>Ga0209427_10009002_pt1 | contig 11176 bp, 8 predicted proteins | sample DeeMarSWOR136_30_FD_187465 | JGI IMG/M metagenome (GOLD analysis project Ga0209427, IMG submission 187465) | Marine sediment microbial communities from White Oak River estuary, North Carolina - WOR-1-36_30 (SPAdes) (version 2) | ecosystem: Environmental > Aquatic > Marine > Intertidal zone >... | reverse complement strand
ACATACGAATATTCATCACGGAGTAACTCAAAGACTTGCTCTTTTATCTTCTGATCATCTGCTCCTACTGTGGCAAAGTAGGCTACAGCCTGCTCGCGAACATACGAATATTCATCACGCAGCAGTTCTAAAGCCCACGAGCTATCTTCAATTGGAGAAGTTCTCCCAATTTCAGCTAATATCTCAAGTGCATCAATACGAAGCACATCAATATTGTCTGAACCAGTAAAAGAAATCAATCTCTCAATTACATCCTTTCTTTTTGAAGATGTCACCCTTGGTAGATCTGCCAACATTAACCCCGCTACCATCACATTTGAATGAATATATTTCTCAAAAGGATTCTCAGCTTCCAAAGCACTATCCATGATCACATCAGCCTGCTCTCGGCGAGCTATGGCTGCTGCCAGCAAAAAAACCTCCCTCCAGCGGCTCGAATGCAATTTCTCCTTTATCAACTCTTCAGCTAGCTTAATCCCCCTCCCCAAAGCTATATAACGTGCAGCAAAATACTCCTGAAATGTCAAATGCACAAATCCATATAATCCTGACCCTTTCTCCACCAGTAATCCTGCTCTCTCCTTTAACATCCAGATAAAATCATTGATCTCCTCTTTCGAGGAATGACCCATCTCCTCCTCCATAGCCTTTTTCAGCCACACCTTCAACTCCTCAGTTTCGATAACATTTTCCTGTTTCTCACTGTGAAGTCTGAACCCAATGTTCTCCAAAACTACCAGAATTGTTTCCTGATCAGGTATCTTTTTGTCGACCTGTAAACTCTTCCAGGATTCCCAGCTGCCAGAAATTGTTCTCACTGCCAAATCATAGAATTCTGCTCTCCTCTCAGGAAGCTTTTTCCCCACCCTGTGTATTAATACCAGAATAGTCAGCAGTAATGGATTTCGAGCTAAATGCAAAATTTTCTCTCTCTTTGCTATGACATCTGCCAGATCGTACGCTTTCTTTTCCGTTTTATCCCTTTCGAATTTTTCCTCTTCAATTGTATCCAGAAAGGTAAACCACTTCACCAAGAAGTCTTTTATTTCCTCGTCATTAAAATCAGCCAAAGTAAAGTGGGGAATTTCCCCAATTAAGGCAGCAGGTTTATACCCTGCAGGACGAGAGGTGAGAATTATTCTCGTATTGGGGTACTGGGCCATGAACCGTTCTATCTGTCGTGATATGCCAATCCTCTGTGGTTCCTTCACTATTTCATCCAGTCCATCCAATAAAAAGAAAAATAAATTTCTATCCAGGAAATACTCCAAAATCTCTTCGGGTAGAGTACAAATCTGGTCATTAATGTAGTGAAAAACGAATGGTTTAAACATTTGATCCTTGCCAAACTGGTGGTATTCTCTTAAAGGGATCAAGACGGGCAGCAGATTATCAATTTTAAATGGGTTGCCCGCATTGGTACTTGCTTTTAATGCAATGTACTGGAGAAGACAAGTTTTTCCAATGCCTGGATCGCCCAGGATTACCATGTGTTTATTTTTGGGATTAGAGAAAGCGTCCTCTACAGAGAGTTCGATCTGCTTTTCAAAGATATATTCTGGTTCTCTGTCATATTCACCTTTCGAGTTTATCTCTCTTGAATCTATGAGAGTGGGTTCCTCTTGTCTTTCTCTTTCAGGTCGTGCTTTCCTTTTTGTTAGTACCTGCCTTACTAACCGTGGTACCACATACACATCTTCCAGCTCCACCTCTCTTTTGGTTAGCATTCTTTCAAACTGGAAGATACCTCTGGGGTCTAACCATCTGTTCTGCCTCTCCACCACTTGACGGAATGTCTTTTGAATACTTTCCAGATGCTGAGGAGTTAGCTCCGCTTTTATTTTGACCTTCTGCGCACAAATTGCGATTAATTCCTCAAAGATTTGAGTTATTTCACTGTAATCTTCAATGGAGATAACTTCAATACCCATTTTCTTTAACCTTCCCACTTCATGCTCTGATGGATTCTTGAATACAGCATAACTCTTCCTGTGGGTGTCCTTGAATAACGATCTCATCTGGGTGTAGATATTGTCAAAATTGGGATCTTTCATACCGAATCCTACAAACAAAAAATTGTGAGAGATCAACAAACTCAAGAGGTACGTGATTAAGGCTCTGTGTTCTTCTGGGTATTCATCGTAGTCTGTCTTGGTGATCACCACGGTGGAGGGATCATCAATGTCCCCATGCATTTTAACGAGAGGTATCTGATCTGTTTGGGCTAAAGGTGCTTCTCTGCCGTGTATAACCTTGATAGTATTCTTTTTCTGGAGAGCCTTCTCCAAGAGATGATCATAGTTGGTAGTAATGACTGTTTTCACAGGGAGGTCTGGCAACAGGTGGTGAGCTTCTGTCAATGTGACATCCTTGTTCAACTTTGACACAATATACTTTTCTAGTTCTGATCTTCCGTGTTTGTTTTCGTAGTATTCAGCAATGTACCGAGGATCTTCATCTAGATTGATACCCAGTTCTTTTGCTAAGGGTTCCATTAACTCTTTCCATTGCGGAAGTCCTTCTGATAGTCCTGCTCCAACAAAAAGGACACATTCTCCCCTTTTTAGGGCTTCCTGCAGCTCAACGGAAATATACCTCATGTATGTCTTTTTCTCTTTTCTTTATATGCTTATAACCTTTCCGATGTCCAGGTTACAATTGGGTGTTTATCTCACTTTTGTTACACGTGTAACAAAAAATTGGCTTTTATTTAATCATGCCTAACTTTGTGATATTTTAAGATATATGAGATTTAACACTTTTGACAGCTCCGTTCTCTCCAAGTTGTGATGATGAATTCTCCATTAGGGGGTTCTCCAATCTCGATGCAGCTAAAGGGTCTTCTTTCAGGATATTACAGAACTCATCAGATGAGGACCTTTAAAATTAGCTTTTATTTACCTCTTCTCCTTTTCTAATTTGATTTTGGATAACTAAAGTAAAAAAAGAAAAGAAAGAGTTCTCTAGACTGGATTGCTGCCTGTGCAGAACTGCACTATTACATCACTGTTCCGCCAGTATTGCCGCCAGTGGAAGCTACACAGGTGGAATCCTTGTAGTCCTCAACTCTTGGGTTCATTATATCACCTCCGTACTCTTATCCTCAATCGCGTAATGGAGGCCAAACCGAAACAAAGAATGTTCCGGTATCTGTTGAATTCCTCCATTTTTGGCTCATCTCATGTGTTTTAAGTCTTTCTTGTTCATTTACTCTACGTGGAACAATTATATATAATTAGTGACAAAAGTTATGACAAACCTCACCAAAAGAGAAAAAAGATTCCCAAAATATTAAATATGCAAATTTAGTTATTTTTATCACATTTAACTAAACAAGAAAACATTAAATTCTTGAAAATTTTAAATATAATCCCCAATAGGAATTTACATCAAATCCAAAAAAATTATCCCAAATTGCAAAAGTAAGTGGGCTGTAAAGGAAATGGTTACCTCGTTCACCTTCTGCCAAAGTATTACCCATGTGTCTTCTTATTACATTTGATATCAATAGAAATGTTGAAAAGTAAACTGTAGATTGAAGAGCGCAGAGTCTGAATCTATGTCAAAATCGAGGTCTGGGGAAACCTATTTAACCCTTTATCAAGAACTCATTCTGATGATGGATGCATCCGAATTCGAGAGAGATATCCGGATGCCTATCCTGAAGGAAGTCCCCATGATTTATGATGCTGAAGAAGCTAAAAAAGCTCTGGATTGTTGTTCAACCATAATAGAATTTGTTAGAGTGACATATCATGAAGAAAGTGATACAATTAAGGAAGAAAGAGAGAAAGAATCTCCTAAAAAAGGCTGAAAAGTATCTGGAGAAGCTGAGAAAGAGACTAGGACCACTCTCTGGTGTAGTTTTTGGCTCTGTTTCCAGAGGAGATTTCAACGATGCCAGTGACATTGATATTGTAGTCATAGCTGAAGAGCTGCCAACCCATCCACTGCGAAGGCTGGATGTTCTTCTCAGCCCTTGGGTTCCTGGTATTGATCCCAAAGGGTATACCCGTTCTGAGTTTGAGCAACTGAAACAAAAAGGGAATCCATTCATCCAGCTCATCTTGGAGGAGGGTATTGTCTTACTGGATGAGATAGGTGTTTTCAAAAAGTCCTCGCAGTATGTGGTATAGCTTTGATTCTCCAGAGACACAAACTATAGGGCTGATCTTAACCGAGGGAAGGGCTTTCAATAGACAATAGATGTTACACGTGTAACAAATGAGGCAATCGCCCGATTTACAACGCCTCGAAACCGAAGGTATATATATGTGTTGAAGATTTAAGCAGATTGTACATACACACATTCAATAGAGGGATCATGATGAACGTTAAAAGCAAGAAGGTGAGATTCTTACTGGCCGGGATATTACTTATTGGAATCGTAACCGTAAGTGGGTGTGCTAACCAAGGAGATAACCAGATCGAAAGAAAACCTGAAATACCACACGGTATTCTCATCAATGAAATTCCCGAACGTATGGATATTATCATTAGTTCAATACGATATGTTTTGGATGATGTTGCCTGTCTAGATAAAAACTACAACCTAAAAGATAATTTCATTAACGATGCTGATTGCAACAGGAAAATTTATTCCCCAGAAGTTGGGCTTGCTTCTCCGAGACAGTTGTACGCTTTAGATTTGGAAACAGGGGATGTTATCCAGATTACTAACACGGATCACTGTTTCATTTGCGGTCAGGCAGTAGACCCTCATACGTTAATGGTTAATGCAGCCTCATCTGATACAAATGGTGATGGAACAATTAATGACAAAGACCAGATGGAATTATATCTTTTGGATTTGGAAACAGAGAAAATGGACTGTCTCACCTGTGGGTTAGGGTTTGAGGCTATAAACAATCCAGATTATTCTCATGTAAATGAGAAAATCGTTTTTTCTGCAAGAAAAGGTTCTAATATTGGTTATTTAAATCACCTTTACACAATTGATCTTCAAAAGAATGTAGTGCAAATAACTGGTGATGACGACTATATGGATTTTGACTGCTCATGGTCTGAGGATGGAACAAAGATTGTGTTCAGCAGACTTCCTGTGCCCTGGTTTGAAAAGCCTTCCCAGGTATGGTTGATGGATTCAGATGGGAGTAACCTGGAAAAAATAACTGATGGTGGAAGCAATCCGAACAATGAGGGACCTCATGGGGTTTATCCTATTGGAATCGATGCTGATCCTGATTTGAGCCCCGATAATAAGAGTATAGTCTTTTCACGATTAAAAACAGGCAAAAAAAATGATGGCTTTGGCATTTTTGAGTTAATTGTCATTGATGTTGATACAAAAGAGGAAAATATCCTGGATTCTGAATATGCTAACATGGTGCCTGAATGGAAAGTAAAAGGTATTTTGGTCATCAGGCAGAAAGGTGCAGCCAACCCAATGGATTTGAGACAGAGTTTATACGTGTACAGGGATGGAAAATTTGAAGAACTGGAAAAATTCCCCTACAATGTGTTTCCAATGGGGGCTTATGGAGGCAGTTGGATATATTGGAGTGTGTGACATTCTGGTTGGAGTTTATTGAAATGAACTCTCATCGAATTACAATAGATGTGTATTTTTTTCTTGGTTCCACCCGATTCAAAAATTGTCAAATAGGTTTTATGTAATCTCTTTAAATATAAAAAATCCAGAAGATAAATAGAAAAGTCAATAATTTGTTACACGTGTAACATTGAGAGAACCACTGACCAATGGGGCGTTTAATAACCTAAGGTATTAAGGCATGCGAAACATCTGTGCACTGTGTTGCACAAGTCCCGCCATAGATACGAAACCGACATTTGACGAATCTGGTTTATACAAAAACCTTAAATATGGCTGTTCGTAATCCCTTGTGAACAGGATATATACGCTCAAAAGGTGAGAACATGGCAGAAGGGAAAGGTTACGGAAAGTGTATCCTCTTCAACGAGCACTTCGTGGTGTACGGCATACCATCTATTGTTTCCGCCATAGGTGGTACTACGGTGGCCACAGCAGAGAAAACAGAATCTGGCGGCGTTCACCTGGTGGATAACAGGCCTGCCACTCCAGGGTACAAGGAACAGTACCTGGAACAGCAGAAGGACTCCCTTAAGAGGATACTAGAGGCCATGCATGTAAGTCCAGACGAGAACATTAAAATTACGTTAGGAGGGAACCTGTATGCCGCGTCAGGTGTTGGAGCATCGGCAGCCTCCTGTACCGCCATTGCTCGGGCGTTAAATGAACTTGTCGACATGGGACTTGACGATGACAAGATAAATGAGATAGCTTACGAGGGTGAGAAAGGGTATCACGGGACTCCTTCAGGTGTGGATAATACAGCTTCTACATACGGCGGGTTAATCTGGTTCGTGAGGGGCGAAAAAAACATTTTTGACCCCATAAGAGTAAAGGATCCGGTAGAGATCGTCATGGGCAACACAGGTACAGTTGCCAACACCAAGGCGGCAGTGGCAGGAGTGAGAGAGAGAAAGGAGAAATTCCCCGGTAAGTATGACACAATATTTGCTGAGGCCCACAAAATGGTTTTAGCTGCTCGGAAGGCTTTCGAGGATAATGATTCGGCTGAGGTAGGGAGGCTCATGAATTACAACCACAAACTTCTGCAGCAAATCGAGGTGTCCAATAAAAACCTTGACATGCTGGTGGAGACAGCCAGGGCTGCAGGTGCTGTAGGAGCCAAAATGACAGGCGGCGGCCTTGGAGGGTACATGGTGGCCTTAACACCAGGACAAGAACTTCAAGAAACAGTTGCAGCTGCCATAGAGGAGAAAGGGTTCTCCGTATTAAAGACAAAGATAGGAGTCTAGTAAACTGAAAAGGTGATATAATGAACCTGAGAGAATTTTTGAATAACCTGGAACAGAATGGAGAGTTAGTAAGAATAACAAAAGAGGTATCCCACCAGTATGAGGTGGCCAATATCATGAACACGCTGAGGGAAACCCCTGCCATATTTGAAAATGTCAAAGGGTTTGACTTCCCCGTTTTTGGCGGCATAACTTCCAACAGGGACGTCATCGCAAAAGCTCTCAACACCACAAAGGAGGGACTACTTTTGAAACTGGTGGATTCTCTGAGAGATCCGAAAGAACCTGAGATGTTATCTGAAGCTCCGTGCCAGGAAGTGGTTATAAAGGGTAATGAGGTGGACCTTGATAAGATCCCTATGCTCGTGCACCTTCCAGGCGATGGAGGGCGGTACGGAACTGCCACCGTAGCTGTAATCAAGGACCCTGAAACGGGAAGGAACGCGTGCTACCACAGGATCATGCAGATAGGCAAAAACAAATGTACGGCCAGGCTGATTCCCAGGAGGCAGACCAGGACCACCTATGACAAGACAGAAGGAGATTTAGAGATGGCTATATGTGTGGGCAATTCTGTGGCAGTGATGGTGGCAGCTTCTTTAGGCCCACCCTCCGGAGTGGACGAGTTAGCTATTGCTAATGCACTGGACGAGACAGCCCTGGTCAAATGCGTGACCAAAGACCTTGAAGTACCTGCCGAGTCCGAGTTCGTACTAGAGGGACGGATAACCCGCAATGTTGACCGCGAAGGGCCCTTTGTGGACTTGACAGAGACGAGAGATTTTGAAAGGCAGGAGCCAGTGTTTGTGATAGACTGTATCACTCACAGGAAAGATGCTATGTGGCAGGCTTTGATTCCGGGGAGGATGGAGCACAAGATCTTGATGGGTATGCCCAAGGAGCCAACAATATACGACGAAGTATCCAAGGTAGCTACGTGTAAGAATGTTTTAGTCACTATAGGCGGTGGTTCGTGGCTTCACGGCGTGGTCCAGATAAAAAAGAAGGAGCCTGATGACGGTAAAAAGACTATTGAGGCTGCGTTTTTGGGCCATAAATCCATGAAGCATGTGGTAGTCATAGATGATGATGTGGATATATACGATTCTGATGCAGTAGAATGGGCCATAGCTACCCGGTTCCAGGGACACAATGACCTGATCATCAAGCTCGATCAGCCAGGTTCTTCTTTAGACCCCAGTGGAGATCACTCGGGTAAAAAGGCTAAAACCACAAAAGTGGGAGTGGATGCGACCATGCCGCCTGGTGTGGATCCAGAAAAGTACGTGAAGGTGGAGTACAAGGAAGTAGATGTAAATGATTACCTCGGGTGAAGGGAGATACAAAGTCTGGCTGAAACAAGAAGAGATTGGTGAGGACAGGTTGTACATCCTTGGCGGAGGTGAAAAACCCCACATCGGAGGCGTAGTTGTAGCAGAACCCGGGAAAAAACCCCAAACAGTGAGGCTGGAAACCCATTACGATCATGTTGTTTTGAAACCCATTGCAGAAGAGGCATGCACGAAATATAACGTGACTGCTGTGGCAGTAGGCGGCATTCACATAGATAATGCCTCAAAAGATGAGATAGAAATAATTGTGAATAATTGCAAGGAGTTGATGAAGTGTATTTAACAAAAGAAGAGGAATCCATATTAAATGGAGAGCAAGGTCCCGTACTGGAGAGGATGATGAGGCTGCTTGTGCGCCTGGGTGACATTTACGGGGCAGACAAGATGATACCTGTGGGCTCGGTCCAGGTGGCAGGAGTGAGCTACAAGTCAATTGGTGATCCAGGCACAGAATTTTTAGAGGATATGGCATCCAAGGGAGCACAAGTGAAGGTTTTAACCTTTTTGAATCCTGCTGGCATGGATTTGGAGGACTGGGAAGCTTTGGGATTCCCCAAAGACTTTGCTGAGCACCAATTAAGAATCATGAAGGCCTTCAAGAGCATGGGGATTATTGTGACCTCCACGTGTACCCCTTATTTGGCAGGCAATTTGCCACGGTTCAGAGAACACATCGCGTGGTCAGAATCCTCAGCCGTGTCGTTTGCGAATTCGGTCATATCTGCCAGGACCAACCGCGAGGGAGGTCCCAGTGCTCTGGCAGCTGCACTCTTGGGAAAAACGCCGAATTACGGCCTGCATTTAGACGAGAATAGAAAGCCGCACGTTTTCGTGGATGTTTCCGCCCAGCTTAAGTCAGATTCAGACTTCGGCGCACTGGGCTGGCACATTGGCAAGCAGGTGAAGAACAAGATTCCCTACTACAAAGGGCTGCCAGCCTGGACAACCACGGACAATTTGAAGGCACTGGGCGCGGCCATGGCTGCTTCTGGTGCTGTTGCACTCTACTATGCAGAGGGGTTAACCCCGGAGGCGCACCTCCACGATGTATCTGGATTGGAGAAAATCTCAGTAAGCGATAAAGACATCAAGGCCACGTACGATACGCTGAATTCAGGAGAAGAACCAGACATCGTCATCATGGGCTGTCCCCACGCCTCATTGCGGGACATCCAGAAGGTGGTAGATTTGTTAAAGGGCAAAACCCTCAAAAAACCATTGTGGATCTGTACGTCCAGAGTCATGAAAGAGGCAGCCAACCGTATGGGCTACACTGAGACTATCGAGAAGGCTGGCGGAAGGGTGGTTGCAGATACGTGTATGGTGGTATCTCCTATTGAGAAAATGGGATACCAAACCACGGGGTGCACCTCGGGCAAAGCAGCCCAGTATTTACCTGGCTTCTGCAAACAGAAGGTGGTCTTCAACAATGTAGAGTCTTTAGTGAAGGAGGTGACCTGATGGCTGGAAGAATGATCTCCCCGGGGAAGGTGGAGGCAGAGGCAATCGTCTCTCCTGAGCCCATAGGGTTCTACGGTGGTATCGACCCCAAGACGGGAATCGTTATCGAGAAGGGTCATCCCTTAGAGGGAGAGAGTGTTACAGGCAAGATACTGGTGTTTCCCTGTGGCAAAGGCTCCACAGTGGGCTCTTACGTCATATACGGCTTGGAAAAGAACGGGGTGGGCCCTGCAGCTATCGTGAACGAGGAGACCGAACCTATTGTGGCTACTGGAGCCATTCTGGCAGGGGTGCCCTGCGTGGACCAGATAGATATTTCGCAGTTCAAGACCGGGGACAGACTGAGGGTGGATGCAGAGAACGGTATCGCGGAAAAGGTGTGATAAAGACTGCTCAGGAAGGGTGAGTACCCTCCCTACCCTTTACAGGGGTACGAAATCTTGTATGCAATTTCGTGAATTGGAAGTGGTTTGAAGGATATAAAATGCTCAAAGGTTAATCTATTGATTACTTTGAAACCTGAAATGAGGAAAAAGGTAAAAAGATGAAAAGATAGGAATTAATGGCAAAAATCAAAAGGGTAAAAGTAAAAAAGGGAAAGTAGAAATGTATTATTTACCCCTGTATGACTGTCTGGGAAGTCCTTCTCTTCTCACGCCTGTTGGAATTCTGGGTCTTTCCTTTCCTTTTGGAGGTTTTCTCTCTCTTGTTGCAGGTTCGCCGCCTCTCCCCCTCATGAAGTACAGACCTCCAGCAAGCCCTGCCACGATAATCACTCCAATACCCACATACGTTAGAGGGATTCCACTTTTTTCCATGACAAGATCCAATATCACTGTCTCTCCCGCATCCACTGTCTGAAACCCTTTGTAGGGTGCATATCCTTCCTTTGCCACGCTGACGGCATGATCTTCTGGAGATATGTCACCAATGACCAGAATTCCCGTCTCATCAGTGGCCCCCACAAGTTCGCCGTCTAGAGCTACTTCTGCATCTGCAATGGGCAACCCTTCTATATCTGTTACGTACACACTTATAGATCCTGGAGCCTGAGTTAAAATGAAGTCCTGGGTTACAGTAGTTCCTGATTCTATGGTAATGTCGGTAGCCACTTGCGTTTGGAACCCTTCTGCGTCTGCTTCCAGTGAGTAGGTTCCCACCACAATGTCCACTGAAGCAGTCCCTCCAGCTACTGTGATGGTATGAATAATGTTTCCTGCTGCATCCTTTACCGTGACAGTAGCATCCAGTGGATTACCCTCTCCACTCTGTACCGTGACCACTAGAGATCCCATCTTTGATATGAGAGTGATCAATCCTAAATCCTCGATTTCCTTGTACTCCACGGTGAATACATCTCCTTCATAATCCTCGTAATCTGGTAAAGTGACCTCAACATAGTACTGTCCAGGAGTCACCTTGAAGGTGAAGGACCCAAAATTGTTGGTGGACGTGCTGTTGACGAATTGTCCCTGACCATCTCGCAAGGTGACCTTTGCTCCCGGGAGGGGGTTACCTGGCTCATCCTGGACCACGCC
>Ga0209427_10009000_pt1 | contig 11178 bp, 8 predicted proteins | sample DeeMarSWOR136_30_FD_187465 | JGI IMG/M metagenome (GOLD analysis project Ga0209427, IMG submission 187465) | Marine sediment microbial communities from White Oak River estuary, North Carolina - WOR-1-36_30 (SPAdes) (version 2) | ecosystem: Environmental > Aquatic > Marine > Intertidal zone >... | reverse complement strand
TTGCCAGTTCACGGCCGACCTCTTCCGCTAGCTTACTTTCTCTGGCTGAAGACTGGCTGCCACCGATAACGGCAATAAGCTTTTTCTTTTCTATCATTATAGGAAGCCTGAGACATCGGGATTATAGCATCTGGGTCAGGTATTGGCAAAATTGCTGTTATAGGCGTTCATAGCTGCTTCCAGCCCCTCCGTAATGAGGCAGATTATGGCATCGCTGACCTTAGCTATGGCCTTCTTTGCTCCTCCTTCTTCTTCCGGGGCAAAATCGGATAGGACAAAGCCGATGATCTCATCCTCGCTGGCATTTTCAGATGGGCGACCGATACCGACTCGGATGCGGATAAAGCCCTGGCTGCCCAGCTCGCCGATGACAGATTCAGTCCCCTTATGGCCACCAGAACTGCCGCCCTGGCGGATGCGTATTCTACCCAGTGGTAGGTCGAGGTCATCGTGGATAACGATAAGGTCGTCAAGGCTTAATCTTAGCTTATCCACTAGCCGGCTCACCGATTGACCGCTTAGGTTCATATAGGTCTGCGGGCGGGCTAGGACGACGGTTTCACCCTCTATTTCGCCACTGCCGGTTCTAGCCAGAGTTTGTTTTTTGTCCAGACGGATGCCGTGCTTGCGGGCTAGATGCCTCAGGCAGGCGAAGCCTATATTATGACGGTTTCTGGAATAGCTAGCACCAGGGTTACCCAGACCAACGATTAATTTCATCAGTCATAAGCATAATACCTGGAAGTTATTTAATCAACCTCGGCTTATCTGATATACTTAAGGCAAATGACGGATTTGGCTGAAGCCAGAGCAAAAGTAGACAGCCTTAGGGCAGAGATAAACCGCCACAACTATCTTTATTACGTACTGGACAGCCCTGAGATAAGCGATGCCGAGTATGATGAGCTGATGAGGCAGCTCCGCCAGCTGGAGGAGAAGTATCCGAAGTTGATAACCCCGGACTCTCCGACCCAGCGTGTGGGAGCCGCTCCGGTAGAAGCCTTCGGCATCGTGGAACATCCGTTGCCGCTGCTTTCTCTGGGTAACGCCTTCTCCCATGATGAACTTATCGCCTGGTATAACCGCATTTCAAAGATAACCGGTGGTCAGGAGCCGAGATTTGTCTGCGAGCATAAGATAGACGGCCTGGCGGTAGCCTTAACCTATATTGATAGGAAGCTTGCTATCGGTGCTACCAGGGGTGACGGCTTCCGTGGTGAGAACATTACCCAAAATCTAAGAACTATACGAAGCGTTCCGCTATCAGTATCAAAGGCAGCACCGTCACGATTTGAAGTAAGGGGCGAGGTATTTCTACCCATTGCCGGCTTTAAAAAGCTGAACCGGGAGCGGGCTGATGAGGGGCTGCCGCTGTTCGCCAACCCTAGAAATGCAGCTGCCGGTTCGGTGCGCCAGCTAGACCCGCGGATAACGGCAGGTCGTCCACTGGATATCTATATCTATATGCTCGGTTACGCTGAAGGTAAGGCGGTTCCTCCAAGCCACTGGGAGACACTGGAATACCTTAAGTCTCTAGGCTTCAAGGTAAACCCCAACAATAGGTTATTTGGTACCATCGAGCAGGTTGAGCAATACTACGATAGCTGGCTTGAGAAAAGGGAAGACCTTCCCTACGAAGCCGATGGCGTCGTCGTCAAGGTGAACCATTTGAATTTACAGGAAAAACTGGGCAGTATTGGCCACGAGCCGAGATGGGCTATCGCCTACAAGTTCCCGGCGGTGCAGGGCAATACATTGCTTAAAGAGATAAAGATAAGCGTTGGGCGGACGGGCACCATGAACCCTTATGCCGTGCTGGAGCCGGTATCGGTCGGTGGTGTCGTCATAAAGCAGGCTGCCCTACACAACGAGGACGATATCAGGCGCAAGGATATACGCCAAGGCGATACTGTTATCGTCCAGCGGGCGGGTGATGTCATACCCCAGATAGTCGGGCCGGTGCTGGGCAAACGTCCTGAGGGCACAAAGGAGTTCAGCCTGTTGGAGAAGACGAAGGGTAAATGCCCAGAGTGCCAGTTTGATATCTTCAAGCCAGAGGGTGAGGTAATGTATTACTGCCCCAATGCTGCCTGCCCTGCCCAGAGGCAGCAGCGCATCGAGCACTTTGCTTCCCGAGGGGCGATGGATATAAGAGGCATCGGCGAGAAGATGAGTGCCATTCTATCAAGGGAGGGACTCACCGGTGATTTTGCCGACCTGTATTCCCTTAAAAGAGGGGGACTTCTCGATCTGGACAGAATGGCGGAAAAAAGTGTGGATAACCTTTTGTATTCAATTAGTAAGAGCAAGAAGAGACCTCTAGCCAGGGTTATCTATGCTCTGGGCATACGCCATGTCGGCGAGGAAACAGCGGAATTGCTGGCGAAACACTTTAACAGTATCGATAAACTGGCTAGTGCTACAAGAGAAATGCTCATTGACATAGACACCATAGGACCCAAGATAGCCGATAGCATTACCGCCTTCTTCCAGAACGAGGAGAATAAAAGGATAATAGAAAAGTTGATGACGGCTGAAGTATTGCCGAAAACAAAAGGAGCGAAGGCGGGCAGGCTACTACTCGAAGGTAAGGAGTTTGTTATCACCGGTCGGCTGGATAGCCTGTCCCGGCAGGAAGCAGAGAACAGGATAAGAGCCCTCGGTGGCAGTGCCAAGGGCGACGTCACCCGTAAGACGGACTACCTTGTAGTTGGTGCCGAGCCCGGTTCCAAGCTGGCACGTGCCCGCAGTATGGGCATAAAGCAAATCAGCGAGAATGGACTGCTGGAAATAATAAGAGAGTCTGGAGATTAGATATGGCTGAGGTCAAACCATTCCATGGTATACGCTACAATAAAGCGATAATCAAGGACCTATCGGCGGTTATCTGCCCCCCGTATGACATTATCACTCCCCAGATGGAAGAGGAGCTGTATCGTCGTAGCCCGTATAACTTCATCCGCCTAGAGAACGGTCGTCAGTTACCACAGGACTCGACAATGGATAACAAGTATACACGTTCGGCGAATACCATTGAAGAATGGCTGAAAAAGAGAGTTCTTATTATCGACGAGACACCGACCATCTATCTCCACGACCAATATTTTATGCGCGGTGACAGAGAATACAAGCGCCAATGTCTGATTGCCCGGGTAAGGCTGGAGGATTGGTACAAGAATATCGTTCGCCCCCATGAAGGTACACTGACTGAGGCTAAGAGCGACCGGATGAGTCTGCTATGGGCGTTGAAGGCTAATACCAGCCCGATGCTGGTTATGTTTGAAGACCAGGAGCAGTATATTTCTTCGCTGATTGATACCCAGGAGCTGGGCAAGTCAATAATCAATGTTGACAGTTACGATTCGGAGAGACACAGGGTCTGGCCGATTACCAGTCCTCGGATTATTATCGAAATAAGCGAGTTCTTTGCTGAAAAGCCGCTCTATATAGCTGATGGTCACCATCGCTACGAGAGTGCTCTTATCTACCAGCGTGAACAACGATCCATTCACTCGACGGCATCGGAAGATAGCGCCTTTAACTATACGCTTATGTCGCTGGTGGATTTTGACGACCCTGGCCTGGTCATACTGCCGCCGCATCGCCTTATCCGCGGTATGTCGTCATCGAAACTGGTCGGACTGGAATATAAATTGAAGGCTTTTTTTGATGTCGAGGAGATGCCGTTGAGCCTACCCAGTATATGGAGCAGGGTTGATAAATTACTAGCCGATGAAAGCGAGATAAGGCTGTTCCTATTCGGTCTCAATGATAAGAACCTATTACTGCTTACACTGCGGGACTTCACCAGTGCCAGCAAGATGATGCCCTATTTTCACTCTGTATTGTATAAAAGGCTGGATGTCAGCATCGTTGACCATGTTATATTAGAGGAGCTGCTGGGATTAAGCAGTGAGGACGAGATAAAGATTTCCTATAATTATGACCGCCGGGATGCCGTTAAACAGGTATTGAAACAGGAGCACCAGCTGGCATTTATAATAGGACCGATACATAGCCGAAGAATCAAAGAAATATCCGATGCCGGCGAACGCATGCCCAGAAAGTCAACCTATTTCTATCCCAAGCTACCTTCGGGGCTGGTGCTCAATCGGCTGGTATAGCAGCTTCAGGAACGATTATAACTTTTTCCTCGCTAGGGTAGTCAGCGACTATGTCTAAAAAGTAGCGGTGCAACCTCGTGTCCTGTGCAAGCTCGGGGTGGAAGGATATTGCCAGCAACCGCTCCTGCCTGACGGCTACAAACTTGCCGTCGGCTAGCCTGCCTAGTATCTCTATGTCCGGGCTGACGCTCTCAATAAGCGGGGCGCGAATGAAGATTGCCGGAAAAGGCTCCTTACCGAGCACAGGTATATCAACGCTAGCCTCAAAGCTATCAACCTGTCGGCCGAAGGCGTTGCGTTTTACCGCTATATCCATAAGGGATAGAGTTTCCATACCGGGATTGGACACCTCTTTAGCCAGCAGGACTATACCAGCACAGGTTGCCATAATCGGCAGACCGCTGTGGACCTTCTCTTTGAGTGGTTCTAATATGCCAAAGTTGTGCATCAGGTTTAGCATGGTGGTGCTCTCGCCGCCGGGGATTATAAGCCCGTCTATACCTTCGAGCTCATCGGTCTTATAGACTGGTGTTGCCTTTACCCCCAGCTTCGCCAGCATACTAATATGCTCTATAAAACCACCCTGTAGAGCCAGGACTCCGATTCTCATATTCGTTCACTACTCACGATAATATGTTTAAATTATTAATAGGGTGTCGTTTCAGTGGTGATAGCACCACTATCGTTTTACATTTTGACCAGTTTGGCGGTGTCAATATCAGGCAGGGCTAATATTTGCTGGCGATGCTCCTCAGGCAAGGGCTCGTCGAGAGCCAATATCATAAGTGCCTGCCCTCTGGGTTTAAGCCGGCTCAAGTTCATATAGCTTATATTTATGTCGGCATCGCCAGTTATCTTGCCAACAGCGCCGATAAGACCAGGGCGATCAAGATGGTCACTGAAGAGGAAGTAGCCGCCGGTGGGCACGATGTCAATCCAGTAGTTATTAACCTGGACGATATGCGACTCCCCGCGCAGAACGGTACCGGATACGGTGGTAGCACCTTCGCTGGTAACGACCTCAACGGTAATCATGTTGGCGTAGTTCTCACAGGTAGCTTCTTTTTGCTCCACCACCTTAAGGCCACGACGGGCAGCCACTAGGTTGGCGTTGACCAGGTTGACCCTCTCCTCGCTTATCTCCTTTAACAATCCACCCAGAATAACCGCCTTGAGGGTATTGGTGTCGTAGTTGGCAATATCACCGTTGTACTTTATATTGATATTCTTCATCTGCCCCTCGGCAAGCTGGCTGGCAAGGCTGCCTAGGGTAGTCGCCACCTTAAGGAATGGTACCAGTACCGGCAGTGCTTCAACGGAAATGAACGGAGCATTAACGGCATATCTGGCTGGCTGTCCCTTGAAAACATCAATGACCTGCCTGGCTACCTCGGTAGCGGCTAAAGCCTGGGCTTCGGTGGTGGAAGCGCCCAGGTGAGGGGTGACTATAATCTTGTCGTTTTCAAAGAGTATGCTCTCGGTACACGGCTCCTCGGCGAAGACATCAATAGCGGCGCCAGCAACCCTGCCCTCTTTTATCGCTTTTACCAGGGCCTTTTCATCAATCAGCTCACCGCGTGCGGTGTTTATTATACGAACTGCAGGTTTGACCATAGCCAGAGCCTTGGCGTTAATCAAGTCCTTGGTTGAATCAGTAAGAGGAATGTGCAGGCTGATGAAATCCGCCTCTTTTAATAGCTGTTCCAGGGGAACGAGTTCTACCTGTAGATTCTGGGCGAGCTCGGCGGATATGAAGGGATCGTAGGCGATAAGTTTCATTTCAAGACCTCGAGCACGCCTGGCGACATCTGAGCCGACGTTGCCCAGGCCGACGATTCCCAGAGTTTTGTCCTTTAACTCAGTACCCATAAAGTCAGCCCGGCGCCAGACACCGGACTTGAGCGTGGCATTAGCTGAGGGAATATGTCGCGCCAGAGCCAGCATCAGGGCGATGGTGTGCTCGGCGGCTGATATAGTGTTTCCGGTAGGGGCATTGACCACCACAATGCCATGTCGGGTGGCTTCATCTATATCTATATTGTCCACGCCGACGCCAGCCCTGCCAATGACCTGGAGTTTCTTGCCAACCTTGATAATATTGGCGGTAATGCGGGTCTGGCTGCGTACGATGATGGCTTCGTATTCGCCGGCTATGGCAGCTATTTCCTCCGGCTTCAGGTTTGTCTTAACATCAACCTGAGCGCATTCACTAAGGATATCTATGCCCTCCTGGGCGATGGGGTCAGCAACCAATACCTTCATTCTATTTGTTGCTCCTGAATCCCGCCTGTGGCAGGGCTATCTTGAGTGACTTGAGGACATTATCTATATCCTCATCGGTTACCCAACCCAGATGACCGATGCGGAATATTTTTCCTGAAAGGTGCTGTTGACCACCGCCAAGAACGGTCTGGTGTTCCTCCCTCAAGATACGGAGCAGTTCCTTGACATCAAGACCGTCCGAGGCGGCTATTGATGTAACCGTATTGGAAGCATAGCCTTTCTCGGCGAAAAGGTTCAGACCGAGAGCCTTTACCCCGTTACGAGCTTTTTCCGCCATGCGAGCGTGCCGGGCTATAATATTTGGTAGCCCTTCCTTGAGCATCATATCCAGAGCAACCAAAAGGGCGAATACCACAGAGATAGCCGGTGTCCACGGCGTCTGTCCCTTCTCCAGATAGCTCTTGGCTTTGGCGAGGTCCCAGTAGAAACGGGGCATCTTAGCCTCGGCGTTAGCCTGCCAGGCTTCATCGCTCACAGCTACCATAGTCAGCCCCGGCGGCACCATCCATCCCTTTTGAGAGCCGGTAACGGTAACATCGCAGTGCCATTCGTCAACCGGCAGCTCAATTGAGCCCAGACTGCTGATAGCATCTACCAATAGCAGCTTGTCAAAATATTTTACTACCGAGCTGATTTTAGCCAGGTCGTTGGTGACACCAGTGGAGGTCTCGTTGTGGGTGACCAGAACCGCTTTTATTGCCGGCTCTTTCTTAAGAGCCCGGCGGATTTCATCTGTATCAGCCGCTTTGCCCCATTCGAAATTGAGGGCTGTTACCTCGGCGCCGAACTGTTTTGCGATAGCGGCAAACCTGTCCCCGAAAACGCCTATGGAAACCGATAACACTTTATCCTCCGGCGATAGAGTATTGACCACGGCCGCTTCCAGTCCACCCGTCCCCGAGCCGGTGAACAGAAAGACATCGTTATTGGTTATGAATAGCTTTTTCAGCTTATCGGTGACATCGTTCAATATTCGGGCAAACTCGGGACCGCGATGGTTAATCATCTGTCGTCCCATTTCCTTGAGGACTTCATCGGGGCAGGGCGTCGGCCCGGGGATACGTAGATTGGTCATCTTTCATTAACTCCTTTAGGTGATCGTTTAATTATATCCGAATTGACAATTTTGGTAAAACGGCGCTTACCAATTTTAATAATACTGCCTATCTTAATCTTGGCTATGGGGCTATTTAATTTTTCACCGTCTATACTGACAGCTCCTTGTTTAATTAGTCTGTTCGCCTCGCCACGACTTTTTACCTTTCCTGCCACTACAAGTAGTTTGCCAATGTCAACGCTTGTGAATTCCATTTGCTCAGGTGATAAGTCTTTAAAATATAAGTTCATAGGGAGTTCTTCTATATCTTCCGGTATCTCTTTATTCTGAACGACCCTGGCAAAGTGTTCCTCGGCTTCGCCGGCTGCCCTGCCATCGTATAGCTGGCTGACGACCTCTCTCGCCAGCCGTTTCTTCAACTCCATCGGATTAACTGTTTCATGTTCCAACTCCTGCTTAAATTGCTCCAGCTTCTCATCGGCAACATCGGTCACCAGCTCAAAGTAGTCCATGATAAGGCTGTCGGGGATGGACATCAGCTTGCCGTATATCTCTTCGGGAGGCTCTGCGACGCCGATGAAGTTGCTCAGGCTCTTGCTCATCTTCTGACTGCCGTCGGTGCCGATGAGGATGGGCACCAGCAGTATCTGCTGGGGGCGCTGCCCCACTGTTGATTGTAGCTCACGGCCAACCAGCAGGTTGAACTTCTGGTCGGTGCCGCCGAACTCGACATCGGACTCTATTGCCACCGAATCGTAAGCCTGGAGCAGGGGGTATAGGAACTCGGTCATGGTGATAGGATTGCCGGATTTGTATCTTTTATTAAAGTCATCACGGGCCAAAAGTTGAGCAATAGTAAACTTGCTGGTGAGCTGGAAGACATCGCTTAGGTCAAACTTACCATACCACTCACTCTGCCAGCGAACCACGGTCTTGCCCTTGTCGACAATCTTGAAGAACTGCTCCATATAGGTCTTGGCGTTAGCCCTTACCTCTTCTGCCGATAGCATCGGCCGGGTAGTGGAGGCACCGCTGGGGTCGCCTATACGGGCAGTCCAATCACCGACGATGAGAATAACCTGATGTCCCAGCTCCTGGAACTGACGCAGCTTTTTGAGGGTGACCATATGCCCGAGGTGGATATCGGGAAAGCTGGGGTCGAAACCTTCCTTGAGCCGCAGTTTTTTACCCGAGCAGAGCAACCCCGCCAGCTCATCTTCGACGATAACCTCGGCTACGCCACGCCGCAGTAGTCGTTCAATATCCCGATCGGACGATTTATCAGTACCCATATTCAATCACTGTCAAGATTGCTTAATACAGCCCTAGCCTCACTTATATCATCCGTCATCTGTTTTACCAGTGCGTCAGCGGTAGCAAACCTCTGCTCGCTGCGAAGTCTCTCTATTATATCAACTTTCAGGTTGCGGAGATACAGCTCGTCATCGTAATCAAATATGTGTACCTCTACCACCCGTTCCGTCTCGTTAAAGGTGGGGCGGCTGCCGATATTGGTTATCGACTGGCGAGGCTGTTCGTCGATACAAGCCAAGGTGGCGTAAACGCCATCCGCCGGTAGAGCCTGAACCGGATCGATATCAATATTGGCGGTGGGGAAACCTAAATCTTTACCCCGCCCACTGCCAGCGATTACGCGACCTTCGAGGCTGAAGTAACGTCCCAGCATATCACTAACCCTTTTCATATCACCATGGGCTAGGGCGTTTCTGATAGTGGTACTGCTTATCAGCTCGCCGTTTTTTGTAATCGGGGATATTACTGTCAGGATAAAATCCATGTTCTTTTCCAAGGTGCGAAGGGTATCTATATCACCTTCACGGTTACGACCCATGACAAAGTCTGGCCCTACCACCAGACCACACATTTTGAGATACCTCTTTAGCAGCCCGATAAATTGCTGGATACCAATCTGGGCTAGTTCTAGTGTGAAGTTAAGGGTAATTATGACCTCTATCCCCTCGTCCTTTAGAATTTTGATTTTCTGGGGAAGACTGTTCAGGATTTGCAGATTAGAAAGGGGTTCAAGCAGGCTCTGAGGGTGCTGGCGGAAGGTGACCACGCCGCTGATCAGGTTCTCAAGCCTTGCTTTCCTAACCAACTCAGCCAGCAGGTGCTTATGACCTAGGTGAACTCCGTCAAAGACACCGACGGTCAGCAATGTACCTTTCGTTGGCGATAAGCAGGCTAACTCTTCCTCGACTGACATAATAAAAATCCCGATATACAGTAATTATAAAGTAATGCGGTTGCAGACCTGGTTAGCTGTAAACTGCCTGAAACCGCCAATAAACGCCCTGTTGATTGATTGGGTTAAATTATAACGATATCGGTCTGCTGTGTAAAGTTTTGATAATAATTAAATATTTCTGTAAAATAGTAGTTGATGACATTTGACAAAAAAAGATAATTATGATACTATAATTCTTTGCGATTATGCCTCTTCTTAATTCACCTTATTGTGTCCCTTCGAAGGTCACGCATTTTTATTTGTGCTAGCGCTTAATCTATTATTTAATCCCGCATTACTTTAAGGAGACAAGATGCTATTGGAATCACTTGCCCCTTTAGGCGAGGAGAAACCTGCTATTGACAGAAAATCCTATTCCAGGTTGCCACAGATATTAGACGTACCGAATCTGATTGAGGTTCAGCTATCCTCATATCAATGGTTTCAAGAGGAAGGGATAAATCAACTACTGGAAGAAATATCGCCTATAAAAGATTTTACCGGTAACCGCCTGGAGTTGAGCTTTATCGGCTATGAGTTCCGTGAGTCGCGCTATTCCGAGCAGGAATGCTACCAGCGTGAGCAGACATACTCTGTTCCCCTGTACGTTAAGGCAAGACTACTAGTCAAGGGAACCGGGGAAATAAAGGAGCCCTTCGACCTTTTCTTCGGCGATATACCCATGATGACGGCTAAGGGGACATTTATTACCAGTGGAACGGAGCGGGTGGTGGTCAGTCAGTTGCTCCGCTCTCCCGGTATATATTTCACCACTGAAGAAGACGCCAACACCGGCCGCAGACTTTGCCGAGCCAATCTGGTGCCCAGCCGGGGGGCATGGCTTGAATTTGAGACCAGTAGCCGGGATGTGATTTCTGTCAAGATAGACGGCAAGCGTAAAATTCCGGTTACCACGGTCTTACGAGCCATAGGCTATAGCAGCGACGAGCAACTTCTCGAAATGTTCTCAAAAGAGGATACTTCTCCAGAGCGTCATTTTATCCAGTCAACGCTGGAGAGAGACCCTTTAATCAAAGACGAATCGGAAGCAATGCTTGATATTTACAGAAAATTGCGACCGGGAGACCCGCCAAATATTGACAATGCCAAAAAACTAATAAGCAACCTTTTCTTTAATCCCAAACATTATGACCTGGGAGTTGTCGGCCGTTATAAACTCAACCAGCGGCTGGGGATCGAGGGTGATGCCAAAGACGAGGAGCGGGCGTTAACTAAAGAGGATGTTGTGGAGATAGTAAGGCACATCATTATGGTTAGCAATGGAGATGATGCTGCCGATGACATCGACCATCTGGGGAACCGGAGGGTACGCACCGTTGGCGAGCTTATCCAGAACCAGTTCCGGGTCGGACTGATGCGTCTGGAGCGGGTCGCCAGAGAGCGTATGAGTATTGCCGGCACCGATGTGGTAACTCCAGGCACTCTGGTAAACATACGCCCGGTGG
>Ga0209427_10008997_pt1 | contig 11180 bp, 12 predicted proteins | sample DeeMarSWOR136_30_FD_187465 | JGI IMG/M metagenome (GOLD analysis project Ga0209427, IMG submission 187465) | Marine sediment microbial communities from White Oak River estuary, North Carolina - WOR-1-36_30 (SPAdes) (version 2) | ecosystem: Environmental > Aquatic > Marine > Intertidal zone >... | reverse complement strand
TATATTTCCAATAGTCCTTCGGGCTGGTTCGCCACATAATGAAAGCAAAAATTGTTGGCGCAAAAAAATGAACAGAGTAGAAAAGAGCACCCATATAATCGAGAATGGGCGCCCTGTAGAGTCGCTGAAGCATTACTGTGGGAAGCGACCCACACAGTTGAAGCTCGGCGTTTATTGGCTCTGAAATATGAACTATACCTGACACAGCGCCCACTAAGCCGTACATTGCTTGATACGATACGAAGAGCGTTAGGAAAGGAATCCAATCCTTCACGAATTTCTTGCTTCGTTTGTTGTAAGCAGCGTAAATTAAAAAGAACAAAACCAAAAACTCAGGTCCAGGAATTACATTATACCAAAGACAGAAAATTGTTGCTGCTAAAATATAGATGCATGGAAGAACAACAGCTAAGACGCTAGAGGAACGAGAGGCAAATGCCAGTTTAGGGTTGTATCGTGTTTTATCTTTTTTGCGCACTTTGCCAAAACCTACTTTCCAACTCGTCTGATCTATTTAAATGGGTTTCTCAATTTCCTCTCTAAATTTCCTTTTCGTTAGTCATTTACAGTATCTACCGACTTATCAGTAGCAGTTAAAAAAACAGAAGGTGGTTGGACAAACATTCTTTTTTCTACAGTTTCATGGTGTAAAAACTTTATCGTTGATACTACGCTTCCAATTGTTTCATCCTTGTCTGTGGAAAACAAGACTTATGATACAAATTAAATTCCTTTAAACTTTATAGTTAATGAACTAGCTTCTCAGCGCGCGCTTAATATTCAGCAACTTGACAGAACCAGTTCTTAAAACCTGATTTTAAAAGAGAGTATAAAAGCACGAGTGACAATTGAAATAGAAAAAGACTTGAAGGTGAATATGTGCCAAAAGGTGTTCCAAAGAAAGATGGTTCTGGAAGAGGAAGAGGGCAATCTGGTAGAGGTTGCGGTGGGAATCCTCGAAAGCGAAAAGGAGCAAATAGGTGAAATTACTCTTAGAAAACAAAGATAGGAAAGAACTGATATTAAGGGTTCTTCTTTCTAAAGGAATATGAGGTCTTCCATTGGAGAACGAAAAAGATGTGGAATTGGAAAAACTTAGGCAGGTAAAACTGCTGAAAATGCTGAAGAAAAGCAAAAGCTTTGGAAAAGAAGCGTTGATAAATAAACCTATTGAGGTCACTGATGCAACGTTTAACGTAACAGTTCAGAGTCACCCACTTGTGGTGATTGATTGCTGGGCGGCGTGGTGTGGTCCCTGCAGAATGATTGCTCCAATAATCGAAGAACTCGCACGGGAGTATGCTGGAAAAGTAGTTTTTGGGAAACTGGATGTGGATAAGAATCGGGCAGTTTCCATGCACTATCAAATAGTGAGCATACCGACGCTGATGGTGTTCAGTTATGGAAAAATTTTAGATAAAATAACGGGCGTGTTGCCTAAGCCTGTTCTAGAGGCGAGGATAACACGTTACCTCTGATTTACCTATAGAATGAGGTTAGAATGAATTGAACCCAGAACTGATTAAGTCTTTTTTGAGTACCGAAAATGTTTTCGGGGTTGTGGGCGCTAGCAGAGACCCTGAAAAATATGGGCATAAGGTTTACAGGGATCTGCTTAATGCTGGATACAAGGTTTACTGCGTGAACCCAAATGCCGATGAGATCTTAGGGAACAAGTGCTTTCCGAATCTCGAAGTCTTGCCTATAAAACCTGATGTAGTCGATGTTGTAGTTCCACCTAAAATAACAGACCAAATAGTCAAGATCTGCAAGAAGCTTGAAATCACAAAAGTTTGGATGCAACCAGGCTCAGAGTCTGAAGCAGCCATCAGATTCTGTGAAGAAAACGGCATGGATGTGGTTCATGGAGTCTGCGTTATGGTTGAAAGGAGACGCTACGTCTCCACCAGCGAGTTCTAATGACTATGGCGCGCCCTTTCTTACGTAAAAAAATTCTGCGATTCGAAGTCTAGTGCCCGTGCTGCATTTTAGATAAATCCGTATTTACTCTAACCTTTGCTTGAAAAAGCATCTGTTTCGGCTACAATTAAAGTCTGGAAATTTCGACCAACATCTGCGTTGGCACTCAAATTCAGTCCGCGCAAGCCAAAAATAGAGTCAGTGTATATGCATATACTCCCGATTCCAACTATTATGGCGACAAAACTCGCCAAAGCTTTTCTATTCATGCTTCTCAACACATACTAATCTCATTCCGCGTAGAATATAATGAATTCCCTAAAAGGTTTCGCAGAAAAATTACTTTATGTATTGAAGTTAGACAAACAGGTTTGTTGAACCCATGCTTGTAATAATGGATAACTAAGAATTTCAAAAGTCAGTGTAGTTCTGTAGTAAGTTTTTATGATTGATGAATAAAAGTCTGCTTATTTTCTAATCGAAATGTTGTACAAGTTAACCCAGATTTTAAGTGCAAAACAGAAACATGTTCTCCCTAAAATTTACAAGTATTTCAGAATTACAGAGATAAATTTCTCTTACTCACCTTTGCTTCATTAATGCTTTCTTGTGGAGGGCTTTCATTTTTGTGCCTAGTTACTCTGTGCGTAGCAGTAATAGTGGTTTTTCAGCTTCTTTTTTCATGATCGTTTTAACTTCAGTATAACCAAAACCAGTGCTTTTTCTCCGGCGCCTATTATTTTTGTGCTCTTGCAGAACAAAATGAATCTCATTATTTCTAGAATATACTTCAATAACATCCAGTTTCTTCATAATCGTCTCTGCCCCTAAAGAACCAAACATTCATTTATAGTCTACAAACTATTCAAAATCTATGAAGACCAACTTAGTATTTAGCCTCACACAGCAAGCGCCAAGCAAAATTTAATGAAAAAAATCAGAAGTAGCATGTGCTGAACTCAGTGTTGTGTTTTTATGAGATTATAGGTCATAGCTTTGAAATTAGCGTTTCACAAATTCATTGTCGCTGAAGAAATTACTGTTTCTTACTTCTACGTCCGACAGCACTTTGCAGTGAGATTTTATTTTATTTAAAATTTCACACATATCGCGCTCCAGAATTAGTAGCTTGCAATAGGGAAAGTAGAACAAGTGAAAAAGGTCTTTGAAGTCAGATAGGCCTTTTGGCTTCCTATTGTCAAGGTAGCATCTGTAATAGACATAATAAGCGTACAGTTGGATAGAGGGAAACGCTTCGGCCTTAAGTACAACACCTTTATCATTAAGTTTTTTCATAAAAGCAGGGTGACTTGCTGTAAGCCACTGCATAGTGATCATCCAAGCGAACGTTCTAGCTTGTTCTCTAGTGTACCAACCTACCGCTGAAGGTGGGAAGTTGGATTTGACCAAATCAAGCTGCTGTTTCATGTGCTTAGCATAGAGTACCTGTTTTCTTCGAGCTTCCTCAATTTCCTTAAAAGGCAGCAACTTACTAATGGTTTTTTCGTCAAACTCTGAATTTAGAGGATAAACCAATAACGGTTCAGTGCGCTTCTTCGGATACGATTTCACTTCTTCTTCAATAACAGTTTCAAAACTCTTAGCTTCACCCCAAGGAAGTATCACAAAGAACGTGTCGAAATCAGCGTGTTTTCTTGCTGCGTGGCTCAACTCCAAACGCAAAGAATCTGAAAACGCAATATGGAGGTGATTTCTAAACAAAAAATTGAAAAAAGGACGATACCATTCCGAATGTTCAGCAACCAACCTCAGAATATTTGTGTCTAAATAGACGCATTCAGAGAAAGAGCAGTTCTGAGACATTTTAACTCAGAATTAAGTATTAGAACGTCTATAAATTTAATTCCTCGCTGGATCCCAAAAATACCCCTCTAAAAACCATGGAGGTGGGCCAAAAAAACACAGGAAGGAAATAAATGAGCAAAAAAGCGTATATGTAGTAACAACAACTTGGAGCGAACGACGGCGCAAATTCCTCTTTCAAACTATAGGAGCAAGCTTTGCAGCCTTGGACACCCAAGTTTCGATTGTCTTGAGAGGAGGAACCCGCCTAACCAGCTTTTTCTCACTGTTCACTCGCTTCAGAGTTTGCCAGAGATTAATCGCGGTTCTAGTCGAAAGATCTCTTACTGATAGAACACCAGCAGTTTCCAAAAGCCCTGAGTATTGCCCGCCTACGCCTCTCACCCGAAGCAAGTCTCCTCGATTCATCCAACTAAGCACCACCGCATAACTCACACCAACCTTGGCAGCGAGACGTGCCCGACCTTCCGTTGTGGCGCCGGCTTTCAAAAGGTCATCCACTGTTCTAACTCCCATACTACTCAGCAACCGACCGCGGACAGCCCCTATCCCCTCAATCATCCTGACATCCCGATCCATCCGAAAACGCCCTTCCCTCACAGTCATTGCCGGAGGAATCTTTTCTACACGCTCGTCAACAGGCATCGCTCTAGGCGGGGGCGAAGGCAGTTTTTCAGCCTCAGGCAGCGAAAGGAGAGGCTTGCGCCTACGTCCAAGACCAGACAACATAAACACCGCTAACGCAACCAAGCCCCATAATAAGCCATTTATGGCTCCTTTCAACATCGCTGCGAGTAATATTCCCAAACTAGAACCTATTGCCTGCGGAAATCCAAGAAACTCGACCAACAATCCTCCAGGAGGCAAACTTGGAATCACCAAAGTAACCACTAAAAGAACTAAGAAAACACCCGCGAACACAGCATCAGCTTGCATACTTAGAAATACATTCATCACCTTTTTTATGTTTATGACTTCAACATATTAATTAAAAATAAAAATCGTTAACGATTAAATCGTGTTTCCAAAAAAATCTTCCAATGTGCGCTAAAAGCTCTAAAAGCTCAACTAGGAAACTGGAGATCATGAAACAACTCAAAATCCATCCAGTTAATTAAAGCAAAAAACCAAAGAAAACGAGTTAAACCTAATTAGAAAGAACGGTTTTCTTCTTTCTACCCAGCGCGCGCTTCTGAAAGCTTTCAGTTGACCGCCAATACATATGTCGCGTGCACCATGAATTTTCGGATCTTCTGAGTTTGAGGACGATAATTCGCTTTTTCTCTATAGTTTTGTTCTATCAGTTTTCGAAATAATACCTTTAAAAAGCGAAGCATTGGTTAAAGATGGGTATAACCATGGGAAAGAAGAGGAAATCCTTGATAGGCATCTTACTTCTGTTCTCGGCTCTGCTGTTAGTTTACATTTTGAGTTCATTTAACACGGCGCCTGCAACTTCCGGCGAACCTGATGCAGTACCAAAATTGCCAGCCGAGGGCGCAGGTGAAACGTCAACCGAAACGGAAACGGATACATCAATCGGAGCAGCAAATGGGCCATCAACGGGATCGTCAACTGGAACATCAAGCGGGGCATCAACTGGGGCATCAACTGAATCATCAGCTGAAAACTCAACGGATTCATCAACGGAAACACAGGATGAAACGCCCTCAGAGCAACCAGATCATGAAGAGCAATTGTTTGTTGTTCCGGAGAGCCCGCTTGGAACAATTGGCATAATCAGCGCCTTTGCCTTGGCTTTCGGAATATTCGCCCACAAAAGAGTAAGATAAAAAAAGAAACTACAGCCGCCTATTCATTTTAAGTTGTCGCCAAAAATTTGTCTCTACAATTCGCGCCTCTGAAAAAGTCAATATCAACTGCTTTGTTATTTCAACTAATACCTACTTCGTACACACGCGCTGAAGCTCAAGGCGTTACAGCATTTCCTTCACACATTGCGACCCAGAACCAGCCCGACATCAGCCTCATCATTTTCATTTCCGATGCTACCTTTAAAGACGGTTCCACTTCCCTCGTCTAGCTTACACCGGCTCAGCAACCTGCCAGTCATCGGACCCAGCAGAGCGCGTGCGCTCTGGCTCATGCCTAACAGCTCTCACAGCAGAAATGATCAAAGCCACAAGTGCCGTTATCATTAACGCAAGAGCAGAAAGGCTAATAAGGTCATAAGTTGTAACCCACTTAACGTCGTAACGCAAACCGTAATCACTCAGCGCGTTCCAAATCAAAAAGTTTTTCTGACTGAGAAAGAAGATGCTAATTCCCTGATAGATAATCGCCAAAACGGGCAAGATAAACCCCATCCACACGGAGAAACCACTAATCTTTTTGGTATGCAAATAATGCGGAATAATCGTAGCCACTGCAAGAGCAGTTGCGCCGCCAAGAAGCGCCCAAAGCATCGCGGTATAATACCAGTATGAAGCAGCCAAGGCTGTAAACCAAACCGTACTCGTAAAGGTCGCTGTGAACAAAAAGGTCTAAACGCCACATAAAAAAGCGGCAACAAGATTCACCAACATCACAAGCAGCAAGAACATCAGGGTCCTATAATTCAGAACACGGTTAAAGCTTAAATCCAAACACCCTGCACCTTCACGATTCAAGCTACCATTATCTCACAATATGCTAAAACAGTGGGAGCGTAGACAACATAAATTTTCTGAACCAACAATTACATTTAGCAACAGCAAGCACACGAGAACAGATAGAAGCATAAACAGTGCGTGAATCGTCTCAAAATCAATGCAGACAGCACAAAGTTTTTGAAGAGGACTTCCAGGGTGTCACCTTTAACTCGACCTGCTAGAATTTACCCTTAGAGCTTGAACTTAACTTACTAACTTAGAAGTAGTAGACAAATTGAATTCACGCGGTCAACTAACGCGCGTGAACAAGTTCCTCCAGCAACATTCTTTTCAGGATAGTTACACCGTGACTTACCCTCAGTTTCTTCTTACCCAGTCGAGCTCGGTAACAAATTGGAACTTCAAAAATCCTGAAACCCTTCCGCTCAACCAGTCGATTCAGTTCAACCTCAATATCAAAGCCTTTAGATTTAACACGCCAACCAAGCAAAATCTCAGTTCGCAGAACCCGCAAGCCAGTCAAAGGATCCTGCAGTGGCGCACTAGTAAGCATGTTATGCACCAAAGCCAAAAGCCTATTTCCAACGCGAAAAACGCGTTGTAAAGCCTTCTCCTCAACATGACCATTAAGCCTGTTGCCGCAAACCATGCCAACAAAAGGGTTTTCTTCCAACATCCGTATCATCGCAGGAATGTACTGCGCAGGATAAGTATAGTCTGCATCGGTAAGAATGACGTAATCCAAATCTGGATTAACATGTTCAAGAGCCTTAGCTAAGGCGTCGCCCTTACCAACTCCGTCTTGATAGACTACTTTTGCACCAAGGTTCTCCGCTATCTCTCCGGTGCGGTCCTTGCTTTTGCCGTCAACCACAAGAACCGGAATTTCACCCAGAACACCCTTCATCTCAGTTATTGTAAGTCCAATGCCTGGCGCTTCATCTAACGCTGCGATTACCAGCTGCGCTGAGTAGCGAATGTCTGTTTTTTCAACTGGAATTATCAACTCACTTCACTTTTCCTTTCAGTCGCCTTACTCACTATAATACAAAATTCATGAACAAGGGTATATACTGCGTTCTCGAAATAGCAATATATCAAATCTTGTTACATCATTTATAATAGACCGTATGTTATTAAGAGCACGTAATTGGCATGCAACTGCAAAAGTTGCTAGCGCGCGCCTAATTTGGTGAATTAAATTTTTAATTGTATTCTACTTGCAGCTACACAACTTTTCTTTGACAGTATAAAAAAAAGGGAGCTTTTGGTTCTATTTTCAGATTATTAGGTTGGCGGCGTAGCGATCGGCGGGAGCGTCTGCCTGGTCTGAACGACGGTTGTTCCCGCTATGCGATCAGTGTATTTCTGGCGTCGGTCAGCTCCACCAGTTGCGACAGCAATCAACCAATCTAGCAAGAGGAATACCCAGAAAATTTTACTGATGTTGCGAATGAACGCTTGACTGAAGTTTATTTTAGTACCCTTTGTGGTTTGAACCTGCAAACCGATAACCCGTTTACCCACTGTTCCACCCCAAGAAACTTCCAAAACCAGAAAGTAAAGTACCATTAGTATGCCCACAGCGAACGGAAGCAGCAACGTGTAACCCCACGCAACCCAAAAACCTAGCAGCGCACCTGTGAATAGCAAAGGTACGAACAATATATAGAGCAATATCCATGCAATAATGCCAAGGATTATGCCATCAATAATCAGCGCAATGAGACGTAATAGCCAATGACCTAAATCCAATTGTGAACTGCTCTCAGTCGACATTCTCCCAACTCCTATGTTGTTCTACAAGTTATTATTGTCATTTTATAAGTTGTTATTATCATTTTTGCTTTGGCGCGCGCGTAAATTCTACAAATTTATGAATCACAAAACTTTTTTCTCTCTAATCAACATCAGTTAAATTGGAGATTGTATGTCTGACGAAGCCGCAATGCTCGAAGGCAAACTTTAGAGAGTAAGGAAAGCAACAAGAAATTGCACAGCAGTTATATGGGTAACAATAGTTGTCTCAGGGTTTCTTATTGACTGGCATTTTAGGTTTGATTTCATTCCTGGATTACTTTTAGCATTGGGCTTGGCGACTTGGGCTGCATTCATCATGAATTGGTATTATGGTGCGAAGGAAGTTCGTGCTCTTAGAAAAATAGAAAGTCTAAAAAGAGACAGATATTGCGAAGTAAGAACAATGAAAGGATTAAGAACCCTATAAATTCACAATTATCTTCACTCCAGACATTGGAAGTTTTTACATCACGTGCTATCATAAAGAGTGAAAAAAATTTAGAGAGGCACTGAAACGAACCGAGATACTTCACCTCGGCCACTTTTGTCTGAGTTAGCTAAACAAAGGAAAAAAAGGAAGGTAGACGCGGGAGAAATAAAATGGCAATTTTACCAAAAGCCTTAAGTGTGGCAGATATTCTAAACTGTGTTAGTTTAATAAAATAAGGTGTTGAATCAGTTTGGCTGTTGAAGGTTTTTTCGAAAACAAAAGGCAACCAGTAGAAGCCAAAGTCGGCGAGTTAACCCCACAATCAAGAGCAGTGAACGTCACAGCGAAAGTTGTTAGCAAAAGCGAAATCCGAGACATTCCAATGGGAAGAGACGGCTCCCCACACAAAGTCTGCGACGCACTAGTAGGCGACGAAACAGGCAGCATCTACCTGACCCTCTGGGATGACAACATCGAAAAAGTGAACGAAAACGACACTATACGTGTTGAAAACGGCTACGTGACACTTTTCAAAGGCAACATGCGCCTCAACATTGGCAAATACGGCAAACTAGAAATGGCAAAGGAGCCTTTCGAAGGCGAAGTTAACACTGAAAACATCGTTTCCAGCAAGACATACGATCAGCCACGAAGACCATTCAGAAGATACGGCGGCTACGGCGGCAGACGCGGCGGTGGAGGTTACGGCGGCAGAGACAGGCGCGGTGGCGGCGGATACAGAGACAGACCCAGATACTAGCTTCCAAGCGTAGAGAAACACTTTTTCGCTTTTTTTATGCTACTACCCATATTTTCTTCAATTTCCACACTTAACCATTAGTTAGTCTAAAGTTGAAAAAGCTTAAAATTAGCTGTCACCACACACTTCAACCGTTTAGAAGGAGAAAAACCATTTGGTTTCAAAGAAAGAAGAAAAAAAACCCAGCGTGGAAGAACTGCTGGCTAAAGCCAAAAAACCCGGATTGCTATCGCCATCCATGCACAGGTTCTACGAGGGCAAAGTCCAAGTAATGCCAAAATGCACCATAGCCAGCACAGACGACTTCGCAATATGGTACACTCCAGGCGTCGCCGAGCCATGCAAAGAGATTCAGGCGAATCCAGACAAATCTTTTGAGCTTACAAACCGCTGGAACTACGTTGCCGTGGTCACCGACGGCACACGCGTCCTAGGCTTAGGCGACATCGGACCCGAAGCAGCCATGCCCGTAATGGAAGGAAAAGCGCTCCTGTTCAAGTACTTAGGCGGCGTGGACGCGTTTCCAATATGCGTAAAAACCAAAAATTCAGACGAGATAGTGCGTGTCTGCGAACTGCTTGAACCATCCTTTGGCGGAATAAACCTTGAAGACATAGAAAAGCCAAAATGCTTCCACGTTCTCGAAAAAGCAAGACAGCGGCTGCAAATACCCGTTTGGCATGACGATCAACAGGGGACAGCCACCGTCATCTTGGCAGGCTTGATAAACGCGTTCAAAATCGTGGGCAAAAAACCCCGCGAAAGCCTCATAACCCTCGTGGGTTCTGGAGCAGCTAATATACGTACAGCCTATGTGCTGATTAGGTGGGGCGCCAAACCTGGCAACATAATAATTGTGGATACCAAGGGCGTGATTCACGCTGGCAGAGCGGATATAACAAAAGAAGAAGACCCATGGAAATACGATTTAACCATGAAAACTAATGCTGAGGGACGAACAGGTGACATCTCGGAAGCCTTCAAAGGCGTAGACGCCGTAATTGCCGCGTCAAAACCAGGGCCAGACACCATAAAAAAAGCGTGGGTCAAAACAATGGCAGACAACGCTGTGTTTTTCGCATGCGCCAATCCTGTCCCTGAAATATGGCCTTGGGAGGCAGAAGCAGCAGGAGCGCGAATCGTGGCAACAGGCAGAAGCGACTTTCCAAATCAAGTTAACAACAGTCTGGGGTTTCCAGCAATCTTCCGCGGAGTGTTAGATGTAAAGGCGAAAACCGTTACAGATGACATGTGCATCGCAGCGGCTCAAGAATTGGCGAAATTCGCTGAGGAAAGAGGCATACACGAGAAAGACATTCTGCCGAGAATGGAGGAATGGGAGGTTTTCCCAAGAGAAGCAGTTGCCTGCGCCCTCAAGTCAATCGAGCAAGGAGTGGCAAGGGTAAAGCCAAGCCGACAAGAATTGTACCAGCGTGCTTCTGCCATAATTCAGAACGCGCGGCAGTCAACAGAGCTTCTTATGAAGCACGATTTAATAAAGCCGTCTCCACCTAAAGGCAAACTTTTAAAATAAACCGTACAAAGCCACAAAATTACCAGATCTTCCCAAAAAAGGAGAAAATTATTAGGTGTTCCCATAGAACATAGCCAAATCAGAGATTAGAAAGTGCGTTTAGACTATACCTTATACATGCTTGCCGCGTTACTTTCCTTGTAACAATAGTATCTTTAGTCACACCTCTGACAGCAGAGACTGGAAGGAACCTGTAGGTGGTAGCAACCGTAGTGTTAAGGATATCATCTATTGGTTTGGGTTACTCTCAAAGACCAAAAACGGAAGCGCAAGCTTACCAGCCAACGGTGCCGCAAACTC
>Ga0209427_10008996_pt1 | contig 11180 bp, 9 predicted proteins | sample DeeMarSWOR136_30_FD_187465 | JGI IMG/M metagenome (GOLD analysis project Ga0209427, IMG submission 187465) | Marine sediment microbial communities from White Oak River estuary, North Carolina - WOR-1-36_30 (SPAdes) (version 2) | ecosystem: Environmental > Aquatic > Marine > Intertidal zone >... | reverse complement strand
GTGCCCCCGGTTCAGCGGGGGCTCCCGGAGCTCAAGCCCGGGAATGGACCCTAGCACCCTCCGCGGCGGCTCGAAGACGCCGCAGTGCCTCCCAAGGTCGCAGGGGTCGTGCCAGGCCACTCTGCGCTTCAGCCCCTTAGGGTGCAGGCAGCCCTCGCGGATGAGCTCATCCATGAGCTGGGACGTGTGGAGGACCTCGAATGCTGGGGCCACGCCCAGCGACGGGTAGACCCTCGTGAAGGCGTAGTAGCAGCCCGCGCAGCCGGTGACGAGCCTCTCCACCCCCAGCTCCTGAAGCATCCCGGAGACCTTCGAGGCGTTCCGCCCCGCCTCGTCCCAGAGGCCCAGCAGGTACAGGATGAGGCCGCAGCACCCCTCCTCCGCCCCAAGCATCCCGAAGCCCGCCCCGGCCTCCCCGAGGACCCTCGCAGTCGCTTCGACGACCCTAGGGAGCCTGTAGCTCGTCGAGCAGCCCGCCCAGTAAAGGACCCCACCGCCCCCGAAGGGGAACTCCTCGGCGAGTTCCTCGAACCAGATCGTCCTGTCCTCCGCGGGCATCCCCAGGGGGTTCCCCTCCCCAAGGATGCCATCGGCTAGGAGCCCCGCCTGCCTCGGCCCGAGACCGGCCTCCGCGAGCTCGCGCCTCGCCCGGACAATGGCGTTGTTCACCTCCAGGCCGTCGAGGCCCAGCTGGTCGTAGCACTGGCCGCAGGCGGTGCAGTTGTAGATCGAGTCGGCGAGCCTACCCGTCGGCTCCAGCTCGCCCCCGAGGAGCCCCCTCGTCAGTGTGAGCCTCCCCTTCGAGGAGTAGGTCTCGACGCCGCCGAAGAAGCGCTGGACTGCGCAGAACCCGTTGTCGCAGTCGGGCAGCTCGCCGATCCTGAATCCGTCCCTCGCCCGGAGCGAGGAGACGAACCACTGGGGTAAGGGCGTCTCATCCCTGAGTGCCCGCCTCCCCTCCGCCCTCGCCTCCTCGAGCCCGGAGAGCCTCCTGAGGAGGGCCGACGCGTCGACCGGCTCCCTAGCGTCCAGCAAAACCGTAGGGGCGTCTAGCCGTTCGGAGCCGTATTCTTCGGGCCTGTCGTTCCTGACCACTCGAAAACCCAGCGACCCCGACAGCCTGTCCAGCTTCTTCCACTCGCTCACGGAGAGGAGCCTTACGACGGCGTCGGGCAGCCCCCTGCGCCGGGTCGCGAACTCGCCGTGGAAGGAGTAGACGTAGCGGTCCTCGTAGTCGGTGAGGACCCTGTCCGGGCCGAAGGCCCTCACGAGCTCCAGCAGCCAGCCTGCCGGTAGAGCTCCTCCTTCTCCGGGCGCCATGGGACGGTCCTTCTGAAAAGATTGGCTCCCCGCTTTTAAATCTCAGCGGAGTGTCGAGGAGAGGATCGTACGATCGCCCTCCGAAAGTGTAATGAACCCAGAGGCCGTAGGCTATTGAAAGGCAATTCCAGATGGTTCACGGTTGGGCTGGCAGGACACTTCAGGTGGACCTATCGACAGGGAAGGTCTCGACGGCGCCATGGGCCGAGGAGGCTCGGATGTTCCTGGGGGCGAGGGGAGGGAACGCCTGGCTCTTCTGGAAGCACAGCAAGGCGAACCAGGACCCCTACGACCCAGACGCGCCGCTGATACTCGGAGCGGGGGCCCTAGCCGGAACGGGGTTGATAGGCGCATCAAGGATGGAGGCGACGGCGGTCTCCCCAGCAAAGACGGAGACCCACTCCTACGGGAACGTTGGCATGGGGGGCTCCTGGGCTCCGGAGCTCAAATTCGCAGGCTACGACAACATAGTCATAAAGGGGAGGGCCGGGAAGCCCTCCTACCTCTTCGTCTACAACGACGACGTCGAGATCAGGGACGCGAAGGAGGTTTGGGGGAGGGGGACCTTCGAGACCGAGACCCTGATCAGGGAGGAGCTCGACGACGACGATGTCCAGGTGGCGAGCATAGGGCCCGCCGGTGAGAACCTAGCGGTCCAGGCCACCATAGAGCAGGGGTACAGGAGCGGCACGCCCCTCGGCGCCGCGATGGGGGCGAAGAAACTCAAGTCCGTCGCGGTGAGGGGGACGAGGCCCGTCAGCGTGCACGACCCGGAGAGGGTCCTGGAGCTCAACAGGCGGCTCGTGGAGGTCGTCAAGGAGGCGAAGAGGCAGCAGGGCATCGTGAGGGACAGGGGGACGGACGCCTACCTGCAGGGCTTCCTCGTCGGGGACGCCGGCGTCGTCGGCAACTACGAGGGCCACGCCTGGAGGGACCGCCCTGACATCAGGAGGGCATACGAGGAGAGCTACATCGGCGACTACTACGAGAAGGACATCGGCTGCTTCGGCTGCCCGTTCCCTTGCCAGCCCCTCTACAGCGTTCCCGGGGTTGGCGCCTGCATCTGGAGGTGCTACCCGACCTACTGGCCCTGGAAGCTCTGGATGACCGACCTGATGGCCTCCTTCGAGGCGACCCGGATGATGACCGATCTCGGCATGGACAACAAGGAGATCGCCACCATCGTCTCCTGGCTCATGCACCTCTACAGCGACGGCGTCGTCTCAGCCGAGGACCTCGACGGCGTCCCCTTCGAGAGGGGGGACCCCAAGGCCCTCTTCGAGACCGTCCGCAAGGTCGTCTACAGGGAGGGATTCGGCAAGGTGCTAGCAGACGGCCCCGTGGCGCTCGCGAGGAAGCTGGGGCCAGACGCCGAGAAGTACCTCTATCACAACCAGGGCCTCACCATGAGGACCTTCGAGTTCAGAGCTGAGCCGGGCACCGCCCTCGGGGAGGCGATCTCCGCCAGGGGGAACAGCCTAAGGGCGACCACCTACCACGTCGTCCTTTGGGACAAGCCGGCGAAGGACGAGTACATGGGGGTCGACCCCGCGGAGAGGGACGCTTCCTACGCCTGGTCCAAGAGGATGTTTGGCACCGAGAAGGCGATCATGGCTACGGAGTACGAGGGGAAGCCCGCGGCCCTCATCTACGAGATGAACGGCGCCGCCATCGCTGACTCCCTCGGCTACTGTGTAAGCATGATCCGGCCGGGCCGCAGGGGGGCACCGGGCTCCCAGTTCGGAGACACCTCCTACGAGTCGGCAGTCGAGAGATACACAGCTGCCACCGGCGTCCCCATGCACGAGGCGGGGCTCTTCACGATCGGCGAGAGGATATGCAGCCTGGAGCGGGCCATCGTCGTGAGGGACGGGCGCACCAGGAAGACGGACGCGCTGCCCGACTTCTTCTTCGAGGTCCCCATCCCCGACGGGCCCCAGCAGGGCAAGAGGCTCGACAGGGCCAGGTTCGAGGGGATGAAGGACGAGTACTACGCACTAAGGGGCTGGGACGCCGAGAACGGGCTCCCGAGGAGGAGCACCCTGGAGGGGCTGGGACTGGGGGAGGTCGCCGACGCCCTGAAGAAACACAAGAAGCTGGGACCCGAGCGGGCGGAGGGGTAGCCTATGGAGAAGGTTCTCCAGGTGGACATCGAGAATTGCGTGGGCTGCCGGACCTGCGAGGTCGCCTGCTCACTCAGGAACGCCGGGGAGAGCAACCCGACGAGGTCGAGGATAAGGATCATCAGGTACGAGAGGGCTGGGAAGTTCCACAACTACGTCCCCATGGTCTGCCAGCAGTGCAGCGACCCCCTCTGCATGGAGGCGTGCCCCGTGAACGCCATCAGCAGGGACCAGGGGACCGGGGCACTGGTGGTTGACGCGGACAGCTGCGTCGGCTGCAAGGTCTGCTCCATGGCCTGCCCGATCGGCGGCGTGAGCATAGACCCGGTGACCAACATCGCCTACAAGTGCGACCTCTGCGGCGGGGACCCCGAGTGCGTCAAGGTCTGCGACCCGGAGGCGCTCACCTACGTGCCGAAGGACATGCTCGACCTCACGACGAAGAGGAAGAAGTCCCAGAGGCTCACCGAGCTCTTCGAGCTCATGCAGTCGCTGCGATAGCCTGCGACCCTTTTCTCATAAGCCACCTTCACGAATAACAATATCAGAGAAGTCGGACATGACACATCATTGTACGGGGTGAGATGCGTGACGGACGCCTTCGGGAAGGCCCTGATGGCCCATCTCAGGGGGGAGGAGGCCGAATACCTGATAGAGCGGGACGACGGCTACATGGACACCCCCAGCTACAGGGCCGGCAAGTACTTCATCGGTTACGAGGAGTGGCCCCGGCACGAGAGGGATGCCATACTTGAGAGCAGGGGCAGGGTCCTAGACGTAGGCTGCGGCGCAGGCCGTGAAGCCCTGTGGCTCCAGGGAAGGGGACACGAGGTCGTCGCAATAGACATATCCCCGCTTGCCTTGGAGGTCTCGAGAGCCAGGGGCGTGAGGGACTGCAGGCTAATGGACGTGAGGGACCTCGATTTCTCGGATGGACACTTCGACACGGTGGTCATGTTCGGGAACAACCTCGGAATCGCCGGGGGCATCCCGGAGACTCGAAGTATGCTGGACGGCCTCTACCGCGTCACCAGGGAGGACGGCATCGTCATCGCCTCTACCCGGGATCCCCTGAAGACCGACAACCCCGTCCACCTCGTCTACCACGAGCAGAACAGGAGGAGGGGGCGTCCACCGGGCCTGGTGAGGATAAGGATCTGCTTCCGGGGGGAGTGCGACGGCTGGTTCGAGCTGCTCATGGTTGGGGAGGACGAGCTAGTCGAGCTCCTAGAGCCCACGGGCTGGACCCTTGAAAAAGTCTACAGGTCGGAGGGGGCGAGCTATACCACCATCATGAAGAAGCGGTAGCGTCTGAAAAGATAGAATATTCGCTTAAAAATTGGGAGATTTTGCGGTCTCTTCCACTTACTTGTGGGGTTTGCAGAGCAGCTCCTCTAGGTCGGCCCCCTTCAGGGCCTCAACCAGCCTGCTGAGCTCCTCGATGTAGGGCTCCACGAGCCTCTTCCCCTTGTCGGCCGAGGCTGTTGTAGATCTTATCATCGTCCCGGCGTTGCCGAGGACCCCGGTGTCGGTCAGGTCAACGGTGTCCCAGGGGAACTGAGCGGGGCCGATCCTGTTGAATCCCTCTATTATCATGGAGCCCAGCCTCTCCCTCTGCCTCGTGTCAACGGCCTTCTCCATCTTCACCAAGTGCCCGTGGAAGTAGAGGTTGACGCTGGTCTCTCCCTCCCCGGCGTGGCCCTCCAATCCCGGGGGGAAGGCGGAGGCGACCGCCGCGAAGACACCGCACTCCCTCCTCAGCTCCCCTGCGACCTCCATCAGGGAGGCGGTGTTCCCGCCGTGGCCGTTCACGATAAGGACCTTCTTGACGCCGTGGCTGACCGCCGCCAGGGCGACCGCCTTCATGTAGGCCCTGAAGACCTCAGGGGGGACCCAGAGGGAGCCGGGGAACTGCCTGTGGTGCTCCGAGACCCCGACAGGCACGACGGGGAGCACAAGGACCCCCGTCTTCTCACCGACGGCCCTGGCCATGGCCGCTGCCACCAGGTGGTCCGTGCCCAGGAGGTTGTGGGGCCCGTGCTGCTCCGTGCTCCCCACGGGGATGATGACGACGTCGGTCTCCTTGAAGGCCTCTCCGGCCTCTTCCCAGCTTATCTCGGCTAGCTGAACCAATCTTTTCACCGTACCATAAAACCGTCCAAGGGGATATAACATGAGCCGTCCTGAAATGGAGCTAGTCTTATGGTGGAGAAATACAGTTCCTGATGTCCTCTGCTCCAGTGGCATCCAACACGCATCCCTGTCCAGAAGCCATGGCGTTAAATAGGAACCCGACGCACATCTTAAAACGTCCTCGACCTCAGCAAGTAACGTGATTGCATGACCGCGATACCACCATTGAAGGACGGGGAGCAGAGGGTCTTCTTCAGGGCCGGGGGCGAGTGGTGCTACCTCTGGACCCCCGAACACTTCCGCAGGGACGAGCCCGCACCGGTGGTGATCCACCACCACGGGGCCAGGGGCTACGTGAGGGAGGGCGCCGCCGACTGGCTCGAGGAGGGCCAGAAGGTCGCCTACCTGAGGGCCGTGATGGCGGGGGGCCGCTGCGCGGTGGCCAGCTCCCACGCCTGCGGGGACCACTGGGGGAACCCAGACGCAGTGACCGCGAACGTCGCCCTCTTCGAGGCCCTCGAGGAGTCTCCCCACGTCGACGCGGGCAGGGTCGGGCTGATGGGCGGCGGCCTCGGGGGCGCCCTTATCTGGAACTCGGTGCTCGAACCCCTCGCGGGGAAGACGAGAGCCGTCGTCGTGATGCAGGCCGTGGCGAACCTCTCCGCTGTGATCCGGGAGCAGAAGTTCAAGGCCCCCTGCCTCAAGGCCTACGGCCTCCCAGAATTCACCCCCGACGAGGAGGCCATCTCCAGGATACTGCCCCACGACCCGATGCCGAGACTCCAGAACCTTGAGCCGGGCACCCCCCTGCCACGGACGGCGATATACCACGGCTCCAGGGACGCGAACATCCCGGCGGCTACGAGCGCGGTCCCCCTGGCGGAGGCCCTCGGGAGGGCCGGGGCGGAGGTGGAGCTGGAGCTCTTCCCCGACGTGGAGCACAACATCTACGGGATGGGGAAACCGATCAAGGAGCGCCTCAGGGCGTTCTTCGCGAAGGCCCTGTGACGCCAGTGCTGTAACCTGAACTCTATTTTCCTGAGGGGCCCTAATCAGGGCTCAGGACTCGCTTCTCATCCGCTTCAATCGTTCGAAGGCGCGGGAGTAGCCCTCGTTCTTCATCGACCACTCCAAGAGCTTCTCGCACGGGAATTCGCCGCACTCGCTGCAGTGGTCGAGGCCCTTGTCGTCCACGCAGCACTTCAGGATCCAGCAGTCGGCCGACCAGTGGACGCCCCGATCGCCCCTGCAGCCCAGGCAGTAGGGGGCCTTCTTGACGACGTCCTCGACCCCCTCGCCATCGCCGATCCACCCCATCTTCCTGAACCAGTTGGTGACGCTCCTCGCCGCTTCGGGGTCCGCCTGCACCCTGAGGATCTCACAGCTCCCACAGTCCAGGCCGCAGACAGCAATCTGTTGGTTCAAGCCCTCACCACGGTGGTTCACTAAATCGGGTGAATAATTGCCTTTCGATTACTCGCATTATATTTTTTTTAGCGGTAGTTTTCGTCAGGTTTGCCTTCGATTCACCAGATAATTAAATCTACTCGGCGCCGACATACAGTTTGATGAACATGCAATCGGAGAGGCTCGCTGAGATACTGGACTCGGTGCCCGAGTACCGGGAGTTCCTCACCGTCGACGAGCTGAACTCCAGCTCCCAGACCCTCGCGGACGAGCACAGGCACGTCGATTTCTTCCGGGTCGGCGAGTCGACCGAGGGCGAGCCGATACACGCCCTTAGGATCGGGGACGGGCCGAGAAACGCCCTACTCTTCGGATTCCCCCACCCGAACGAGCCGATAGGCTCCATGACCCTGGAGTACCTGTCTAGTAGGCTGGCCGAGGACGACGAGCTGAGGGACGAGATGGGGTACACCTGGTACATAGTCAAGTGCATTGACCCCGATGGCGCCCGGCTGAACGAGGGCTGGTTCAAGGGGGGGTTCACGCCGCTGAAGTACGCCCTCAACTACTACAGGCCGCCGGGGAAGAACCAGGTCGAGTGGACCTTCCCCGTGGACTACAAGACCCTCCACTTCCACGACCCGCTGCCCGAGACCAGGGCCCTGATGCGCCTCATCGACGAGCACAGGCCCGACTTCATGTACTCGCTCCACAACGCCGGGTTCTGCGGCGTCTACTGGTACCTGGGCAAAGAGGCCCCCTCCCTCTACCCCGAACTCCACGAGCTCGTCCGCGGGAAGGGGCTTCCCCTCCACATGGGAGAGCCGGAGACACCGTTCATCGAGAAGCTGGACGACGCCATCTTCAGGATGTTCGGGGTGGAGGAGAGCTACGACTTCAACGAGATGCACTCCGACATCGACCCCGCCACCCTCATAGAGAACGGAACGAGCAGCCACGGATACCTAAGGAGCGTCTGCGACGGATTCACCCTGGTCTGCGAGATGCCTTACTACTTCGACGAGAGGATCACCGACGACTCCCCATCAGAAATAGACCGGAGGGAGGCCGTCCTTGAGGGGATAAGGCTGGGCGAGGAGAACTACAGGTTCCTCAGGCCCAGGTTCGAGAAAATCGCGAAGGTGGCAGACAAGGCCTCCAGGCTGTACAGGACGATGGCAGACTACGTCGAGAACTTCGAGAAGCGCCTGGCCCCAAGGAAGAGGCACGCGGAGACGACAGAGGAGTACGAGGGGAAAGCTACTGTCGCCCAGGCCTTCGACTCCCTCGTGGCGGGGAGGTTCGGCTCGATGCTCAAGATGGGGATGGAGCTCAGGGTCGCGGACCAGGCACTCACGAAGGGCCCGGACAGGGAGGTCGAGGAGATCAGGGAGAAGATACACAACAGGATGCTCGAGACGAACCGGGAGATCGAGGAGAAGACTGAGATCGAGGTCATACCGATCCAGAGGCTTGTCAGAATCCAGCTCGGGAGCGGCCTGATGATAGCGGACCACCTGAAAGGAAAGTAATCCTCAGATCCCAAGGCACAGCTCTCATTTCACATTTCGGACGAGTTCATCCTGGGTGCGCCTACAGGGTCAGCCAAGTATCAGCCCCATGTGGACCTCGTCGTGGTATCGCCCGTCGTCGCCGAAGAAGGCGTCTCTGTGGACGCCCTCGACCACGAATCCGACCTTCTCGTAGACGCGGATGGCGATCTCGTTGTCCGCCACAACGCCTAGGCCGATCCTGTGGAGCCCCTCCTTCCTGGCGAGGTCGACGATGCTCCTGGTCATGGCGGTGCCGAGGCCGACGTTGTGGTAATCCTGGTGCAGGTAGATGACGTAGTCGCTGTTGCCCCTGCGCCTTGGGTGAGAGAACTTCCTCAGCCCGGCGTAGCCAGCGACACGGTCCCCGTCCACGGCGACCAGGGCCACTACGTTCTCTATCCTGGACCACCAGCCCCTCTCCAGCCTCTCCCTGGTGTACGGTGGCATACCCCACCTCAGGGCTTCATCGGATAGGGAGGCCATCATCTCCGCCACGCCATCCTTGTCGCCCTCGGAGAAGCGCCTCACGACAACCTCCCTGCCGTCCTTGAGCCTGATTTTCACCCAACTCCCCCTCGTCGTTCCAATTTATTCCTTATACCATCCAATGTCTCTTTCGCCCTTGGATGCTTATCGAAGAGCCGCGACAACGATTCGCATGGATAGTCCACACAATGGGCGCAGTTGTCGAGGCCCTTGTCCATGGCGCACGCCCTCCAGTCACAATCGAGACAATACCAGAAGAGGCGGCCCTCGCTCAAGCATCCATCGCAGTCTATGTCCTTCAGATGGGGCTCCCTGCCAAATTTTTCAATAAACAGATCTGCCCACTTCCAGCCCTGTTCTCGGAGGACGCGGGCACGCAATTCATCGTCTTCGTCCCTAGTTGATTTTAATACAAGGCAGTCGGAGCAAACTATGCCGCAAAAGCCTACGACCTTACCAGATTGTACCATTAATTGATAAAAAAGGTAGAACGCCTTTTCTTGTTTTTGAGTAAAAAAGATTGCATACAGCACATTAGGTTCATTCCTTAGATGCTGGGTCATGACGGCTCCTTCAATTTCTTATACTTCGTCCGAGCAGTCCTCTTGTGACCCTCTATGTTGGACAAGGTGAAGGTTGCAGCCGCCCAGGTTGCCCCAGTCTTCATGGACAAGGAGGCGACCATCGACAAGGCGTGCAGGACGATCGCAGAGGCCGGGAGAGCGGGGGCGAAGCTCGTCGTCTTCTCTGAGACCTTCGTACCGGGGTACCCGTACTGGAGGGGGCTCCAGCCCATATCCAGGTGGTCGGACCTCATGGTCGAGTACCAGAAGAACTCGCTCAGGATACCGAGCGGCGACACCGACGTCCTCTGCGACGCCGCCAGAGAGTCCGACATCATCGTGGCCCTCGGATGCACCGAGATGAGTGACCGAAAAGGAAGCGAGACCCTCTACAACACCATCCTGTTCATCGGGAACGACGGCGAGATCCTGGGGAGGCACAGGAAGCTGATGCCGACCCACGCGGAGCGCATCATCTGGGGGATGGGGGACGCCAGCGACATAAGGGTCTTCGAGACCCCCATCGGGGTCATCGGCGGGATCGTCTGCTACGAGCACCACATGACACTGCAGAAGGCGGCGATGGTCGTCCTCGGCGAGGAGATCCACTGCGCCGTCTGGCCCGGCTGGTGGGTGATGGACCGCCACCCCGGCGCCAAGAGGAGGTACAGGCCCGGGGACCCGGCCCACCTCTGCGACATAGAGCACGCCATCAGGGAGTACGCCTTCGAGACCCAGACCTTCGTCATAAACGTCAGCCAGTACATACCCGACAACGAGATGCCCGGCTACTGCAGGGACTTCAACATCGCCGCAGGAGGCAGCTTCATCGTCAACCCGGCCGGTGTTTACCTCCACGAGCCCATCTTCGACAGGGAGGAGATAATCTACGCCGAGCTCGACGCCGACGACCGCCGTCACACCAAGGCCTACTTCGACGCCCTCGGCCACTACACCAGGTGGGACCTCCTCAGGCTCGACATCCGGGGGGAGCCGAACGAGCCTCTCACGGCGAGGAAGCCGAAGCGAGAGCTTGACCAAAAAACAATGGAGCGCCTGGCAGAGAAGTATAGTCTGGAGACTGAGAAGCTCAGGGATTTGCTGGAAGAAATCTACTGATAGGATCAGCGGAATCGAACCGCTCCTAAACGATTAATATCCAAACGGTTCTGTAAGGTCGATGGGTGGGTATGTCGTTTAAAGGTAAAGCCGTCGTCGTAACCGGGGCCAGCGGCGGGATCGGCGGCGAGACGGCGCGCAGCTTCGCCCGCGAGGGGGCCAACATCGTCGTGGGCTACTTCTCCTCGCAGGAGAAGGCGGAGGAGACGGTCAGGGACGTCGAGGAGATGGGTTGCAAAGCCTTCGCCTTCAGGGCCGACGTCTCGAACCCCGAGGAGGTCAGGGAGATGATGGAGGCAACCCACGAAAGGTTCGGGCGGATAGACGTGCTCGTAAACTGCGCCGCCCAGCACCCTCCCCCGATGTTCGACTTCGAAAACCCCGACTGGGACCTCTGGAGGCGCATGGCCCACGTGAACATAATGGGAATAATAGCCTGCAGCCACTGCGCAGCCCCGTACCTGAAGGAGACAGGT
>Ga0209427_10008993_pt1 | contig 11182 bp, 11 predicted proteins | sample DeeMarSWOR136_30_FD_187465 | JGI IMG/M metagenome (GOLD analysis project Ga0209427, IMG submission 187465) | Marine sediment microbial communities from White Oak River estuary, North Carolina - WOR-1-36_30 (SPAdes) (version 2) | ecosystem: Environmental > Aquatic > Marine > Intertidal zone >... | reverse complement strand
AAACTGTTGGATATTAACGAAAATACATTCTGGAACTCCAAGTGAGACTCCAAGAAAATCAACAGATTTTTCCCTTCTTAAAGTGCGGAATGTAGGTTAGATAGTAAAGAAAATATTTATGTATTAGATAATGGTTCTTTTCGGATTCAGAAGTTCGACGGCAAAGGGCATTATCTTCAGACAATTGGCAGAAAAGGACAAGGTCCGGGTGAATTCACCCTTCCTACCTATTTTTACATTGATGATCAGGATAATCTTTATATTTTGGATGGAAGAAAAATTCAAGTTTTCGACAGCAATGGAGAGTTTAGGAAAAGCATTCTTTTAGAAGTTTCTATCCAGAATTTTTCTGTAACTTCTGAAGGACATATTTTGGCCAGAATTAATCCATCAATGGAACGAAAGAAAGCTATTGTCAGGATGGATAAAGAGGGGAAAATCTTAAGCTATGTAGCAGAATTTTCTGATGTTAAGCCAGCCATCAGAACAGGTGGCACAAAAGGAAGTCATATCCTCTTTACAACCTTTCATGATTATTCTCCCCGTCCCTGTTTTTCGTCTGTGAATGGATAGAGCTTTTCATATGGCTTTCCTTTAAAATATGAATTACTTATTGTAGACAATATGGGAAACTTAATGTTGAAAATTCAAAAGGAGGAAAAACCTCAATCCATCAGCCAGAGGGAAAAAAGAAAAATTATTGATGAATTGATAGAAAGCATTTCTAACAGAGGCAGGATGTGGCCAGAAGGAGTTCTGGAAGAAGCTTGTCAATTTCCTTCTTATAGGCCATTTTTTGACAGAATTTTAAATGATGACAAAGGAAGAATTTATGTGAGAAAAGTAACCTCGGTTCTTAACAGAACCGGGAAGATAGAATTTGATATTTTTAATAAAAGTGGTTACTACTTATATAAAACGACTATGCCATTCAGCCCGGAAATAATAAAGAATGGTTATCTTTATGATCAACACACTTCAGAAGAAACCGGGGAAGTGAGAATTAGAAGATATAAAGTAAAAAACTGGAATCAGCTAAAAGAGAGAATCTAGCCTAATTTCTTAAACACAATCACGCCTGTCTCTTCAGCATAAGTCTTTAAGCACATAATTGAAGTTTGATGATAAAATATCTGCCGGCTGTTTTCAGATAAATTGGGGCTGACGAGGGGAACCATATAGGCAGGTGCTCTCTTCACCTGGCTAAATAGAGATATATTTATTTTTCATATTCTGAATTCAAATTATTTTTAGTTTCGAATAAAATAATCATATGCATTAAGGGAAGGATGATGAAAAGAAAATATACAGTTTTTTCAATTATTATCTTTTTTTCAAGCTTTATTATCTTTGTCTCTTGTGGAAAACAAAAGGCTGGATGGAAAGGAACAATAGAGGAACAAGATGGTGTTACAGTTGTAAAGAATCCCAAAGAACCTCTTTATGGTGAGGATGTTTTCAGCTTAGAGGAGGAGTTATCTATCGGTGAAATAGAAGGAAGAGAGGAATATATGTTTTCTCAAATAATTGATGCCGATGTTGATGAGGAAGAAAATATATATATCCTTGATTTTAAGGAATCTCATATTAGGGTATTCAACAAAAGCGGCGAATACTTAAGGACTATAGGGAGAAGAGGTCAAGGTCCCGGGGAAATACAACGCGCCATAAATATATGTATCACGCCTGCGAATGAAATCCTTATCAATGACCGAGGTGCTCGATATTTTCATTTCTTTACCTTAGGCGGGGAATATAAAAGGTCAATATATCAAGGCAGATTATCTCGTCCGCGGGTTGATAGCCAAAATAATATAGTAGCGAGGTCTAATATTATAGATGCGGCCGGAGTTCATTTTGTTTTAAAAAAATTTGATTCTGAACTAAATGAGTTATATACAATTTTTTCTTATGAGTATGATATTACTCCTTACAATTATAATGTTTATCCTCCACAATGCTTTTGGGAGGTTAGAAGCGATGATAGCATAGTCTGGGGATACGCTGATAAATATGAGTTGGAAATCCTTGACAGGAATGGGCAAGTTATTCGAAAAATTACTAAGGATTATGAACCTGTAGAGATAACAGAAGAAGAAAAACAGAAATGGGTAAAGAATACTTTTGGAGACAAAGGTGTTCCCCCCGAGGTGAAAGTAAACTGGGATAAATATCATAATGCATTTCAGTTTTTTAATATTGATGATACGGGGAGAATTTTCGTTCAAACATACGAGAGAGAATCTAATGGAAACTACTATGATGTTTTTGACACGCAAGGAAAATATATTGCCAAAATCCCCTTGAGAATAAGACCAAGAATTTGGAAAAAAGGCAAGCTGTATACGATAAATGAAGATGAGGAAGGATATCAGGTAGTTAAACGATATAAAGTAACCTGGAATTATTAATGATGCTAGTTCAATCGAAAGCCGTCACCTTCGTCCGGTTATTTCCTGCCCCCTCCGAGAATGCGCGCGGGCAGGGTGATGATGGCCTTCAACAACTGAAAAACAGCATCCACCGTGATCCCGATGAGCCGGAAAGGAAGGAGTAAAAGCCAGACGATCGGGTACAGAAGCAGGGCAAGAAGGGCGAGCGGCCAACAGAAAACCAAAAGAAGCAGCCAAAGCAGGAATTTCGTCAATGTTTGACCTCCATCTTAAACTCGGCCGTCAGAAATGAGGCTCTATTTTTCATCGTTCTTCCATTAATGATAACGAAAATGACAGGAAAAAAGTTTAGGCTTCATCCACAATATTGGGGTCAGCCCTTGAATTGGGACAAAAACGAAAATGTCCATATTCAAGGGCTGACCCCATCAAATGTTATTTGAGTTGAACGTGGACGCCTGCCAGTTTCCAAGCCGGATGCTCGTATAAATATTTTAAATCGAAATAGGTAACGGAGGGTTGAGTGGGATAATAACCTTCTAGGATAAGCATGCCTTTTTCATCGATCTTCGGGGGCTGATCAAACACGGGATCCATCCCTTCTAGTATGGTAAGATCGACGTTTTGATCGGAAAAAGATTTGAAGGCATTGTACAAGTCATCTGCCGTAGTCTGTGACTGCCAGAGCTTGGATAATTTTGCATAAAAATTCGAGAAATCGCGGGCATTTATGGCCAGCGCCAGCTCATGCATAGCTTCGGCTGTCATCAGGTTGATTTCGTCCAGGGGAGGAACCGATTTTGTTGTTTCTTCCTTCAGCGCTAATCCAGCCGTCGTTTTCTCTATGTAAAGGATTTTCCACTTTCCTTCCTCTTTCACAAAAGTCATCGTGACCGGTACGGAACCGCCGTCTATGGTCTTAATGGTTCCTTCCAGCTTGCCCTGCAATGTGGTTATTTCACGCGAACTCCACGATGCGTCGCTGTAATTGACCAGGGCGGATTGTTCTAAAAAGGTTTTCAACTGCTCAAGCGAGGTGGCCGCTTGAAAATCCTCTGCCACATACGTGTAGGCTTCAGAAAAATCCTTGGCTTGAACCGCCTTAAAGAATTGATCCGCAACATCAACAATGCCCGAGGTCAAACGAAAGACGAAAATTAAGGCGATAATGACCAAGACAGCAATGACTCCCAAACCGATTAATAATTTTTTCATGAATTCTCCTTTTTCATCGATTTTTTCTTAATAATACCAACGGTAGTGACTGGAAAAACCGGTTAAAACAAGAGAGACTTCACCCAAATATACATAGGAATATAAAACTCGTCAACTTCAAGCGTATACGGCCATCATCCCCTTTATCCTTGACTAAGGGGAAAAGCGACAGTACAATTTCCGCGGTATGTCCTTACCGCAGGCGACAATCCAAACCGGTCTCATCCTGGTCATCATGGCCGCTGCCTATGGCCTGGCCAAAGCCAAGAAATTATCCGTCGAACTGAGCATGCTGGCAGCGGCTGTGACCGGGGGCCTTGCCGGTGGATTCATCGGCACACCACCTATCGGCCACCTCGCCAGACACTTTGTCGAGGGGACATTCACCTACCTCGACGTTATCCTGGTTTTCACGACCGCCACAATCTTTATGGCCATTATCAGTGAATCGGGTGGAGTCAATTATGTGGTCCGCGGAACGATCAAATATTTTTACAACGCGAGAGTCATAGCCCTGCTCCTGCTGATGATCATCATCCTTATTCCCGGAGCTCTGACCGGAGCCGGCAGTGTGTCTTTGCTCGTCGTGGGCGCTCCCACAGCTCTAGCCCTGAGCTATCTCGGAATCCCCCGGAAACGAGTGGCCGCCATCCTGTTCATCGTCGCCGGTCTCAGCGCCGCTGCTCCCCCTGTTAACATCTGGGCCATGATCGTCTGTGCTGGGACTGCTATTCCCTACGTCGGGTTCGAGCTTCCTCTCGGTATCCCTGTCCTCCTGCTGGGGACATTCACCATCCTCATCCTTGGCTGGAAAAGAGAAAAAAGGATGGATAAACGAAAAATACTGGAGGAAATGCCCCAAATTCCAGCCAAGATGAGTTGGTGGCGCATACTGATTCCCTTTCTCGTGTTCTTTGGCTTGATTATCGCCTACAGGATTTGGCCCTTCGCTGTCCCTATCCTCGGTTTGCCCTTGGAATTTGTTATCGCTGGAGCTGTAGCCCTTCTGCTGAGTCCGAAAAAAATCAACATCCTCAACCTCTCCAGGGACACAGTCAAGCGTCTTCTCCCTCTCTTGGCCACGATGGCCATCGTTGGGAGTCTCCAACAAATCATGACCGTCTCCGGAGTCCGCGGCCTCCTCTCGTTTGCCGTCATCAGCACCCCTCTTATCGTTCTCTTCATCGCTCTAGCCGTCATCATCCCTGTCTCCGAGGGTGTGCTCACCTACGGCGCGGCTGCGGTATTCGGTATTCCCCTCATCTGGTTTTTGGACTCGATAGGGCTGCATGCCACCGTGGCTATTGCCGGGTTGAGCTTCCTGTGGCCGTTGGGCGACGGACTCCCGCCGACGGCCCTGATTGGGCGCCTCAGTGTTATGGTCTCCGACTACAAGGAGTCCTACTGGAGCTTCTTAAAAGCCACCTGGCTTCCTTGGCTTGTGATCACAGTCGTCGGAGTTCTGATGATTGTCTTCAGTGCCCGGCTCGACTTTCTCGTCAAATGGAGCATGTAGAGGAGGTAACATCATGCCGATCATCATGATCTGCTACTACATCATTGGCGCTTACCTCGCAGCCCTTCTTATCTGGAATTTTATCCGAGAGAAAAAAAGTGTCGACACCATGCTCCAGTATCTGATGGTCTTGATTCCTCTGATTCTCAGGCTTCTCAGAATAAGATAAGGACAAGAAATCATGGCTCAAGAATGGAAAACCAAATCCATCCTGATCGTGGCGGTCATCATCCTCCTCATCGTCTCAAGTATCCAGTTCTACGAACACCGTCATTATAAGATGCCGATCGTGGCTGGCCCGGGGGTTACGAAAGTTATGCGGTTGAGCGAATATTCTCCCGGCCTTAAAGGGACCATGGCCGACACCGATGTCTTTTTCCTGGAGGGGAAGGAGAAGGGAGGAACAGCCCTGATCATAGCCAACACCCATTCCAACGAGCCGGCCGCTCTGCTGACAGCTCTTGTCTTCTTAGAGAATGCTGTGATCGACCAAGGAACCATGATCATCATTCCCCAGTTCAACCACAGCGGCAGCCGTAACACCAAACCGGGAGACGGCTATCCGCTTTTTTTCGAGATTCCGACCGATTGGGGATCAAAAAAATTCAGGATGGGAAACCGGAATGCCGCCCCCCTGGATCAATGGCCTGACCCGGATGTCTACATCCATTATCCGGACCGGCAGCTCCTTTCCTACCTCGATGTCAGGAACACCAACAGGACCTGGCCAGGGAGGCCTGATGGCCCCCTGATGGAACGGGTCACTTACGGAGCCATGCAGATCATGAAGGAAGAGAAGGTGGACGTGGCCCTTGACATTCACGGCGCCGAAACCATGTTTCCGGTGACAAACTGCATCGTAGCTCCGGAAAAATCGATGAGAATCGCCACCATGACTTCCCTCACAGTCAAAGCTAGAGAAGGATTCGATAATCATGTCGAACCCTCTCCCTCAGGTTTTCGGGGGCTTTCCCATCGTGAGATCGGAGATTATTCAGACACGATGCCTTTCCTTCTGGAGGCCCCCCTTCCCTTCCTGGACCAGCCCACCGGACCAAAGACAGTGGATCTGCTCCTCGATGGGAAGGACCCCTTCCTGCTCAGCCTATCTAAAAAGAGAAAATTATTCGTTCCCTACGATGAGACGGGATGGCCGATGTCAAAACGTGTTGGACAGCACTGCTCGGTCGGGCTCGAGATTTTGCGTCAATTCTCCCAAAAATTCCCAGAGAAAGCGATAAAAGTCAGGAATGTGCCCCGGTATGCCGAAGTGGTTAAGAATGGCGTCGGGCATTATTATCATAATCCGAAAGAAGCTGACCCAAGCCGCGTCTTTTTAAACTGAAAATACTTTTAAAACGATAACAGATTCGGTAGACTATTAGATCATTATAAGCTAGAGATAAAAATTTAAGGAGGTTAAACTTGAATCCAAAAAAGATACTCGTCGTCCTAGGAGTTTTGTTAGGATCACTGTCCATTCTCCTCGCTTTATCTCAAACAGATGTTGTGAAAGATGCTTCCGATTTCTGTTGGGCTGAGCTCCCGAGAGACGGATGTACGGTGATCATCGTCGGAAAGGATGCCTCAGTGGATGGCTCGGTTATGACCACCCATACCTGTGACTGCGGGGTTTGTGATTGGACCTGGAGGTATATACCCGCAGCCGATCATGAGCCCGGTTCGATGCGCAAGATCTATCATATCAACCAGTTCAGAGCCACTCCACCCGAGGAAGGCTTAAAATGGGATATATACACAAAAAATGACACAGGCCTCGAAATCCCTCAAGTTACCCGGACCTATGCCTTTGTCCATGGGGCCTTCGGCTACATGAACGAAAACCAGGTGGCTATCGGTGAATCAACCATAGGAGTTAAGGAAAGGCTGGAAAACCGGACCTCGACTCCGAAATTCGACATCACGATGCTGACCCTCGTCGCCATGGAAAGGGCTAAAACAGCCAGAGAGGCCATCAAAATCATGGGAGAGTTAGGAGAAAAACACGGGTACGGGTACACGGATACAGGGGAAATGTTGGCTGTGGCTGACCCCAAAGAAGTCTGGATATTCGAGATACTGCCCGTCGGCCCTCTGTGGAATCCGAAAACCGGCCAACCGGGCGCTGTCTGGGCTGCCCAAAGAGTTCCGGATGACCAGGTCAGTGTCTGTCCCAACGAATCCAGGATTGGTGAGATCGACTTGAACAACCTGGACTATTTCATGGCCTCACCCAATGTCGTCTCCTTGGCCGTGGAAAAGGGCTACTACGATCCTGACAGCGGAAAATCCTTTAACTGGAAGAAAGCCTATTTTGACCCGGAGGGCAGTGCCAACAGCTCCCGCGGCTGGCATGCCCGCCTTTGGCGCTTCTTCGACCTGGTGGCTCCCTCTCAAAAATTCAGCTCTGACACTCTGAACAAGGATTTTCCATTTTCTGTTAAACCGGATAAAAAATTATCCCTGGCTGATGTTATCCGTTTGACACGGGACAAATACGAGGGGAGCCAGTTTGACGTGAAGGAAATGCTCCAGGCTGGACCTTTCTCCAACCCCAACTATCTGACAAGGCCATATAAGTTCGAAGACCAGACCTACGATACCAAAAGATTCATCAGCGACAGCCGGACCGAGTACGTCACTGTCACCCAATCCCGAGGCTGGCTGCCGAATCCGATCGGGGGCCTGGTCTGGCTGGCTTGGGGAGCTCAGGACACATCCTGCTTCATGCCCTTGTACATCGGAATAACCGAAATCCCACGTTCTTTCGAGATCGGAGACCACTGGGTGTTCGACCGCAATTCAGCCCGCTGGGCCTTTGATTATGTCGACTTCCACACCCAGGTCGCCTATTCCCTGGCTATCGAAGATGTGAGAAAAGCCCAGGAGAAATGGGAAGGCGCTGCCATCGAGAGAACTGAGACGATCGACAGGATCGCTCATGACCTGTACAAGAAGGATCCAGCCCTGGTGCCCCAATTCCTGACCGATTACTGCCTCAACAATGCCAACCGGATCATCGATGCCTGGTGGAAGCTCGGAGACGATTTACTGGTCAAGTACAACCATATTTTTATCTATGATACCAAGACGAGAGAAAGACACCTCATCCAGTATCCCGATTGGTGGCTGCGCAAGATCATCGAGCTCCAAAAACTGGAACCTCGCTCTGAACAAAAAAAAGATTAAATTCAAACGAGACATCGATAAGCTATGACTCGAAAAGACATATGAAATGAGGAAAGGGGGATAAAATGAAAAGTAAAATAAAGAATAGGGCTTTTTCGGCCTTCATGTGTGGTCTATTCCTCTGGGCAGCGGCATCCATCCTGGCGAACGGCGATATACCCAAAGCTCAGTTACCGATCCTGACCACCTCGGCCGGGCAGAGCCCGGATGTGACCACGGTCAACATCGTCCTCGAAGAGGCTGGCCTGATGTACGATTACTGTGATGTTCCGGGCGCAGACCTTGTCGCTGCTGGGGTCGGATTGGCCGGGAAAGAATCCGGACCGGGCTTCCATGTGGAGATCCATACCGACCTCGAACAATACGCAGCAGGAACGCCTTACAAGACCATCATTTTCGCAATCGGGGCCAGCCTAAAGGGCATGGGAGCATCAGGCCTGACAGTGGACAGCGAAGTCGCCCGATTGAAGGAAATTATCGATCACTGTAAAAAAGAAGGCATCTTCATCATCGGTGTCCATGTGGGAGGCACATCCAAAAGAGGGGCCCCCGGAAGCGACAATGAAAAGATGATCGATGCTGTGGCTCCGTATGCCGACTACCTGATCGTCACCAAAGACGGGAACCAGGACGGCCGGTTCACCACCATCGCCCAGAACAAAAACATCCCGCTGACCGAAGTGGAATACGCCCTCGACCTTGTCGACATCTTCAACCAGATGTTTGAGTGAAGAAAGGATTAACAAAACCCTTTAAATCTCCCCAAGAACGAGGCCTTAAAGAAAGAGCCTCTCTTCGTCTAAGTCCACATCCGTTGACTTGACCATTCTTTCACTGCCTACCTCTGTTTACCGTTTTCGAAAAAGAGCACTGATGAAAGAGGGACCTTCCCACCGACAGTATACCCGGTATATATCGCTCACCTCAAGCTCACCTTCATGGCCGAAGAAGAAAGATTTCCAGGTCTTGGGACTTACAATCAAGATACAACAAGAAAAGATTCGCTTATAGCTTGTGGCCCGGATGGGATAAAGTTCGGATCACGCAAGCTGCACACAGTGGGCTACCAGATGCCGGGCAACAAGCGATAGCGCACTCGCTGGGCATAATCTTTGTAACCGGGAAGCTCGTCCTGCAGTGTTCGGTCCTCCAGAGCCGTCCGCATGACCAAGAGGCACGCAATAAATCCTGCAGGGATGATCGCCCATAACGAACCAAGAGCTAGCGACGTTCCGAGAAAGCTCACAATGTATCCGGTATAACCCGGATGACGAACATGGCGGTAAGGCCCACTGGTGGCAACAGTATGGCTTCGGTCCATCTGGATACGAACGAGAGTCGAGAAGTACTTGTTTGACGCCATCGCCCAGCTAAACAATCCTTGGCCCAATACAAAGAAAGCCAACCCAGCTAGATGAATTGCTGGAATTGATTGAGGCGACCATCCAAAGCGCTCATCGAGGCCGGCCACAACTGGTACGCCCAACGTGGGGACATGGGCGACGGTTGTGAGCACCCTATCCCAGCGCTTCACATTATCTCTGGGTTGACCTCGCTCCGCGATCAGTTCCGCGGGAAGGATTGAAACGTTGATAATGAGTATACCCAAACCCAAGCCTAGGTAAGCCCATGCCCAGATCCAGTTCATCCGCCCTGACGAAACAAACAAGATCGCTGCCAGGATAAGGTATGTTATGACAACCTGGAGCAGCCGCTTCAGTACTGCCCTGGAGGTGCTGGATTCTTCTTTTGATGGTTCAAGTGGTCTATGAGTTTTCATTTCTGCCTCCGAATAAGGTCGTATCCATTCTAAATCGCCTTTGCCCGAATTGTACTCATGATGATATCAGGTGTCTACTGCTGTCTAGCTATTAATATTCACTATGCTGAATATTAATAAATAGGCTCTCTAAACAGACAGTTTGCAGTTGACATTTTATCTTTGAACCTTTTGGGGCTATTTTTCGTAGTAAATATTAAAATGAACAAGTAATCCCAAAGGTGAAATTATGAAGAAAAAAATCATCATTTCTATCATCATCGTACTGATCCTCGCCGTTATTATCATCATCCTCTCGGGCGGGAAAAAGAAGGCCAATGAGCTGAAATATGTCCCGGTCAAGCGGGGGGATATTGCCGAAAAAGCTCTGGCCGTGGGCACCCTCGAGCCCGAACAAGAAATTAAGGTCAAATCAATAATTTCTGGCATCGTCTCCGATGTCATGTTCAAGGTGGGAGATGCTATCGTGAAGGATAGCCCCCTGTTCAAGATCTCTCCCAACCCCACTCCGCTTGAGTATGTCGAAGCCCGCCGCAACATGGAAGTGGCTGAAGTAACCCTCTCAAAACTCCAAAGTGAAAGGGACCGCAACATGAAGCTGTTCCAGTCAAGCCTTATCTCCCAGTCCCAGATGGAGTCCTTCGAAGCTCAGTACAATGAGGCGCTCCTGCGTCATCGTGTGGCCAGAGAGAAGTTCGAGCTCCTGGAGAAAGGTCGGATTCAGATGGCCCACCGCAATATCGACTCGATCATCAAAGCTCCCATCTCCGGTATCATGCTCTCCCTCAGTGCCCACGAGGGCGATCCGATTGTTCCGCTGACCAATTTTCAGCCAGGAACAGAGCTCTGCTCCATGGCCGATATGGGAAAGATCCTCTTCAAGGGAACGGTCGATGAGATTGATGTCGGGAAACTTGTGCCGGGCATGGAGACCGAGATTCAGATTGGAGCCTTAGCAGAGAAAAAAATCCGTGGAACACTTCAACGCATCTTCCCCAAGGCTAGAAAAGAAGGCAATGCCACTCTATTCGACGTGGAGATTATCCTCGGTGAAGCGCCTGGGATCATCCTTCGGGCCGGATACTCGGC
>Ga0209427_10008991_pt1 | contig 11183 bp, 8 predicted proteins | sample DeeMarSWOR136_30_FD_187465 | JGI IMG/M metagenome (GOLD analysis project Ga0209427, IMG submission 187465) | Marine sediment microbial communities from White Oak River estuary, North Carolina - WOR-1-36_30 (SPAdes) (version 2) | ecosystem: Environmental > Aquatic > Marine > Intertidal zone >... | reverse complement strand
CCACCGGCAGCCACGCTCTTAATAAACTGCCTTCTCGTTATCTTCTTTTTCGCCATTTGCTAAATCCCTCCTTTCTCAAATGTTGGAATGTCTTTAAATCCCCCCCGTAAATCCCCCCTTTCCTTATAAATTAGGTGTCCCTGTAATCCGCCCCCGTTTCACACGAGATCATCGAGACACCCCTTGCTTGACTCGTAAGCCAAAATTGCCCAATTGTACAACCTCTTTTTGATTCTTGTCAAGGGTTTTTTGGTCAAGTGATTTGACCGAAACGCGAACAATCCCTCCCCTTCCGGTCAGCGACTCTCCTGCACAAAGTCACGTAAAAACACTATGCCCACTCCCAGATGGCGGGAAATGTTTTACCTCAGCTCTGAACGGCCTTCCCCTTCCCCTCTGCTGACCCTGCTCATCCTCACCCGGCAGTTACCCTCAGGGGCCCGGTGCCTTCTTCGGAAATCCAGGAAACTCCAGTACGGTAATTGTTGAAAATTTTTCTCGGATTCTTTATTGTTGGGTAGTTGTCGAGCGATCTAAAACGCTCAATGAACACAAATTCAGAGGAGGTTGGCAATGAAGGGTTCCGCCGCTATCGCAGAGATTCTGAAACGAGAGGGGGTCGAGTTCCTGATTGGATATCCGGTCAATCCCATTTTCGAGGCTGCGGCGAATGCCGATATACGGACCATCATCGTTCGGCAGGAGCGCACCGGATTGCATATGGCCGATGGCTTCAGCCGGCTCTCTTCCGGCCAGCGCGTCGGCGTATTTACCATGCAGTGGGGTCCAGGATCTGAGAATGCCTTTGGTGGCGTCGCCCAGGCCTATGGAGAATCCGTCCCCATCGTGGTTTTGGCAGGGGGTTTCCATCGCCACCTCACCAACATTCCACCGAACTTCAATTCCTTTGTCAACTATCGAAATGTCACCAAGTGGGTGGAACAGGTGATCCTTCCCTCCGTCATTCCGGATGCTCTGCGCCGCGCGTTTACACAGGTGAGAAATGGACGTCCGCGCCCCGCCCTGGTTGAGATACCCAGAGATCTCTTCGACGAGGAAGTTCCCGAGCCGCTGAACTACGCTCCCACCTTCAAGACGCGTACGGCCCCGGATCCACAAGCAGTCAGGGAAGTTGCCCGCGTACTGGTGGAGGCCAAACGGCCAGTGGTCTACGCCGGACAGGGGGTTCACTACGCACAAGCATGGGACGGGCTCCGCGAACTCGCGGAGCTCCTGGTTGCTCCAGTAATGACGAGCCTGCAGGGGAAGAGCGCATTCCCCGAGGATCACCACCTCTCGCTGGGGTCCGGGGGCAAATCCGTTCCAAGAGCCGCCCACCACTTTTTAGGGAATGCGGACGTCATCTTCGGTATCGGCTGTAGTTTTGCTCGGAGCACCTTTGCCGTCCCCATGCCCCCGGGCAAGGTTATTATTCACGCCACGGTTGATCCTGCTGATCTCAACAAGGATGTCCCCGCCCAGCATGCACTCATTGGGGATGCCAAGCTCACCCTGGAAGCGCTGATTTCGGAGGTGAAGGAGATTCTCGGAACCACCAAACGGGAGCATGGCGAGAAGGTGCCGGAGGAGATCAAGACGGTCAGGGCGGAGTGGATGGCACAGTGGATGCCGAAACTTACATCCGACGAAGTGCCCCTTTCACCATACCGCATCCTCTGGGACCTGATGCACACGGTGGGCCGAGCCAACACCATCATCACCCATGACGCAGGGAGCCCGCGCGACCAACTTTCCCCGTTCTGGGAAGCGATAACGCCGCTGAGCTACATCGGTTGGGGAAAAACGACACAACTCGGCTACGGCTTGGGATTGGCAATGGGTGCAAAGCTGGCCCAGCCCAACAAGCTGTGCATTAACGTGATGGGAGACGCGGCCATAGGTATGACGGGGATGGACTTTGAGACGGCTGTGCGCGAGCGCATCCCCATCGTGACCATCGTGCTGAATAACTTCTCCATGGCCTGCGAGATCCCCATCATGCAGGTGGCAACCGAGAAGTATCGCAGCACGGATATCTCCGGCAATTACGCGGATATGGCGAAGGCCTTCGGCGGTTACGGCGAACGGGTCACCCAGCCGTCGGAGATCATCCCCGCCATCAAACGCGCTATCGGAAAAACGGACGAGGGAACGCCCGCACTGCTGGAGTTCATTACTGCGAAAGAAATCGAGTACTCCATCTACAAGTAGGGACACAGTACGTTGTGCCTCGGCCAAAGATGGGGGAATCTCATAAGCTCTCTTTGGCAATCCATTTTTTCTCTTGGAAAATGATTCCCGCAGAACGGTTTTTAGCGGCACTGAGGCGGGAGGAGACGGATCGCGTCTCCTTCGTGGAAACGTCCATCGGATTGGGCATTGCACGGAGGCTTCTCGGGCGAGAGCTTTCCCTGGTGGACATTCCCCAACTGGGCTTGAAGCTGCTTAACGTGGAAGATGAGAAGGCCCTGTCGCGGTTGCTTCATCGGGACAACATTTCCGTTCGCCTGGTAGCCCCGACTTTTTCCCAAAGGCCAATAGGCAAGGGAGGCCAACCCTTTGCGGGAGACGGCTTGATCAAGGACATGGACGACTTCCGCGATAAGTTCTCGCTCCCCGACCCTGAAGATGATTCCCTGTACGAATCGGTGAGACAGTTTGTCCAAGAGAAAGAGGAATTCGCCGTCATATGTTCCACGCGGTTGGGGTATTTGTCGACGTTGATATCCATCGGTCTTCAGACGTACATGGAGGCAGTGTATACCAACCCGGAGTTAATAGATGCGGTGACCGGAGCATATGTGGATTGGTCCGCCAAGGTTCTCCGGAAAGTCTGCGATATGGGGGTGGATGCAGTCAAAACCACGGATGACTTTGCCTTTGACACCGCACCCTTTATGTCGCCGACCATGTTCCGCCAATGGGTTGTGCCGTACCATGAACGGGCGTATAGGGAAATCTCCGTCCCCTGGATCCTCCATACCGATGGAAATATCATGCCGATCCTTGAAGACCTTTTGGCCATGGGCATCACCGGAATTCATCCCATCGATCCAAATTGCATGGACATCAGGGCATTCAAACGAGATTACGGCCATCGGGTATGTGTTCTTGGCAACGTGAACGTCAACACCCTGTGCATGGGAACACCAGAGGAGACCTATGCCGAGGTACGCGATCTCATCCGAGATCTTGGACCTGGCTTTGGTTACGTCGTTTCCAGCGGCAATTCGGTGCCGGATTATGCCAAGCCCGCAAACCTGATGGCACTGGCCCGAGCGATGGAGGATTTCGGGAACTATTGACGTTCCAGGTTTCTTCGATCCCTACCCAATAAGGAATTTCAAACGAGATCAGGAGGTAAAATCCATGACTCACAGAGAAAGACTGATGTCCGCGTTATCCCACCAGCAACCTGACAAAGTCCCCATCGACCTCGGAAGCACCCACGACAGCAGCATTGTGCTGGAGGGATACGAGAAATTGAAAAGGCATTTCGACATCCAAGCGGAAAGCAGAATTATCCATCGAATGATGAGGGTCGTCGACGTGGACGAGGGAATTCTGCGGGCCCTGGACATCGACACCCGAGGCGTCTGGATGGGAGCCCCGGTTAAAGGGAGGGACCAGGAACTCGGGCCCGACCGGTACCGCGACATGTGGGGTGTTGAGCGCATCAAGCCGGAGCACAGCTACTATTACGATAACCTCAGCTCTCCCCTTTCGGGAGAGATCACGGTATCCGATATCGCCAACTATCCCTGGCCAGACCCGGATGACCCTGGACTTCTGCAAGGCGTCAAGGAGCGAGTGGAATGGGTCAGGAAGGAGACTGACTGTGCCGCCATCTTAAACGTCCAACCTCCTTTTATCCATATAAGCCAGTACCTACGTGGCTTCGAGGACTGGTATTGCGATATAGCGCTCAATGCAAAGGTACTGGAGGCGCTTTTCGATGCCGTCCTCGAGGTAACCCTTCACATGTCCAAGAACGTCTTGGAACACGTGGGCCAGGAGGTGGACGTTGTTCTCTGCGGAGATGACCTGGGGGCCCAAAACGGGCTCCAGATCAGCTACGAACATTTCGTGAAATACGTGAAGCCAAGGCATGCGAGATATTTTGGTCAGGTTCATGACCTCTCCCCCGCGAAAATGCTCCTTCACACCTGTGGCTCCGTGGCGGCCATTATTGAGGACTTGATCGAAATGGGCGTCGATGCCCTCCATCCCCTCCAAGTAACGGCTGCGGGGATGGATCCACGGGAACTCAAGAGGAAGTATCGCGGCCGCATGGCCTTCTGGGGGGGAATTGATAGCCAGAAGATCCTGCCCAGGGGCAGCGTAGATGACGTGAAAAAAACGATCGAAGACCTCATCGAGGCTATGGGTGAAGGGGGCGGGTATGTCCTCGGGGCCGTCCACAACATCCAGCCCGACGTACCCCTCGATAACATCCTGGCCATGTTTCAGCATGCCAGACAATACATCCCCTCCCATGTAAGGTAACCCTTTATCGGTTTGGGGGAAAGGTGAGCTGTTCCCTCCTCTCCTCAGGTTGTATCCCGGTTGCGGGTATAATCTTCATTCCATTCCTTCCCCGGTACAGTTATTTCATTTGAGCCTTCAACCTTATCCTCTGCTTTGCATGTCCTGGAATGAAGGGCTGTAGAGAGTTATCCCTTTATTGAGTCCCATTTTTGTACCGGGAATACAAATTTGTAATTTGGGTTTTCGAAGGAGTATAGGACCCAAAAACGATCAGTAAGCGGGCTTTAACACTATCTGTATAACCTTTGATTCTATTTTACACCTTTTGACAATGACACTACGATGGCTCGCGATTTGCTTCTCCCTTATATAGCTTCACCTTTAATTGCATCTCATGATCATACACGTTCCCCCCAAACAGGCAAATCGTTACCTCTATTCTTTTGGTCTTGTTGTTATTGCTGGCCTTGTCCCCTGCCCGTTTAGACGCAAGTGCATTGATTCTCGCATCGGACCCTGCGGCCGCTTCAACGGCCGATTCATCGCCTTCAGCTCTACCAGGGAAGGCCCATCCCATGTCTATTGCATGAATGTCAATGGTGCCAACCAGCACAGGTTGACCCCTTCACGGGGAAAGGAATCGAGTCCAACGTGGTCCCCCACAATGGACCGATAATGGCAAAATCCCAAAAAGGAGGTTCGCTATGGTCAAGAAATCGTTTATCGTTATGGGAGTTATCTTTTCCCTCGTGCTGATGGGGGCCTGTGCGAAAAAGGCCGTGAGAGAGGAACCCTTGGTTACGGGAACGGCAGAGGAACAGGCCTGGGGAAAACCCGCTGAGCAGACGGAAAGGGAGGCAATCGAGCAAAAGGCGTTGGAGACGAGCTGGAAAAGGAAGAAATACCCGGGAATGGAGGGGGAATTTCTCGAGTCATCGCTCCTGAAGGATATTCATTTCGGTTTTGACCGATACGATCTAACGCCAAAAGCACGGGAGATTCTCTCACAGAATGCGGAGCTTCTTCTCAAACACTCCCAGTTAACAATTCAAATTGAAGGCCACTGCGACGAGAGGGGAACCATCGAGTATAATTTGGCCCTAGGGGAAAGAAGGTCCAACACCGCTAGGCAGTATCTCGTGGCGGTAGGGGTTTCGCCGGATAGAATCTCGACCATTAGCTATGGAGAGGAGATGCCCGTAGACGCGGAGCACAATGAGGAGGCCTGGGCGAAAAATCGAAGGGCCCACTTCATCGTGCTCTCAAGGTAAGACCGCTCTCGTATCAATCCAATTTGATGCTTCTTCCATGAAACCTTACCCGCTATGGCCGCCTGGGTGAGGACCTTCGTGATCTCTTTGAAAGAAGCGGCGACGACGGGGGAAGAAGGGGGACGTTGATCCCCCTTTCTTCGAAGTTTGCCGCCCGCTTACCATGGGCCTCTCATCGCGGAAAAAGGTTGCCATTCCCCTCGCATTCTGACAAGATTTCTTTTAACCGGAAAAACGCGTGAAAGGGTGCACAAATTGGCTAAACCGAGCGAGGGAGGGGAGGTGCCTCATGAATCGGAAAAATACTTTGATCATTTTGGCCTCTGCTTTCCTGACCGTAGTGATCGCCTACACTCTGTATTTCTCATTAGCCCCCTACATGAGGCTTTCCAGGGGAAATCCGCAGTTTAAGGATGATATCGCAACCCGGCAGGCTTCGGGATCAGCAATACAAAAACTGCCCAAACTTGAGGAATCCGTCGCTAAATCCCAGGCTATTCGAGATGAATTTCAAGATGTTCAGCCATCTAGACTGGCGCAGCCGGAATCAAAAGAATCCTCAGAGACACCATCAAGAGCAGACCGTGCTGTCATTCGGCGAACGGCCATCGCAAAGGATGTGGAAAATCGTGAACCCATAGGTGTCTCCCAAAGAGTATCGGTTCGTCAGCAACGAGTCTACTGCTGGATGCATGTCGTCAACGGACAGGGAGGAAGAATCATTGTGCGCTGGACCAGGAGGGGGAATAAAATCACAGAAACCCAGCTTCCAGTCGGCTCTAACAGCTGGCGGACTTGGGCCTATGCCTCTCTTAGACCGAGCATGGTCGGCCCGGCACGGGTTGAAATCCTGGATGAGAGCGGTGAACTCCTCAAAACCTTATCCTTTAAGATAACAGAGTAGGCAGTTCCCAGCGAAGAAGTTACTCGGGAGAGCTCAACAATCTAAAGGATCCCGATCCCCCGGGCCCTGTGTTGAGATCGTCCCTTGCCGCTAGTCTAAGCAAAGATTTCCATTAAAGATCAAAAGCAGGGCTAAAACAACCCTGCTCTTTCTATTGATTCAAGATGAAATCTGACACCCGTTACCTCTTCCAATTCTATTGATCTATATTTCAATTGATCAGACCCCCCCCTATCGACCAGTTCTAAATCGATGCCAGATATTCCTCAACTGTGACAGAATCGCTGAGAGCTAAAGTGGATACCTCTCCAACCCATGTGTCCTAAAAGACTGGCCCTTTCCCTTTCCTTCGGCTCTGCCCTTCGGTCTGAGCAGTTCGGCCTTGAGCTCACTGCCGAAAGGCTCAGGGTCGAAGACTCAGGACAAGTCCTTCGGCTACGCCCTTTGGTCTGCCCTCATGGACAAAGGTATTCCCGAGAAACCCGGGATGCTCCTCCCCTTCAACAAATTGAAAGTATCTCTGGCGCTCATGTATAATGTGAGTAAATCACTTTTGGACAATAACACGGGGCAACGGGACCATGAATGAGAGATTAGGGAGGTTGAGGGAGCGATTTTTGAGCAGCGAACGTAAGGTGGATATCGAGCGGGCCATGATTGTCACTGAGGTGTATCGGGAAAACGAAGAAAAGCCCCAGATAATCAAACGGGCATTGGCCCTGAAAGCCATCCTTTCCCGCATGGGTATCGATCTCCGGGATGATGAGCTGATTGTGGGCAATCAAAACAAGGACCGCCGCGGAGTTCCTCTATTCCCAGAATATGCTGTAGATTGGATCTCGGAGCAAATGGATACGTTCCCCACAAGGCAAGGGGACCAGTTCCAGATTACCGAGGAGCAAAAGCGGACGTTGCGAGAAGTACTGCCTTACTGGCAGGGGCGATGTCTCCGCGACAAGATCAAGGGCTCTCTCTCCCCTTTCCTCAAGGAGATGTTAGGCCATGGCGTCTTCACCAACGAGAACTTCACGATGTCTGCTCCCGGCCATGTTGTTCCCGACTATGACACTGTTCTCCAGCGAGGACTCATCGCCATTCGGGGTGACTGCAAGGAACAAATGGATGCTCTGGATCCGCGGGACCTCAGTTACGGAGATAAATTCAACCTCTACCATGCGTGCTCTCTAGTATGTGATGCCCTCGTTGAATTTGCACACAGATACGCGGAAGAAGCGGACTCGATGGCCCAGAAGGAGAAGGATGGAAAGAGACGGGGAGAGCTCTTTCGCATATCGGAGAATTGCCGCCGTGTGCCCGCCGAACCCGCCCGCGATTTCTGGGAAGCACTCCAGTGCATCTATTTCCTGCAGGTGGCCATTCAAATAGAGGGCAATGGGCTGGCCATCGCCTTGGGCCGACCCGATCAGATGCTCCATCCATATTATCGTAGCGACATAGCCAAGGGCTCGTTGACGAGGGAAAGCGCCTTAGAGCTCATCGAATGTTTCTATCTGAAACTGAGCGAGATCGACAAGATATACTCCAACCAGGCCACCCGGTTCCTCCAAGGCCCCGCGCACGGCCAAACCATAACCCTCGGAGGAGTAACCGAGGACGGCAGGGACGCTACCAACGAACTATCCCACCTGTTCGTGGAGGCTGACCTGGATATTCGCCTGGTGCAGCCCGATCTCGCTATAAGAGTCCACCGTACTACTCCGGAGGACTTTCTACACAAGGTCTGTATCAATATCAGGGAGGGGCTGACCAAACCTAAGCTGTTTAACGATGAGGTCGTCATCCAGTCTCTCCTGGATTTGGAGGTCCCCATAGAGGACGCCAGGGATTGGGGTGCGCTGGGGTGCAGTGAACCCGTGATCTTGGGGAAGACCAATAGCTGGGGGAATTCAGGCCATCTGAATTTGGCCAAATGCCTGGAGCTCGCCCTCAATGACGGCAAGTGCGTACTCACCCAGAAGCAAATGGGACCCCGCACCGGCGATCGGGGTCGGTTTCAGAGCTTCGAAGATATCTTGGAAGCCTTCAGGGCCCAGGTGAGGTATTTTATCCAGTATCTGGTCCTCTACGATAACATCATCGACAAGCTTCATGCGGAGGTTGTCCCCCTACCCCTCTATTCCATACTCATAAGAGAGTGCCTGGAGAAGGGCGCCGAGTTCAACAGCGGCGGAGCTCAATACAATTTCACCTCTCCCCTGGGAGTTGGTCCGATAACCACGGGGGATTCGCTGGCAGCCATCAAGACCCTGGTATACCAGGAAGGGGCCTTATCCATGGAACAACTCCTGGAAGCCTTGCGCGGTAATTTCGAGGGGCAGGAAGATATCCGCCAAATGCTCATAAACCGTGCTCCCAAGTTTGGTAATGATGACGACCTGGTCGACGGCCTGTGCAATGAAGTACTGAGGGCTTACTGCGATGAGCTGCGAAAATATCGGAACATGAGGAATGGTCCCTTCATCGGTGCCTTATACTACCTGACCGCCAATATACCCTTCGGAAAGCGCACTGCCGCCACACCCGATGGCAGGAAAAGCGGCGAGCCCTTAAACGACGGAGGAATTTCCCCCGTCCATGGAAGGGATAGAAAGGGCCCCACCGCGGTGGCCAGGTCGGTGGGCAAGCTGGACAACCAACGGGTGCCCCATGGGTCCATCTTGAACCAGAGGTTCCATCCCTCCCTTCTGGAAGGAGACGACAAGTTAAAGCTCTTCCAGCACTATATCCGAACCTTTATGGATCTGGGCGGGTGGCACACCCAGTTCAACGTGATTACCTCCGACATACTGCGGGAGGCGCAGAAGAAGCCCGAGAAATATCGGCACCTCGTCATCCGGGTGGCCGGCTACAGTGCTTACTTTACTCAGCTGGAGGAAGAACTCCAGAACGACATCATCGAAAGGACCGAACACCGGTCCCAGTAGCCGCATAAATGATGGCGTAGGGGCCCTTGGACAGGGGCAAGGAACGACGTTCGTGAGCGAGGAAGGCGTTGTCTTTGACATCCAGAGGTTTTCCCTTCACGATGGGCAGGGCATACGGACTCTCGTGTTCCTTAAGGGATGTGACTTGAGATGCCCGTGGTGCTCTAACCCCGAATCTCAGCACTTCAAGCCGGAACTCTTTTTCCATCCCGAAAGATGTATAGGCTGCAAGAACTGCATTGACGTCTGCCCGAATGGTGCCATCACCTGTGAAGATGGTCAATTATCCTTTGAGCGAGGGCTCTGCGGGAATTGCGGAACGTGTTCCCATGTCTGTTATGCAGAGGCCCGGCTGATTAGAGGCCATCAGATGAGCGCGGAGTCGGTGATAGAGGAAGTTTGGAAAGATGAGGCCTTCTACAGGAAGTCCGGAGGAGGAGTGACAATGGGAGGCGGCGAACCCCTTGCCCAAGCTGATTTTGCCGCCGCAGTCCTCAAGAAGTGCAAGGAAAAAGGGCTCCATACTGCCGTAGAGACCGCTGGCCACGTCCCCTTGCCGCAGATGGAAAAGGTCCTCCCCTATACCGATCTCTTCCTCTACGACGTGAAACACATGGATCCCCAGAAACACCGTGAAAACACGGGGATGGATAACAAGCTGATTCTGGCCAATTTAAGGATGCTTATTCAAGCAAAGAAAAGAGTGTTGGTGTGTGTGCCCCTCATTCCCGGCTTCAATGACACACCAGCCGAAGTAGGTGCAATTGCCCGTTTTGCGGCCAGCCTGGGTATTCAACAAATCAACCTCCTCCCCTACCATCGCTTCGGAGAAGGCAAGTATCGCCTCCTCGGTCGTCCTTATCAATTTCAAGGGCGGAAGAACCTGAGCCAGAAAGAGATTCGAGCACTGGAAAAGGCAGCGGCAGGAGCTGGTCTGAAGGTGAAGGTCGGAGGCTAGGGCGACGAGAGGGATCAATATTTCAACGCACCGGACGTTAATCCCCTGACGATGTATTTCTGTGCCAGCAAGAAGAAGAGCAGGCTCGGGATCACGGCGTATATCCCCGCGGCGCACATGCGATTGTAGTACGTATACTCATCGCCCACAAAATAGTAGAGCCCCACCGTGATGGGTTTGAGCTCATCGTAGTGGATGAAGAGGAAGGGTGCAAAGAACTCATTCCACGCCCACATGAAGGCTACAACGGCGATTGCGTAGACCCCAGTGGCAGCTACCGGTATGACGATTCGAAAGATCGTGCTCGTCCTCGAACAACCATCAACAACTGCGGAGTCTATCAATGAACGGGGGAATTGATCGAAAAATCCCTTCAACAGCCACACAACGAGGGGATAGCTCAGATAAATCAAGTAAAATATGACGGCAAGCCGGGTGTTGAGCAAGCCAAGATATCGTAAGACCAAATAGTAGGGGAGCAGCAAAGCCAGCGGAGGTATGGTGCGCGTGAACAGAAAGAGCCCCAGAACGATGTTGCTTCCCTTGTATTGATACTGGCTGAGAGCATAACCGGTAAAGGTACCAGCGACAACGATAATAAAGGGGGAGATGAGACA
>Ga0209427_10008990_pt1 | contig 11184 bp, 15 predicted proteins | sample DeeMarSWOR136_30_FD_187465 | JGI IMG/M metagenome (GOLD analysis project Ga0209427, IMG submission 187465) | Marine sediment microbial communities from White Oak River estuary, North Carolina - WOR-1-36_30 (SPAdes) (version 2) | ecosystem: Environmental > Aquatic > Marine > Intertidal zone >... | reverse complement strand
GTACCACATTTCGGTAGCACCTTCTGCTGAAGTCTGGGTGCTACCGACTGGAAGCATATTACTGCCTTTGAAGGTTGGAGTCCCTGTTGTACCCCCTGCAGCATTACTAAAAAATGACAGAGTTAAGACACAAAGCTTGTCATTACTTTCGGGAGCAATACCTGGAGTAGGATTAGCATCTGATGTTGTATCGTGATAGGAATTAGATGTATTTAAGGTTAAAGCCAATACTTAAGTCCCTTTTTAACTAATATCATCCACAAGACTATAATCAACTCTCACTGCAAACTCACTATCAGTATCATCATTGAAAAATAGTACCTTAGCCTCATCACATGACATAGGTAACTCAATGTTCCACTCATCAACTACATCGTACAGATAGTCGGAAGTATCATAAGCTCCAACAAGTTCATCTATATTCTCAACATAATCATTGGTAACAAAGTCTTTAATAGTTACAACAGTACTATTAGCAATAGCACCTGCATCTAATAAAAACACCCTATCACCAATTCCATCAAAGTTTGCTGTTGCTGCAACTTCTATTCTCTCAGGATTAGCTTGACCTGAACCGCTAGCTGCTGCTAGTACTTGAGCATTGGCTGTAGTTTTAGTTGCAGAGCCTCTAAACCACTTCACCCAATGTTCATCAGTGCTCCCTGCTCGTACTAATACTACAAACCCAGGAGTACCAGTATTATCGTTAGTATCTTTATGACACATAGTTACATGGAGCATTGCTTTAATGCTATCATTGTATCCCTGAGTATCATCAAGTATATCAGTTTCAATTCCAGCATCATCTGTTAAAGCTGTCCAGTCAAGCAACTGTCCCTGTGTTTTAGTCGCTGCCATATTACACCTCTCTGGCGTCTAAATTTGAATTGGCCTGTTGCTCAAGATTATCAATAAAAGCTGCTTCAGCAGTTCTTTTTGATAACTCAAGCTGCCATTTTGCCCACACATCGTCAAGTAAAGCAGCCCTTAAAACAGGTGTTCCAATATCTCTGTTCTTATAACTATAAGACCAGACATCTTGAGTAGTATCATCTGTCCTTGTAAACGTAATATCTGCCCTAGGGTTGTTTACATTAGTAATTTGTGTATCCCAACTAATCGCCATAATATCTCCACTTAATAATCTTCATCTTAATCCAGTGTCTCATCCACACCCAAAAAGGAGGTTTATAACATTGCATCTCTTAAAAAATCCTCAAATCTATCTTTAGTTTTACCCCATTTAGGTATCTCAAAACCTTCCTCCCAACATTGAGGAGGAGTACGAAAATCTTTCTCTCTCATCCTATGACCAGTCCAACTGGTCTTACATCTTATATCAATACTAGGAACTGGTGACATATAGTGTTCAATCTTACCTATTCTTTGTTCTTTTGGTAATCCTTTAGGTGGTGAGTATCCATACTTCGACGACCATCCGTTCTTTTCAATGAACTCCATACAGTTTGTATAATGCTGTAGCAACAAGCTCCTATAAGCACACATGAAGGAAGGACAGTCAGACAAATAATACACAGCTTTTCCATCTTTTTCCTCAAGACACCATCTGTTATGGTCATAGTAAAATGTATTCTCATCAGGAGGTATTACGTCAAAGTGTTCTGGACTATATAATACATCGTGTTCACATAAGAATATAATATCGGCGTTTGATTCTTGTAATCCTTTTACTACCTGTTTATACAAACTAAGTACTGAACGATTTAATGGTAACACAAAGTTCCTACCAAAGTTTATAGGATACTGTGATACTGATACAATATCCCAGTCTTTACAGATAGTACTAATCCGTCCTCTACAAACTTGTAGTATTCTTTCTGCACAACTGTTGTCAGTATAATAAACTATTCCTTTTGTTAAATACGGAGGTGTTGGAGAACACCCTTCATTTGGTTCTTGCACTTTTTCATCCGGTGAAGAAGTATCATCCCAACCAGGCGGATTGAACTTATCAATTAACCACTGTAATTTTCTCGTCTGCTTAGGCCACTTATTGTTCTTCCAAATATCGTTAGAATATTTCCTAGCATAATTAACCTGTTTACTAGACAACGGATAAGGAAACTTAAAACCTTTACTAGTCCTAAACATATGAGCAAACCATGTTCGTCTGTTAACTACATGACGACCACCAGACAGCCAACTTTTACAGGCAATCTCAGTACCCATCTGACCCCAGCTACCATGTTCCTCATCTAAACCTCCGAGTTCCCAAAACCTATCTCTATACATAAACCAGCAAGCACCGATACTAGACATAACATCTTGTATCCGTCCTTTGAACTCAGGTCGTTTACTATAGGCTCTCCAATACTGAAATTTCATATTAGTATCAAACCGCCAAGACTCAGTCATACGATTACGTCTAGGTTTCCAAACAACTACATGCTCAAATCCCTCGTTCTTAAAACACTTCCTACATTTTTCAGGATATGCACCCTGATAAGTCTCATTACCGCAAGCTTTACACTTCCAGTTAAAGCCATGTAAGTTATACATTCTTGGAATAACTGTCCAGTCATACTCACAGTCTTCCATGAGCTTAACATCAAAACCCTTATCAAAAGCACAATGAGCATCACACTTCATCACATATTTTGCGTTTGAAAGTTTGGCAGCTTGATTCGTTGCAGCTCGTTGGCCTATAGCTTTAGGATAATATATAAGTGTAACATCAGGATGGTCTGGTACAGCAGGGTCAGGCCAATTACCGTCACAGACAGCTATAACCTCAGTCTTTCCTTGTTTACGTTTTAGTATATCATCAATAGTACGAGACAAGAACTGTTCGTTTCGTGCTGGTATTAGTATTGATAAATCGTAACTCACGGTTTCTCCATTAACCAAGATACTGTTATTTTTGACCTACTACCATTCCGTTTTTCCCTCTTAGGGTCAGTATACCTAACAATCATACTGTGATGTTTAGCAAACAAATCAACAGCTTGTTGCACAGACCTTATACCATAGTCGTGCCCTGAGAACATTCCACCATCTTTTATTTTAGGATACCAAAGCTGTAAATCTTGAGTAATAAAATCGTAAGCATGATTTCCGTCTATATATACGAAGTCTAAAGATTCGTCCTTAATACAAGGAGCAGCTAATACACTGGTAGTCATTATCCATATTACGTTCTTTTTAGATAATAACCTGACAGCTCCAACCCTTACTTTATCCATAGTTGGTTGATGCCACTTCCATCTATTCCTTCTCCTAAACTTTCTGTACTCATATTGCATATAAGGGTCTACAAGTATTAGCTCAAGATTAGGGATACTTTCAAACATAGCAAGAGCATTGAGTCCTTTCATAACACCAACTTCACAACCTTTTGTAAACTTGTTTTCAGCAAAGATTTTGTATAAATCTTTTCTATCTAGTCCCACGAGGGCACGGGGGCGAACTTTTGTATCAGCCATGAAATATCTTCCTCTTCTTGCCAATGCTTTAGTGCATACAATGCACTCTTACGTCTATTAGCACGTTTCTTTGTAGCATACTCTCTCGGTTTCCTCCAATGAGCATACCAACAGTTTCTATCTAAAGTGTATCTCCCACCATTAGTCCAGGTTTTTAAGCAAATTTCCTGAGCTTCCCGCCCGCCCATTCCATAGTTAACATCATCTTCCATACCTATACGCTTAAACCAGTCTAAATGACAGAACCAGCAAGAGCCTTGTGATGTTAGTAAGTCACATAATTGTTGTCCTTCAACACGACTAGCAAACTCAGGCCAGTCTTGTCCTTTCATATCACTTTTGCGTATAAATTGGAACTCCCTACGAGTACCCTTACGTCTCCATTTATCTATATCAAGTTGATATAGTATTGGTACTAACATCCAATTAGGCTCACAGTCACGCTTTAGTATAACATCAAAACCCTTCTTAAACAAACAGTGAGCATCACACTTCATCAAGTACTTACCACGAGCTATTTTAGCTCCCCAATTTATAGCAGTCCTCATACCAATATCTCTACTAGCATGAACAACTATACAGTTTGTAATAGGCTCTTCAGGCCAGTAGTTGTCAAGTACAGCTATAATTTCAATATCTTCACTAGCCATTTCGTACAATGAGTTAACAGTTTTTTGTAAAAAGGGCTCGTTGTAAGACGGTATTACTATTGATAACAAGTCACTCATTACGATGCTATTGAGATAGTATACTCAACCTCCAAATATTCTCCATCTGCTAATGATATTGTTGAAATAACATCTCTAAGAATACAAAAGTTTATATAAGTATTATTAGCGGCATTACCAGTTGCATAAACTCCAACTTCTTTAACATCTATAGATGCTCCAGATATATTCTTAAAAATACCTAATATCTTAAAAGAACCTGTATCTCCAACATCCTCGTAGGTTAAACTGTGAACACTTGTACCACAATACAAGATTTTTCCAGTAGTATCCCCAGACCTAATTTGAGTGTTTAGTGAATAATTATCTGGGTCAACTGCAGTATTGTCAGAACCTATAACAACTCCACAGTAATCAACTGGTTGATAATCACCATAACTACCATTATTACCCATCTGAACATCATAACCAAAACCACCTGGAGAACAACAATAGAAAGGGCAGCTTGAGATACCTTCTGTCCTAGGTGTTCCCTCAGTACTTTGAATAGTTATATCTTCATCATTTATAAACTGCCTAGCTAATAAAGCAGGAAAAGCGATTACAAAACTTCTAGCAGGTTGCTTAATTATTAATTTATTATTTTTTTTTATACTTAAAAATGCTTTCATGTGGCAATCCTTAACAGAAACACTTAACTCTAATCGTAACAGTAAGTATCTCTCCATCTCCGACACTTACTGGAGAACCTAATACTTCTCTTAAAAGTAAAAAGTATCTATTTGTAGTGGTATCCCAAAATCTCATCATAGCTAACCCAACCTCAGCAACACTTATACCACTACCAGAATTATTAGAAATAGTTCTTGAAATTCCAGCATAAGAATAAGTATTTCCAACATCACTTACTGGAGAGACTGAAGCATGAGCTCCATAATTCATTTGTCCACTTCCACTTCCTTCTACAATCTTAGTATCTAAAGCATAATCAGCAATATCAACAGCAGTATTTCCAGTTCCTATAAGTATCCCATAGTCATCATTAGTAGAAGGAGCATTACAATTAAATAAAGTACTTGAATAATTCACCGCAGATGTAGAAGTCCCAAGGGCGGCAGTTCTGGAAGTACCTCCAGTATCAACTAAATCGTCAGCAGGTAAAATTCTTCCAAAAGTACCATGCAAACAAATAAGAAAGTTCTGTAAAAATGAATGTCCTAACTCAGTCCTATCAACCTTAACATTTCCATCTTTATCAGCAACTTTATAATTCATCTCTAACAAGACTTCGCCCTCATACTCAATACGCTTAGGCTCTAACTTATCAGCTGTTATAATAGAACCAATAACCGAATCTTTGCTTTTCATATTACATTCCTTAAGCAACACTAGTAACAATTTCACTGGTTATAGCATTACTACTTTGATTAGAGCTATAATCCATAGTAACTTTTTGGGCACTGTCTGATGCAGTAATCGAATGGTCATACTCCTTAAACTCTGAATGGTCATGTGAGTTTCTTACTTCAGACAAGATATTAGCAGTTTTAGCCACACTATCAGCCATTCCTACTATACCTGCATATACAGATGCTGATATAATAAACTCAAACAGTATTGCTGGATTCCCTGTCCTGCCTGAATTTCTCCATAACTCGTACCATTGGTCGTCGCTCTTTAACATAAGTCCAATAGTTGACCTACTGGACATTACATAGTCTTCATTATTAACTAAATGAATATTACTATTATTCTGAATAACAACATCATGTTCAGATACAATAATAATAATCTGTCCGTGATACCCCTGAAGGAAGTTAGTAATAGTAGTACCACCACCAGTAACCCAACAGCTTTGTTTATAGTAACTAAGGACAGAGGGAGTAGCCTCATCATAAAGAGTTGAGTAGCCAAACTGCTCTACCTTCCTTTGTTGTAATAAACTATTTTCCGTCAATGCAGTATGTAACTGCTGTAAGTAATCAGTAAGTCTTGAATCAACATTTGTAGCAGCTAAAATAGGTACAGGAGGTAGAGCAACCTCTTGTTGTCTAAGAAATTTTAACACTACGCACTATACCCCTCAATAACTCCCCAAACTGTTCCAGCTCCACTAGCATCAATAGTAAGACTTACACTGACAGATAGTTCCCTAATAAACTTTTTGTCAAATATAGTAGCAGCAACCTGCTCATTAGCTGCCGTACCGACCTCAGTATTTAACTCAATAGGTCCTAGTACCGCAGCAGTAACAGCATTACTAGTCTCACCATCTCCAAGTGTTACAGTTAACTGGTCACAGGAACCAATCATTACTGATTCAATGTAAATCTTACTAGCCCCAGAAGGTAACGCCATTATTTCTTCACACGTTGACAAATCATCAGATGTAAAGAACTTAACAAATGGTGTCCTACCACTTCTATCCTTACGAGGAACTGTTGGTGTTACAACTGTAATAGACATGTAAAATCACCTCCTCGATTAGCTAGTAGCCGTCATTTTAACATATGTAGTGCCCGTTATATATCTGTACACATCATCGTTTGTAGTATCTAAAATGATATCTTTAGCAGACATACCTGATGGAGCTGCTCCTGACGGAACACCTGCACAAACCCAAAGCTTCTTTCTAAGATACCCAACCTGACCAGCATGACCAGCTTTAGTATCGGCTTCTCTTGCATATAAAATGTTAGCAAGAATTCTATGAAGAACCAAGTTACGATTCCTCGGACGTGTCGGAGTTGCCATTTTTAGGTCTCCTTAACTTTCTACATACAAAAACATTATTAGTATATGGAACATCAGTTGTTTCTTGGTAGCTAGTTTGTTCAATAATCTCAAGATTATTAGCTAGCAAAACCCCTGACAGTTCCTCACTTGTAAACTCACGAACGTGGAGAGGGTTATCTTGAGCAGTTGTTTTAGAATCAGGAGATGATATTATGAAAATACTCTCATCATCCATATGCTTAACAACACCCTCCAACATATTATCAGTATCAGTCAAATGTTCTATAACATCTGCTGCTATAATCAAATCAAAAGTACAATGTAAATTAAACTCTTCATTCAAATCTCTCCCTAACCAATTTTTTTCTGCTCTTCCATTAGCTTTATTACCTGCAACTGCAATATCAAGAATTTTTTCTGGAAAGTCTATTCCAGTAATATTATCTACAAAACCAAGCTTATTAACAAGTTTTGTAGGATTACCACAGCCTAAGTCAAGTACCGTCCTACAATCTTTATCAATAGCAATATCTTTAGCTTTTTCATACACTTCATTTTGATGCTTCAGTGACTCGTTAGACTGTCTAATTTTATTCTTACGATTTAACTCAACAGTGTTAGGAACACAGTTAGGATATATTGCCTCAGGCTCCATAAGGTGTCCTACTAACACCCTACTATCAACAATCATCTTTATACCAGCATTATAGCACTTTTCAAAAAAGATAGAATCACTACGTCTATTATAAACCTCACCATTAGGTTTTATACCTACCTGGTCTACAAAGTACGGTTCATCTACCATATCAAAAACTTTCATATCAAACAGAGTACAACCCATAGCAGGCATATCGACTAAATAACTCCTACCATCAGGGACTACAGCTATTGGACAGTAAAGGTCACCCTCTCTAACAAAACCTACTTGGTCGAATGGAGGTTTTCGTTTTGTAATTAGACCACTAACTATCATAGCATCCTTGTTCTTTGACAGACATTCTAATATGTAAGGTGGAACAAGATGGTCACTATCAATACTTAACAAATGAGTACAGTTCATGGATTTGGCGGCCTGAACTAAAATATTCCTGGAGTCCGCCGTTCGGTGCTTGTCAATACCTAAAAAAGTTATATGATACTTACTGGCACAGTTAATCATACAAGACATATGGTTAAAGTAAACCTTAGGCTCTATAGGGCCATAGGTATGTATGCACCAGCCTATTTTGCTGTCGTTACTTAACGGTTTCATAAAAGTTTTTCATCCAATGAAAAAGATAAAAATGGGAGGGCTATTAACCCTCCCATATTTGTTACAGACAAAAGACGTAAACATCTTTACTATAGGTAGCACCAGTAGCATCTGAGCAAGTCTCAAGTGCCTGGAACGTCAACCTCCGTTTAGGTGCAGTACCAACCGCAGTAGCTCTTGTAAGAGTTGTCGTACCATCAGCTGCAACTAACTCATCTCCAATAGCAACGGCAGTACCAGATACACCAAGAACTCTAGCATCCTTGAAGTATCCCCATACCTGTACCCATCCGTAGCATTTACTACCTGAAGCCTCAATAGCGGTAACTGCAATACCAGCTGCAAGCATTAGGTCTGCAGTTACAGGACTATTAACACTCTCAAATAGTGCTTTACTACCTACATTACCGGCATCATAGCATACAGGTTGTTTAGCTGTAAACGCTGTAGCGTTACGATTCTTAACCCACCTATAAACCTTACCATCATCAGCGTAGTAAAGCTTACCAACTCCTTCAACATCGGTAGATTTAATGTCTGTAAACTCAGTGAATTTTAACTGACAAATAGCCATTAAAATAAACCTCCATTAGCTAGCATATTCCATAACTCCATGACGTCTTGGTTGTGTAGTAAGCAAACCAGGAGTCATGCAGACGATATATGCCACTCTTTCGAGTTGGTTAGGTGAAGATTTCCACTCTGTCATATCGAACCAGAGATTTGGGTCGTAAACAAACTCTACATAGTTTAAGTTAAGCATAAACAAGTGTAATGTTCCGGCCAGTTTCCCACTATAAGTCATAGTGGCACCTTTGAATGTTAGGGCATCAAACCCTAAGTCAATGGCTTCTTTAGTAAAGCCATTACGAACTACCTGCTGACGGTCAGCAACCTCATCCTCATACGCCTCATAGAAATCTTGGTCACAGAGAATAAAGTTTGGAGCCTCTTGATTAGCAGTAATCAAGTTCCAGAAATGCCTCATATCAGGCAACAAGTTAACAGTGTAAGAAGCATTTGTAGCTACTTCTTTATCAGTGGTATCTTCAGTAGCACCATCAAAGGCACACCAGTTAGTAAACCACTCATTACCATCAGCACGACTGATACCACCGTTACTAGTACCAGACTGCTGACTATCGCTGTCAGACCCATCACCATTCCAAGGAGCAGCTCCATCAACATCTTCAGCTGTATTGTTTGGACAAATATCGTACAAACCGTTAGGCTGGAGAGGGGCTGCATAATAAGCACCCCACTGATGTAAGTAAGTCTCAATATCCTGGACTATGGCATTTCTTGCAGCTTCCATCCGTCGAGCGAGATAGCTTTTAATCCTAAACTTTCCTGCGTTCTTCGCATCGTCAATGACTGAGCGGTTTACATCAACTAAGAAATACCGCCAGTTCCATATACCCATAGTATCCAAATCTGGAGCACTTTGAGATAATACAGAACCTTTAGTAATTCGTTGGGTTGACTTTTCACCATAACCAACAGTACGGGTTACATACTCGCCACCAACCTGCGGAGTTAGGCAGCCGTGATACTTCAAAGCTGCCCAAAAGGGTGTTGCATCTAGGATATTGTCAATAACCTCAGCACGAATCTCGTACCAAGTATTCGTAAAGTCATCATCAATAGTCCTAGTAAGCGTTGGCAGTGTTATAGCCATCTAATCTCCAACATTAGTAAGCTCTTTCGTTTTCCCCTCTTTGAGACATAATCTTATCAAGCCCAGCATTAATAATATCTCTAACACCAGGTATCCCAGACTTACGTCCTTCGGAGGCACTTTGTCTAACCCGCTCTAACCCTTCTTCACTCTCAGCGGTTCTATCGACAGGAGAACGCCTTATTGTAGTATCCGGTCGCTCTCTGTCTAACTGTTGCTTAGGCGGTACATCAGTATAATCGTCAGCCTTAGCCAGCTTATAAGCCTGCTCAACTGATAGCGTTGGATTATCCTGCATTATTTCTGCAGCCGCCTTTTGGTATTTATCAAAATCAGTGTACTTACCACGTACATCTCTAACATCAATATTGGTAGCAACTTGCATGATTGCTTTCTGTGTCTTAGTAATCTCACTAGACAAATCTTGTACTTGATTGTTAAGTATCTGATTCAGTTGTTTCTGTCTAGCATCAAGAGCTTTTTCAATACTATCAGCCACTACATTAATAAGTTCTTTATTACTCAAACTCTCAAGACCATCATCTCTATCATTCATACTTAAAATTCTCTTCAAATCAGCATCTTCTGCAAGTTTCGCTGCTTCCTCTGCTTCTTTCTTAGCTCGTTCCTCTTGCTGTTTCTTTGTTTCTACCTCGCTCTGCTGCTTTAACTGAGTCTGCAAGGCTTGGTAGTTTTTCTGCATTTCCTCTAATTGCTTCTGCAACTCTTGTACGGCAGGACTGTTCTGCTCCTCCGCTTGTTTCTGCTTTGCTTCCTTCTGAGCTATTGCTGCTTCCAAGCTTGTGTTCTCCGGTTTGAAGTGCTTCGCCATTTTTCGCTTGCTCCTTTTCTTTTAGTTGGACTGCTTTTTGCTGAGCAGCCTTAAGATTTTGTTTTCTTCGATACATTCTTACCTGTTGTTTAGACTCTTGCTTAAATGTACGAATAACCCTTAACAACTCTCGTTTTGTAAAGTGGTCTTCACCATTATTACCAAACTCGGCGGTACAGGCTCCAGAGTCTAACATTGTAATTACAATAGTTCTGGGCATTTTTTATATCCTTTTAATCATTGACTGTCTCCACTATTCTAAAATATCCATCTCTAAATTATTCTTTTTAGCAAACTCACGAGCCTCTTTTTTAGAGTAAAAAGTCTCGCCCTTAGCAGATGCATGTTCCAAGTAAATACCTTCTGCTGGCCAGATGTGTGGATTGAATGAAGTCGGAAACAAACACTGCATAGGAGCGTGACATCGTAGGCACTTATGCAGTTCCTTTCTGTTTTTTAATAAAACATCTTTTTCAATTCTACTACAATTTGGACACTTCATATCATAGACTGGCATTTCTGTATTCCTCAGATATTTTATCCATCTGTTCATCTGTCAACTGTATTACTTGACA
>Ga0209427_10008989_pt1 | contig 11185 bp, 10 predicted proteins | sample DeeMarSWOR136_30_FD_187465 | JGI IMG/M metagenome (GOLD analysis project Ga0209427, IMG submission 187465) | Marine sediment microbial communities from White Oak River estuary, North Carolina - WOR-1-36_30 (SPAdes) (version 2) | ecosystem: Environmental > Aquatic > Marine > Intertidal zone >... | reverse complement strand
TCGTAATGAGCGTTGGGATTTTCAAATTTGCGGTCGAGTGTCTTCAGTAAAGCTTCCTTCTTCTGCTCAGCAGGTATGCTCTCGACCTGGCCGGTTCCAACCACCTTGGCTTTTTGACTATTGCACCCGAGGAGTGACATTGTGCAAAGGAAAAGAAGGGCAAAGACAAAAAGAGAAACCGAATCAAGCCAAAAGACAAATTTTCCTGCGTTTAATTTTTTGCTTTTGACTTTTTCTGTCATCCTGTTCTCCCTCAAAAAAATCTCGACCCGCCAAAGTCCTTCCATCAGCAGGCTTGAATGCCGCAATTTTGCCATGTCGCCAAAAGCTTTGCAAGAAAAAATTTCAGCAAATCAAATAAAAAAAATTTTTTTATTGATACTTGGTGCTGGAACAAAGCGGAAGTCCGCCTATGACGGGTTTGACCCGAAGAAAGAACCGAATATCGAGAGTTTTTGTAATAAAAAAGGCGGCTCCAGCGACTAATATAACAACAACCCGCCCCAGGCGGTCTTAAAAATAGATTTGTCTCAGCCGTTATAAAATCAATGAAGAAATCCCCGCTATGCGGGGATCTAAAAAAGCAGGGCAAAAAAATACTACAGTAAATCGTGTCATAGTAAGGATCTATGAGTCATTGCTGAATCAGGATTTTACAAATTCATTGTCGTATTCAGGAAAGTAGGTAAGTCGTGTATGAAAGCAAATTGTTACCTAAAACCAGCCTGGACACATAATGGTTCCATAAGAACAGACCTTCCCCTAACGGTAATCGGAAAGAAAAAAAGAAAACTGATAGAAACTGTAGGCCCAGGCCAGCTCTTTTGTGTTGGCGAAGTTTACCTAAAGACCCACAATGGCTCATTGATAAAGATAAAATGACGGTGAAAGTTCAATAATGTTAACCAAAGTCGACATTTCCCATCCAGAATTTTTGTAATAAAATAGGCAGCTCGAGCGACTAACATAACAACGGCAGACGATTAAAAGGAGATTCGCTTGCAAGTGATTGACTGGCAGATAATTATCGAAAAACACGGCCCGGCTGTATGGCAGACAGCTTACAAGCTGCTCGGCAACAGCACTGATGCCGCCGATTGTTTCCAGGAAACCTTTGTTTGTGCTCTTGAACTCTCACAGCGTCAGCGTGTCCGGAACTTTTCCGGTCTTTTGACCCGGCTGGCCACAACACGGGCAATAGACCAGCTACGCCGGCGATTTCGCCAGTCGCAATGTAATGCTGCCCCGGCAGACTGGACTGCTGTGCCAAGCACAAATCCGGGCCCGGCTCAAATGGCACAGCAGCAGGAGCTGATTGCCAGGCTGCGGGAGTCGCTGACTCAACTGCCGCCGCAAGAGGCGCAGGTCTTTTGTATGCGATATCTAAACGATATGAGCTATCGGCAGATTGCCAAAGCCCTGGGAATTAAAACAAACGCTGCTGGTGTGCTGCTGCACCGCGCCAGGGCAAAACTACGACAGTCTTTTGAATTGTCACTGAAAGAACAAAAGTGAGGTTGTATTATGGAAGAAAATGAAAATATTTTAGAAAAAGCTGTGAAAGCCCTCAATAATGAGCAGGTCCCATCCGGCCCGCCCCGGGAATTGGCCGATGCAACCGTTGCAAAGCTAACTGAAGCTTCCAGGCAATCGAATAAGGTAACGACCGGGAAGCGAATTTGGTTTATAGATTGGCTAAAAACTCCGAACAGCTTCACTAAGGTTGCTGCTGCAGCCGTGCTGCTGATTATAGCCGGTTATGCCACAGGCCGACTAACATCTCCCCGGCTACCAGATATGGAAAAAATTCAGGATGCTCTCGAGCCGGCTATTCGACGCAACCTCCTTGACGAGATGAAGCAATACTGGCAGTTAGCTCTGACAAGCAGTTATGCCCAGCTTAAAAACGAGCTTAGTCAGCAATACCGCAGCGATTTGAATCAGTTTGCGGCATACACCTTGGCTGCTTCCGGTGCCGCGACCAATCAACTGCTCGAAGAGCTCATCGAGTCCATCAATACGGCCCAAACAGAGGACAGGCAATGGGTAGCAGCAGCCTTTGAGCAGATAGAGCTAAATCGACTACGGGACAACGCACAGTGGAGCAATGCTTTTACAACCTTCGCCGTCCAGACCGAAGACGAGCTGGCGCGACTATGGTCTTATACTCAATCCGATAGCCCGGTTCCAAACGAATCGAAAAATTTAAATCCCTAAATTGAAAGGAGCAAAAAATGAAAAAACCTTTGACCCAGACAATTATTGTATTTGTCGCCGTCAATCTAATGATGGCAAGTTCCACCCTGGCCCAAAACGTTCCTGACGAAGAAATCCAGGAGACCTCGAAAGAAGCCATCGCGGCGCAAAAAGAGGCTGAGATTGCAACGAAGGAGGCGGAAAAAGAGGTGGAGACTGCACGAAAGCAACTGGAAGCTGCACAAAAGGAAGTGCAAACCGCAGAGAAGCAGATGAAGGATGCAGAGAAGCAAATAGACTTAGCACAATTCCAAACGGGAATGGATCAGCTCATGGAAGATCTTCGAAGCCGAGTAACAATACCCCGGCTACCGCATTTGCAGCACAGTGGGGCGGTTCTCGTTATTCCCGCCGCCGAATTGAAAGGAGAAGACCTTGCTGCTATAACCGAAGATATGACCGTAATGTCGCGTATCTTTGATAACAAACTCAGCCAGGCTCGCCTGACTACGGGAAGGGGAGGCTGGTATGTTGAGGATTATAATCCGTTTTTTGGGCGCGACAGTGGCACAATAGAAACCCTTTATCTCGAGGGCTACGCAGCTCTGTTTTTGATGAAAGTGAATTTTCCCATCTCGCCCTCACCCGAAGCGCAAGAAGAGAAGAAAACCGAAGAAGAAGACACAGACCCGCTTTGGACACAGATGAGACAGGAGATGTATGCGCCCGAAGAAGTCAGAAGAAGCAGGTCCGACGACCGTCCGGAGGAAAAATACGATGTTGAGAAGGTCGAAGAGCTGAAAGAAACGCTTATCAAAACATTGAAGCACGCAGCAAACATCCGAGGCTTGAAACCGGACCAGTCGGTGATTCTCACGGTCATTGGTGGCCGCAGCCAGTCTGGCACGAGAATCTACACACAATCATACCTCTACGAAGGAAGCACAGGTAGAAGCGGCAGGATTGTCCGAACTGCACCCGGAGCCGAAACGGGCTCCTTTCTGCCTACGGTTCTGACTATTTGTGTGAAAAAGTCAGATATTGATGCCTTCGCAAAGGGCGAGCTAAGTTTTGACCAATTTCGAGAACGAACCAAGATTTTCTCATCGTATGCGAAAGTCGGAAAGGAAGGTTCTCCAGATCTCGAGGGGCGGCCGGTTGCTCATGAAGGGCACTCTGTGTTTATTAGATGATTTCGTCAATAGACGGAGATTCTTACATGTTGATTAACGAATTACAGGTTATGTATTTAGAGGAGTAAAAAAAATGAAATCTTTTATCAGAGCCATTACTACTATCATCGTTCTCAATTTAATGCAGGCAGCTTCTACTACAGCCCAAACCGTTCCGGCCCCAGCTCCACCCGCTCCGGCCACAGCCCAAACCCCTCCGGCCGCAGTGAGTCAGCAAGTAGTCAGCGAAGTTAACAAAACACTTGACTCGCATTTGAGTGATTTGAGTGAAAAGTTAATCCAGCTAAATATTGCCACGACAGGGCAGTACGGCGGCGGGAGAGTCCTCGTAATTCCCACCGCAGAGATAATGCCGCAGGATATGGTCACGATGATGGAAGATATGACCGTCATGTGCCGCATCTTTGACAAAAGATTGGCAGAGTCGAACCTGATTCCGGGACGATTCACTACTGGTAGTAGGATAAGACTCTCAACGCCTTTTTCTCGGGACAGCCGCTCTACAGGAGCAATGTACATTCAGGGCTACGGAGCGCTCTTTTTGACAAAGGTTGATTTTCTGCTCTCGCCGCCCCCCGAAGCGCCGGAGGAAAAGGAAACCGAAGAAGAAGATACAGACCCACTTTGGAAACAGATGAGACAGGAGATATATGCGCCCGAAGAGGTCAGTAGAGGACGCAGTACCGGCGAACGCCCGGAAGAAAAATACGATGCAGAGAAGGTCGAAGAGTTGAAAGAAACGCTTATCAAAACATTGAAACATGCTGCAAACATCCGGAACCTGAACCCGGATGAGTCGGTTATTCTCACCGTCATTGGGAAAGCTGGTCAGCCGGCCACTTCAGCCATCGCGGGATTATATGGGGAAGACTACAGCAGATATATCGGGAGTAGAAGAACAAGAGCCAGAACGGGCTTTTCCTCACCTACGGTTCTGACCATTCGTGCCAAAAAGTCGGACATCGATGACTTCGCAGAAGGCAAGCTCAGTTTCGACCAGTTTACTGAAAAGACCCAGCTTTTTTCATATTCCTATCTGGGTGAAAACATGGGTGGACCTTCCCGTTCTTTCCCGACAAATGTGATTTACGAAGGGAGGGGTAGTAGAAGTAGTAGAGACCGCCGTCGATAGATTCCATTAGCAGGTGCAGTTGAAGTCGAAGATCCACTAAGCCGGGAATCTAAAAAAAAATTTAACCCGCCGATTTACTCGGCGGGTTTTCCTTTGCACGCAATACTCAATACGACATACGAGATACAAATCAAACGTCAAGGTTCTGGACCTCCAGAGCGTGGTCGCGGATGAAGTTTCGGCGTTTCTCCACATCGCTGCCCATTAATATACTGAACAGCCGGTCGGCCTCACCGGCGTCATCGAGTTTGACGCTCAACAAAGTGCGCGTCTGCGGATTCATTGTCGTCTCCCACAACTGCTCGGCGTTCATCTCGCCCAAACCCTTGAAGCGCTTTATCTCAATCCCTTTGCCGCCTATCTGCCTTATGCTTGCGCAGATGTCCCCTAACGATGCTACCTCATATTTATCATCGCCGTGGACCAGCTCAAACTTCGTCTGTGTTGCTTCACCTGAAAGACCTTTAGCAGGTCTTAATAGAAAATCCTTAAGGTCTAAGCCGAACTGCTTTTTAAGCTGCCAGTTTATTTCATTGATGCGGTCAACCTCGTGAAGCTCCTCAGCGGCAATTGATTCCTCCTCCTCACCTCCTGCTAAGCCTTTGGTCCGCTCTTTGAGCTCATCGACACGTTTTTCGTACTCCTCCCTTTTATAATAAATCTCCTCCTGGCCTTCGGTGCAGATGCGAAACTGCGGCAGTCCTCCTTTTGACGGACTGTAATAGGCCTGGATGAAATCAGTGAAGTTAATACCACGTCTGCTCAAAACCGTTATGATGCGTTCGGCCTCAGCCAAGGTCTTCACAAGCTCAGTGAGCTCTTTGTCACAAACTTCGCGGGCCCCATTAGAACTCGCCTTTTTACTTTTAACAGAGCGGCCTCGGCCCACCTGTGCCTTTTTAGCCTTTTTACTTTTTTTGCCGTCCCTGATGATAAGTTCTGTACCTTCCAGACCCCTGGCGATCATCCGCTTGTGCATTTGATTTTCGCTTAGGATATATTCAGATTTCTTTTGACCCTTGGCTTTAATCTCATACAAGGGCGGCTGGGCAATATAAATCTTATTCTCTGAAAACAACTGCTGCATCTGCCTGAAGAAAAACGTCAGCAGCAGAGTTCGAATGTGCGCGCCGTCGATGTCGGCATCTGTCATCAGTATTATCTTGCCGTATCTGCACCTGCCCAAATTAAACTCATCCGTCCCGATACCGGTCCCCAAAGCGCTGATAATGGTTCGGATTTCTTCGTGGGCCAACATTTTTTCAATACGGGCCTTTTCCACATTTAGAATCTTACCCTTCAACGGCAGAATTGCCTGGATATTTCTATCCCGCCCGGCCTTTGCTGAACCCCCGGCTGAGTCACCTTCTACGATAAATATCTCCGTGCTCGCCTTTTCCTTACTCGCACAGTCCCACAACTTGCCGGGAAGGTTGGAAGTGCTCAGCGCGCCTTTACGCCTGGTTAGTTCCCGTGCCTTCCTCGCCGCTTCTCTGGCCGCCGCTGCCTGGATGGCCTTGTTCAAAATCCGTTTCGCTTCTGCCGGATGCTCTTCCAAAAAATGACCCAATTGCTCATTGACCGTCGTCTCAACGAAACTGCCAACCTCCGGATTAGTCAGCCGCACTTTCGTCTGGGCCTCAAAGTGCGGGTCCGCAAGTTTTACCGCCACCACCACTGTCAATCCCTCGCGGAGGTCATCACCTGTTGTCGCCTGTCCGTTCTTTAGCAGGTTATTACTTTTAGCGTAATAGTTCATCGTCCGCGTTAATGCCGTCTTAAAGCCTGAAAGATGTGTCCCACCGTCGATATTGCGGATGTTGTTGGCAAAAACCAGCACGTTTTCCGTGTACCCGTCGTTGTATTGCATAGCCACTTCGCAGCTCAGCATTGCCTTGCGGTCTTCCCTGGCTAAATAGATGACATCTTTATGGAGGGTTTCTTTGCCCTCGTTAAGATGTTTGACAAATGCCTTGATACCGTCCTCGAATTTGAACAACTCTTTTTTCTTATTCCTGTCATCCCTGAAGCTAATCTGCAGCCCGCCATTCAAATAAGCTAACTCTCGTATTCGTTTCAGCAGCGTATCGTATGCAAACTCCGTATCGCCGAATATCTCTTCGTCTGGCTTGAAGGATATTTTTGTGCCGTTTTTATTAGTCGGACCAATTTCCTTAACCCGACCCTTGGCAACACCTCTGATACACTCGAAATGATAGTGCTTCCCATCGCGATACACATCAGCTTCCAGCCATTCGCTCAGGGCATTGACAACGCTCACTCCCACACCGTGAAGCCCGCCGGCCACTTTGTAACTTTCACTATCGAACTTGCCGCCTGCGTGAAGTTTCGTCAGCACAACCTCCAGAGCGCTGGTCTTGGCCTCTTTGTGCTTTTCGATGGGTATGCCTCGGCCGTTATCCTCGACCATGCAACTGCCGTCAGGATAGATGCGCACGTTTATGTTGTCACAGAAGCCGGCCAATGCTTCGTCGATGGAGTTATCTAATACTTCATAAGCCAGGTGATGCAGCCCTCCGGTGCCGCGGTCGCCGATATACATATCCGGTCGTTTACGCACCGCCTCCACACCCCCAAGAATCTTTATGTTGCTCGCATCATATCTGTGGTCTTTCATACCAGTTTTCTGCCTTTATTCTATATATCGTCTCTATCAACCGAGAAACTATCGAATTTTTTTTGCTCTCACTCCGTGGACTATTGCTTAAGCAACGACAAATTTTATTTTTGTCAAACGAGCCTTAGGACATTGCTGTTGCAGCTCTTCAAGAATTTCCGGACTGCACAATTGCAGCTCGTACTTATATGCAGGCGAATCCACCCTGACCTTCAGCTGACCGCCGGAAATATCAACAATTTCACAGTGCCGGCAAAGTTCAGCGGGCAGCAGCTGGCTCCACAGTTCAGCTACCGCACCAAACCTCGCCTGCCGCGGCGAGACCTGCTCGGCCAGAAATTTCTGAACAGCATCGCCCAACCTGACCGTCCTATCAGATTTCCGTGCTCTTCGTCCCTCGACGGCATTGTGTAGTAATTGTTCGTCTTCACCCATAACGCATCTTATATCTCGGATGAGATACAGTCCACGAGACTGATAAGTCCGATTCCGGCCGGCGGATATGGACTATCCCAAGTTGATGGGCATAAGGACGTAGAGAAAATTTGTCCCGCTTTTTATCAGGCCCGGTCTATCCGGCTGGCCTAAGTCGAATTCGAACTCCGGCGTCTTGATAACACGCAGAACATCTATCAAAAACTGCGGATTAAAGCCGATGTCCATTGGCTCGCCTTTATAATCTATGGGCATATCCACCTGAGCATCGCCCGTCTCCGGCGCTCTGCCGGAAAACACCAGCTTGTCCTTTCCAATCGACAGCTTAATCCCCCTCGACTCCTCGCTCGTCAGCAGCGATGCACGACGAACAGCGCTCAACGCACCCTCAGTCGATAGCATCAGCTTCTTGTCGTAATCGGTTGGGATTATGTCCTCGTACTTCGGGAAGTTGCCTTCCACAAGATTTGAGCTTATAACAACGTTCGCACAGCTTATTAGAATCTGGTTATCGACGAGTTTAATTGTAACGCTGTCTTTCTCATTGCTGCCGACTTTATCTAATAGTCCCATCGCCTTAGCCGGCACTATAATATTCGCCGGTGCTTTGTCTTTCGCCGGGGCGGAAGTTAGGTTGACTCTGGACCGTGCCAATCTTCTGCCGTCTGTGGCAACTAACATCAGCTTCTTGTCCTTAATCTCCCACAGCACGCCGTTAATAGCGTAGCGGCTGCTTTCTCTTGCCGTCGCGAACAGACACTGTTCGATACCACCCTGAAGATTACCCAAAGCAATCTTTATCTCACCGGCACCGTCGAAACCCGGCACAACCGGATACTGCCCTGGCTCCTGGCCGTAAATCGTAAAGTGGCTGTCGGCCCCTTTTATTTCGCATGTGCCCTTTGAGGCTTCTAAAAGCAGGACCTCGTCAACGCTTTCACGCACAATCGCCGCCAGCCGGTCCGCCGGCACGATAACCTCGCCTGCCTTTTCGACCTGCACCTCAGAGACCAGATAGTTGATACCGACCTCTAAATCCGTCGCACATATCCGAACCTCTTTCTCCTCGGCAGTGATTTGCACGCATCGAAGTATCGGCTTGGGCGTTCGGCTCGGCACGACGGACGTCAGCAAACCCAAGGCCTCGTTAAGGGCTGTTCTGTTGAAATTTACTTTCATAATAAACCTCTGCGTCAAAATACTAAATAAGGTCAAAATATCAAATTTTCATGCTTGAAAATATCTGCGTAGTTTACACCAAAATGCGCACCTTCACAACCTTTTTTCGCAAAAAAGCTGAGCCCTTTCGAATACATTTTAACCTTGGGATTGTGGGGATTTGTAAGGAACTCGCAGGGGATTTACATACTGTTAAAAATAAAAATCATACCTGCATCAGCCGGATTAGAGATGCAGATAAGGAAGGAGTTTTTGTTACTCCGGGAAGGCATTTCCACAAGAAGGAATTGGTTGATTTGCAATCTCTTCCCTGTTTGCCTATTTGTGGTTTACCTTAACCTCAAGGTACTTGACGCCCCATTCAAGGGCCTCTTGATGAGTGACGAAGAACACGTCGAGCCGGTTTCCTTTGATAGTGCCGCCTCTGTCGAGAACTTGTACAGGCTGGCTGTTGCTATAGCCGGGGATGAGCATTTCGGTGCCGAAGGGGTATCGTCCATCTGCCGCCACAAAGGTATCACCGGGCTGTATCTTGTGCCCGCAGGCCGTTACTCCGTCTGAATATTTACCGCAGCATTTCCTGCACGGGCAATAGGCTGTTATACGCATTTGTATGCTTTCCCATTCGTCCCACACCCTTGCTTTCACAAGAAAGCGCGGGGGCTCGGCATTATCCTTGGAATTATCGGGTTGCTTGTTCGTGGTGTTCTCTGACCTGTGTGGTTCGAGCTCGGCTTTTCCAGACTTATCCAAAACAGGGGCACTGCTGGTTTCTACCTCGGTTATGGTAGTGCTGAGTAAAGTTATCGGGCCGTCCGCCGTGGCTCGCTTGGCAGAGCCAAATTGCGACAGGTCGGTATTTGTGCTCGCCCTGTTAGAAATATTGCTTTTTCCTTGCTCATTCGGATTTCCCGATTTTCTAACGGGGTGAGCTATATCGGCGATTAAGCTCAGGATGCAAATGACGGCTGTCAGATTTATCAGCTTTAGAAATACGCTGCTAAAACGTTTGACTGTTGCTTTTTCCAATGAACACCCTCCCCACAATCAGGCCATTTGGATTCGCAATAGTACAGATTAATCGTGCTGTTTCAGTTAAGCCCCTCGTCCCTGAAATGTTGCTAATATTGTACCGTAAAGCCCGTTTCAATTCAACCCAAATAGTCTCAAAACGGCCTTTCCTGGGCCAATTGCGGATTTATAGGAGAGAACACAGACCTTTTATAGGTCTATAGCGAAAAGTTTTTCCACGTGCAGACCTGCTGTGGACGGACAAAATATCGCAACTCCGCCTATGGCCGATTCAATTGAAAGGTCTTCTGTAACCCCACTTTACCAATCACCATTCACTAATTACCAACAAAAAAGAGGCCTATACCGAATTGTTCGGCATAGGCCCCGAATTGCCTGCACTTGCGTAACCGCACCTGTGCCTGCGTTACCACCGTTCTTGCTTTCGAAAGAGAGCACAGGGGTGCAGGCAGGTACAAGTGACGCAAATCTGTTATATCAAACACGTAATTTAAATTGCCATTTAAATCCCGGCTTACTGTGCCGGAGCGTACAGGCGAATATCATCAAAGTACATTGTACCTGAACCGCCGGCTACTGGATTGTTCTTGTTACCAAGACCAAGGGAAATCGTATTGACATTGGCCAGGTTCACACCCTGGTCCGCAAATGCCTGCAGGTCGATAGTCCATTCCGTCCAGGTAGTTATCTGTGCCGCATCAGGATTATCATTAGTAACGATCGCATTGCCGTTGAGAGCAACATATAAAGTCTCAGCAGCGTTAGCCGCATCGCCTCTGAACCAAATCGTCAGCTTGTTGACACCATTCTCGGTCCAGTCACGCGGGTAAGTCAATGTCAATGTTGCCTCAGAGTAACCAACGCTATTGTCGTAGTAGAGCGGCATCGATTGGTTGCCACTGTGAACGACAGTTTGCTCGGCAAAGGGAGGAGTGTCATAACCAACTAAAGAACCGTTTGTCGGGTCGTCATATCCATCTATCCACGCGTTAAATATCCTGTTGCTCTCGGGGTCGGCGGGATCAAGGTCATTGTAGCTTTCGAAATCATCCACGATAAGGAAATTGGCCGTTGTAAAGCTCCATACATTGCCCTTCCAAGGGCTGTCGGGATTGACGTTATTGGCCTCGTCGATTCGCCAATAGTAGGTGGTATTCCACTCGAGTTTTCCGGCTTCAAAGCTCTCAGCACCAAGGTTCCCTGTGCCTTTATACTCAGGTGAGCCGGTATCGGCATTGCGTACGGCCTCTTTATCTGCGCCGAAATAGACCTCATGCGAATCGGCATAGACTCCCGGCGTCCAGGTAAGAATCGGTGTCTGCGTTATATCCACAGCGCCATTAGCGGGGTCCGGGCTCCCAACGGCTCCCTGAGTCGTAA
>Ga0209427_10008988_pt1 | contig 11185 bp, 7 predicted proteins | sample DeeMarSWOR136_30_FD_187465 | JGI IMG/M metagenome (GOLD analysis project Ga0209427, IMG submission 187465) | Marine sediment microbial communities from White Oak River estuary, North Carolina - WOR-1-36_30 (SPAdes) (version 2) | ecosystem: Environmental > Aquatic > Marine > Intertidal zone >... | reverse complement strand
CCCCCTTCCGGGATTCGGTTATCCGATGGGGGGAACCGACGGGACTGGTTCCCCGGGGTTCGGGGTTCATGCCACGCAGATATTGTAACCTCATTCACTGCCTTTACATTAATACGCGGAAAACAGGTGGAAATCAAATTTTGTCGGTCGATGGATATGCTACATGGCCTAACGCGGAGAATGGGCCATCAGAAGGGGGAACGCGAAGCGGTTCCCCCTCCAAGTTGACTTTGATTTAATCAACAAATTTTATCCCTTGAGCCAAGGGGAGTTCTTTAGACCAATTGATGGTGTTTGTCTGCCGACGCATGTACCCTTTCCAGGCGTCTGATCCTGATTCTCTTCCACCGCCTGTTTCTTTCTCCCCGCCAAAAGCTCCTCCAATCTCAGCTCCAGAAGTTCCAATATTCACATTGGCGATTCCGCAATCAGAGCCTTCATGAGAGAGAAATTTTTCTGCAGTCAACAGGTTCGTGGTAAAGATGCTGCTGGATAAACCCTGGGGGACTTCGTTGTGCAGTTTGATCGCCTCTTCGATGGTCTCGTACTCCAATAAATACAGAATCGGAGCAAAAGTCTCATTATGAACGATTTCCGTTTGAGCAGACATTTTGACAATGGTCGGCTCCACAAATTGCTCCCCGAATTCAGGAAGCCTGTTCCCCCCATAGATCACTTCTCCACCCTGTTCTTTCGCCTTCTCCAGGGCAGCCATCATATCTTCTATGGCCGCCTTGGTCACCAGCGGTCCCATCAGGATTCCATCCTCTAAAGGATCGCCTATTTGCACTTGTTTATACCCGTTGATAATTTTCTCTGTCAATTCTCCGGCTATGGTCTTGTGCATGATGATCCTTCGCGTGGATGTGCAGCGCTGACCAGCCGTCCCCACTGCCCCGAAAAGGATGGTTCGCACCGCCATTTCCAAGTCCGCATCCTCGGCAACGATGATGGCATTGTTCCCCCCGAGTTCGAGGATCGTCCGGCCAAACCGGCGAGCCACTGCTTCAGAGACTCTTTTTCCCATGAGTGTGGAACCAGTAAAAGATATGAGAGGAATCCGTTTATCATTTATCATCCTTTCCCCGACAACAGATCCCCGCCCGATCAGAAGGTTAAAAATACCTTTTAGCCCATGATCGGCCATCACCCGGTTAGCAATGTGTTGGACAGCGATGGCGGTCAGCGGAGTATCCGAGGAGGGTTTCCAGACGATTGTGTCTCCACAGGCGGCAGCGATAGCCGCATTCCAAGCCCAGACAGCCACCGGAAAATTGAAGGCCGTGATAACTCCGATAGCCCCCAGAGGATGCCATTGTTCGTACATGCGGTGGCTTGGACGCTCGGAATGCATGGTCAGTCCGTAGAGTTGACGGGAAAGCCCGATGGCGAAATCGCAGATATCGATCATCTCTTGAACTTCTCCTACTCCTTCCACCTTTATCTTCCCCATCTCTAAAGTCACCAGCTCTCCCAAAGGCTCTTTCACCTCGCGAATAGCCTGCCCTAGATCTCGGATAACCAATCCCCGCTTAGGTGCCGGCATCATTCGCCATCCTTGAAAGGCTTCCACAGCCTGACTGATCACCTGTTCGTAGGTCTTCTCTGTGGCTTGCAGAATCTTGGCAATGGGTTCTCCAGTAGCCGGGTTGTAGGAAATATTCTCCTGGCTTTCTGGGTCTTCGTACCAGGCTTCCGGTCCAGAACAAGCTCCAAGATTAACTTCCTTAATTTCCAGTTTTTCGAGTAATTTCTTCATTTTTCTCTCCTTTTCAGATGAAAATTATTATATTTTGTTCTCATTTATAATCAGGTCTCAGTATAGTATATTTTTTTTGTAAAGAGTTCAATTCTTAAATGAATAAATATGAAAAAAGTATAGCTGCACTTCAGGTTCGTAATGAATGATCCAAATATTGTTGAAAATACTTTTTCTTAGTGATAGTAATAGAAAGAGCGATTTAATCGGTTAGCATGCCGTTACCAGCCAAGAAAGAAAATTCCGATCACAGCAACAGAGTGAAAATAAAAGTACACACTTTAAATTCCTTGGCGAAAACAAAAAATGGGGGGAATCCTGCTGGTGTTGTTTTAGAAGCGGATTATCTTACAGAAGACCTCATGCATAAAATAGCCAATAAAGTGGGCTTCTCTGAAACAGCATTTGTGCAAAAATCGGACAAGGCCCATTTCAAGGTCAGATTTTTCACTCCCCGTAAAGAAGTGGATTTATGCGGTCATGCCACCATAGCTGCATTTTTCTTATTAAAAGACAAAGGATTGATAAAAAGCGGGCAATATAGGCTAGAAACAAAAGCAGGCACCCTGGATGTTGACGTTAGGGATAATCGAACAGTTTTCATGGTTCAAGTTTTGTCCCAATTTTTTGAAAAAATTACGGGGAATGAAATTACTGGATGCTTAAACATGTCAGAAGATCAGTTTCTCCCCGATCTGCCAATCCAAATCGTATCAACAGGTTTAAGGGATATTCTGGTCCCTGTTAAAAACCTGAAAACCTTGCTTTCTCTGAAACCAGATTTTGAGAAAATTTCAAAGGTCAGTAAAAAATATAATGTCGTAGGCTTTCATGTTTTCTCGCTGGAAACGAAATTCAGGTCTACGGCTCATTGTAGAAACTTTGCCCCTCTATACGGAATTCCAGAGGAGTCTGCAACGGGCACATCCAGTGGTGCCTTGAGTTGCTATTTGTTCAAATATGGCAAAGTCACGAAAGATCAAGTCGGTCATCTCGTTTTCGAACAGGGATATTCTATGAACAAACCCTCTGAAATACTGGCTCAGTTGAGGATTGAAGATAGAGAAATCCTGGAGGTGCAGGTAGGCGGCACGGCGATCATTAAAAAAGAAATGGAAATCTTGATTTAACGGGACTGCTTTCTTTTATTTTTCATCTGGCTATGCATCTCCAAAGCCGTGATTAAGATATTGTAGTATGAGACCTTTAAAGGCGAGGCCCAATCCGTTGCCTGCTTTCTCAGGCACAAGCTTCGCCGAAGACCCCCCCACCCACCACCATGCGGCTCAGATGGACAGGCCCTCGCCTTCATTGCACCTATCAATATCTAATCTATTTCTCTTATCACGGAATTGGAGATGCTTTCTTCATCTCGATTTTTGTTGTCATGGAAACATCAATAGTGATAATCTGATGAAAATCAAACAGAAAATGGAGGCCATCATGTCAAGTCAAAAAGTCAAATCGCTGTCCTCGATTATGACCTTAATCATTGCCGTCATGGTGTTTGCCTTAGCAGTGGGATTAGGGACAGTCGGAACAGTTGGAAGGGACCATGGGTGTACGATGATCCTGGTCGGGAAAGGGGCCACAGAGGACGGTTCTGTGCTTCTTGCCTACAATAATGATTGGGATGGTAAGGGGGCTTCTCATCTGGTGGTTGTTCCCAGAAAAACCCATGAGCCGGGAGCTCGGCATGTCTTATCCAACGGCGTTGAAATAGACCAGCCAGCCCAGACCTATGCCTACATGGGAAATGAGCTGCAGTGGGCGGATAGAACAACATTTGAAAACGGGATTAATGAATATCAAGTCGCTGTGAGCTTCGGTACGGCAGTCAAGGTCAATGAGAAGGCGAAAAAGGTTGACCCACTCCTTAAACAGGAATCGAGCAAACGTGGTTTGTTGATACCATGGCGTCTCATCCTGGAAAGGTCGAGAACAGCGAGAGAAGGGCTAGAACTCGTGGAGAAATTATTCAACGAGTATGGGCTTAGAGAGGATGGTTCCTTCGCCATAGCCGATCCCAACGAAATTTGGTTAATTCAAATTGGCGGTGGCCATCACTGGGCCGCGGTCAGAGTCCCGGATAACTGTTACGTGATCCAGGATAATACATTCCGGATGGGTGAAATTAGCTGCGAAAATACTGATACATGTAAGTGTTCACCTAACCTTATTGAGTTTTCCATAGAGAAGGGGTTGTCTGATCCTGCTTCAGGGCCTTTTAACTTTAAAAGAGCGTGGGGTCATGCTTATACTCAGATCCCACCCAGAGACCGTCGCATCTGGCGGGTTCAGAGCCTTCTCAATCCCTCTTCAATGACTTTGTCTCCCGATACTCCTTACTTTGACTTCCCCTTATTCCTTTCCCCAGAGAAAAAAGTGACCAAGGAGAAGTTGATGTCAATCATGAGGGATCATCTTGAGGGAACGGAGCTTGATACAACAGATGCCTATAAGCAAGGAAATCCTCACTTTACGAAGGAAAGATCTACGTGCCGGACCAACACCCAGTACGGTGTTATAACCCAGTTAAGAAGCTGGCTGCCTAGCGAAATGGGTGGAGTTTTGTGGTTGGCGATCGCGAATCCTGACACCAGTGTCTATGTTCCTTGGTACAAGGGGATTACGGAGGTTCCCCACGTCTACCAATTTGGAAAAGGCAAATCCGATCCAGAATCAGCCTATTGGGCATTCAAAAGAATCGGCAACTTGGTCAACACCCATTATGGGGATTTAATAGAGGAGGTGCGGAAGACCTGGAAGGCCTTTGAAGAGAGAGAGTTAGAGACACAAAAGAGCGTGGAAAAAACAGCTCTTGAGCTGTTCCAAAAGGATGAATCTCTCGCCAGAGCGTTCTTAAGCAGTTATTCGAATGCTCAGGCCCTTCTAGCCTACGATATGGCCCAAGAGATGATCAATGGATTACAAACCAGGTTAGTTGAACTGCAGTACAGAAGAATAGAGAAATAACGCATCCATCCACTTAAGCTCTTGACTCCTTAGATTGAATGAGTTTATTTCTTAATCGCTTCTATTCTCTTTTTGAGATCAGGCTGATCTGGGTTCACCTCCAAAGATTTTTCCCAGGCTGCTAAGGCTTCCACCGATTCTCCCAATCCATAATAGCATTCTCCCAGAGAATTTAGGATGTACATGTTTATCCCGAAACGAGAAATGGCCCTATCGTAAAAACGAATGGCTTGGGTCAATTCTCCTAGAGCTTGGTGGGCTTTTCCCAGGAAGAAATAAACTTCATAAGTGGCCTGGGGGGATTCTGAGAAAGGAAGCAGCAGGCGCTTAATATTTTCGTGTTCATTTGAGATGGAATAGACTTGGACCAGATTCAATGCATATTCTAATGCCTCCGGTCTGCTCTGATAAGCTTTCTCTAATTGGATTCTGGCTTTATCTATTTCTCCCTTATTGAGGAGCTGACGGCCGAGGATGAGTGAGTAGATTGGATCAGTCGGAGGGGGAAGTATTTTTTTGTGGACCCATGGCCGAGGCAGGCTTGAGACAGAGGTGACATCAAATTCCTCTTCTCCAGAGAGAGTCTCATGATCACCATCTAACAACGTGACCTTAATCCGATAGTGGGCAGGCGGAAATTTCTCGAGAGAAAATTCTTCTCTGAAATTTATCTGGTCCGGATACTCGCTGACTTCTTTGGTTGTCGAAAAAAACGGTTCATTCGCTTTGCTGAACTCAAATTTTAATTGTCCCCTTTGGACTTGATGCAGCTCCAAGCCTAAGATTTGGAAGCAGAGGAATAATTTATCTTGAGGCAAATAGATTTTTCTCGGTTCACTATAGATTTGATTGGAGCCTAACTGAAAAGGTCTCAGCTTATCTGATCCAGAAGGGACCTGGTCTATCCGATAACCCAGGATCACAGGAGACATCTGGAGTGAAGATCCATCCTCTCTGATAAAGATGTCTTTTTCTACAGAGGTAAATTCTTTAGAGACTTCATTTTTTATGAGAATCGATAACTTGTACTGACCTGGGATTAAAGGGAACATATCATACACATTGAAAGGCTGATATGAAATCTCTTTGATTTGAGATTCATCGAAGCTGATTGGAATGGACTTTTCGTATTGATAGATCGTTTTCCCTTGGTCATCCGAGACAATGACGTTGACTTTAAGATGAGTAGAGTATTTTCCTTGATAAAGATTAACCGAAAGCTTCATGAGTTCTACAACGTAGTGGATAAAAACCAAACCTGAGGGGTCTTTGATCACCTTTACCAGAGAATCAGATTCAATATAATTCGCTGTATACTCTACTTCTACCATATCCTTGTACAGTAAAAACTTGGCTGCGTATTTGTCTTTTGCCTGCTTCTGAGGAAAACTGTAAACATTCTGGAGCATTATTTCAGAGGATAAAGAGGGGCGACCAGAGAAGGTGCGTTCTCCGGGAATGAGAGAAAGAGAGACTTCTGCTAGAGACGGCTGCAACTTTCTTAAAACTTTGTAGGCTGCGAGATAATCGCCCGGACCTCCCATATAGGCAGGCATAAAGGCTTGAGGGCCATCTCGGCTAGGGCTGTAGAGGATATACTCTCCGATCCCCTCTTTTTGGAAAAAGACCAAGTAGAAGCCGGGAGGAAGGCCATATCTCGTCAATCCTTGATAAAACCAGATTTCCGTATTATAGATCTGGCTTTCTCCAGTAATTCTCGAAACATGAAGGGGTTCGCCAAGAATGATGTAAATTCGGCCACGATCAGTCATCCAGCCTGGCTTAGCCGCTGCCCTGCCGAACTTTTGATTCGCATAATCAATCCTGCGGTAATGCTCGACTCTGAATTCATTCTCAGGGGTTCCAGGTGTCGGATCTCTTTGTTTCCAGAAAGCTTCGATGAAAAGCTCTCTTTCTCTATTCGTCTTGAGTTGAAGGAAAACCTCGCGCTCGAGGTCAGAAATGATATAGGCCACTTCTTGATCCAGCCATTTTTTGAAAACTTCCGGGAGCTCGTTGTTGTATTTTTTTTCTTCTGCTCCCAGACCAGCAAAGGCAAAGCAAGAGATGGTTATGAATAATAAATATTTTTTCATATTCATTTTTTCCGGCAATAGAGATGCATCAGTTAGCTTAATAAAAAAAATAAGATTAGGCAATATCTCTTAAGAATTTGAAACCTTTTTATGAAAAAAATCTTGACAAAGAAAAAGAAAGAATAATAATTTCAATATATAAAACAGAATCTTACATAGCGGTACAATTAAAAAAAGATTGCTGCCTACGGCGAAATTAACAATCGAAAAATTTTGAACATCAATCGCTTTATCCAACTTTAAAAAGAATATATCTCATTTTAGTAAGGGAGGAGAAAGTGGATCGACGACATTTCATGAAAGCCACTTTATATGGTTTTTCGTTAGCGCCGTCCAAGATTTTAGCGAAGCCCATGTTAAGCGATCGCCAGAGTGAGAATATTTCTGCTCCCAGGAAAAGGATACGTGAGCTGGGGATTAGGCTGGGGACTATGGAACCAGGCCTCCATAATGCCATCACGGATGTGGAGGGGGTAAGAGTCGGGCACGCTACAATCATAAAAGGAGAAGGCCAGGGAGCAACGCGCACCGGTCTGACCGTCATTCTTCCCCATGCTGGGGATATTTATCAAGAAAACCTTTTCGCCTCTTATTTTAACTTGAACGGCTGGGGAGAAATGACAGGTATTGCCCCTCTGGTCACGACAGGAAAACTGCAGACGCCCATCTTTTTGACCGGCACATATAACGTAGGAATTGTCTATGATGCGGCCACTGAATATTTCTTGAAAAACCATCCAAACCTGGCTGGTTCAGATGAGATCGTTCACCCCGTCGTGGCCGAGTGCTTTGATGATTTTTTAAGCGATACCCAAAGCCGTCAAATTTCAGAGGAGGATGTTTTCCGGGCCCTCGAAAAAGCGCAGAGCGGTCCAGTTGAAGAAGGAGTGGTGGGTGGGGGCACGGGGATGACCTCCTTTGGGTTTAAGGGAGGCATTGGGACCTCTTCCCGGAAAGTCGGTACCAAATACACTGTTGGAGTCTTGGTGATGGCTAACACAGGAAGCCGGGAAGAGTTCCGGATAGATGGCGTGCCCGTCGGGAAAGAGATTCGGGGCTTCGAATATAAATCGGGTAAGACAAAATCTATCATCCTCGTCGCAGCCACTGATGCCCCTCTTTTGCCTTTTCAATTGAAGAAAATAGCCAAGAGAGTGGCCCTGGGATTAGCGCAGACTGGAGCTATCTCTCACACAGGGAGTGGCGACCTAATCATGGCCTTTTCCACTGCCAACAAGATCCCGAAGAGTCGATCCCATCCCTACCTTAAGATAAAATGTGTGAGCGACTTCTGGATAACACCCATCTATCAAGCGGCTGTCGAAGCCACCCATGAAGCTGTCGTCAACGCTATAACCACAGCTAGGACAATCATCGGTCGGGATGGCAACACGGCCTACGGTCTCCCCCTGGGTCAGGTTAAAGACATTATGAGGAAGTATTTGAGGATAAGGGCGGGGAATCATGAATAAACTCCTGAAAAACACAAAAGACAGGAAAATCAAAAAGGAAAAATACCGACCTGGGGAAAAAAATTCCCTGACGGATGTAAAAGGTGTGAAAGTGGGGCAGTTCAGTCTGCAAAAAGATATTCAGGATAAATCCGGGAGACAGGCTTTTGTCCGGACTGGATTAACCGCCGTCCTCCCCTACCCGATGGATAGAGAGATGCGATTATTCCTGGGCTGTTCTCGAGTCAATGGGAAGGATGAGATCACCGGGTATGAAGTGCTGGATGATTTCTGTTATTTGAATTCTCCGATAGTTATCACCAATTCTTTTAATGTCGGAAGAGTGTACAATGCCATCCTGTCTTACGGGTTTTCTCTTGGTAGAGTGGAAATCTGGCCGCCCTTTGTCATTGGGATTGACGACTCCTACTTGAACGATCTCAGGATGGGATTCTTGGAGGAGCAAGACATTCTTAAGGCCTTCCACGAAGCAACCGAAACCAAGGTCGAAGAAGGATCTGTCGGGATTGGTCTGGGGCTGAGAGCTTATTCTTGGAAGGGAGGGGTCGGGACCTCTTCACGAGTCATCTCCTTTGGCTTCGGGCGATTCACCATAGGCGCTCTCGCGGCTTCGAATCATGGCCACGAACTTTCCTTAACAGAGGAAAAATCAGCTTCCAGGGAGAATCAGACCCGATCGGGATCGCTGACTGTCATTCTCGGTGTCGATCTTCCCCTGGTTCCCTACCAAATCAGGCAGATCACGAGCAGCCTGGTCGCCTGTTTGCCCTTGATGGGTATGGCTTCCAGCCGTTCTGATTCCATCAATTGTGTTCTGTTTACGACGGCGAATGCCATGAGTATGGAGGAAGATGGACCAGAGGTTTTTGATTATCAGCTTTTAGATGACAGCCTTTTAGAAGAGATTATACTGGCTGGCTCGGAGGCGGTCAGAGAAGCCATCTTCCGGTCTTTAGCCAAAGCTACTCCGGTGGGAGGAAGACTGGGGAGAATGCTGGAGACAATCCCTGAGAAGGAACTTCACAATCTTTTTCAAGATTTCAAAGGAAGGGTAGCAGAATGACTCAGCCAAATAATCAAAAAAAACCGACCTTCTTAAGAGAAATGAATCTTCTGGATACGACTTTTCTGGTTATTGGGTCTGTTATCGGGTCAGGAATATTCATGACCACCGGTTTCATTGCCGAGTATCTCCCTTCTCCGGGTTTGATTCTGCTCGTTTGGCTGGTTGGGGGATTCATAACGCTCAGCGGAGCTTTGACTTTTGCCGAGCTGGGGGCTATGTACCCCCAAGCGGGAGGGCAGTATATTTATATTCGAGAGGCCTACGGCGCCTGGGCCGGGTTTTTCTACGGCTGGGGATTCTTCTGGTTTATCATGTGCGGAGGTATTGCGGCCTTGGCAGTGGCCTTTGCCGAATTCGTAGGTTATTTTATTCCCTTCCTGTCCACACAATCTTACCTCTTCCAGATTAACATTTGGGGGCTTTCCTATTCCCTGTCGGCTGGCCAGCTTGTGGCTGTGGCTTCTATCGTGATTCTGACAGCAGTCAATTACTTCGGTATAAAGAGTGGGGTTCTCGTCCAGAATATCTTTACTTTCTTAAGGTTGGCCTCTGTGGCCGGGATCATTATCTTCGGCCTGTTTCTGGGCAAGAAATCTGGTTTGACAGACTTCAGCCAGATGTTTCAAGCAGGCTCTGGTTTAAGCTTTGATGCCTTCAAACTTTTTGGCCTGGCGCTGATCGCCGTCTTCTGGACATATGATGGCTGGTACGCTGTCAACTGCACCGCGGAGGAGATAAAAAGGCCTGAGAGAAATATTCCGATCGGTCTCATCCTGGGGGCTCTCAGTGTCACCCTTATTTACTGCTTGGTGAATTTCGTCTATATCATGGCCCTCCCGGTTGAGAAGATGAAAGGAGTGGCCCGGATTGGGGAGCTGGCCTCGACTCAGCTTTTTGGACCATCGGTCACTTTCATCATCTCGGCAGCCATCATGATCTCCATTTTTGGCTGTCTGAGTGCGACGATTATCTACGGGCCAAGAGTCTATTTTGCCATGGCTGAAGATGGCTCATTCTTTCAAAGCATGACCTACATCCATCCTCGGCACCATGTTCCGACAAAGGCCCTGACCGGTCAGGCCCTTTGGGCCGTCCTCCTCTGTCTGTCGGGGACGTACCAGGCATTGTTCGAGTTTGTGGTCTTCGCCTTGGTCATCTTTTTTGCCCTAACTGGGCTTTCTGTGATTGTCCTCCGGTACAAACAGCCCGATATTAAAAGGCCGTACAGAGCCTGGGGATATCCTGTTCTTCCCCTTCTTTTCGTCCTGATTAACATCGCTGTTTTTTTTAACACAGTTTTTGCTCAGCCAGGAAAATCAATGATAGGTTTGTTTATCCTAGCCTTGGGCATCCCCGCTTTTCTTTTTTGGAAGAGAAAAACGAAAAAAATGCATCAACAGGCAGCGAATACAAATTCTAGGGGGAAAAAGTGACAAGAAACATAAAATCTATAACCAACTCTCGTTTGAATCTGGCCCTCCTCAGCCCAGAAGAGGTTGAATCTATCCACAGAGCAACGCTGGAAATCATCGAGTCAGTCGGAGTGAAATTTCCTTCGCCAAAAGCCCTGGATATCTGGGAAGATCACGGGGCAAATGTGGACCGAGAGACAATGGTCGTTAAAGTCCCACCCAAGGTCGTAGAAGCTGCCTTGAAGCAGGCTCCTCCTGCCTATACATTAGCTGCCCTGGAGTCATCTCTTGATTTGCCTCTAGATGGAAATCATGTCTATGTCGGGACTGATGGATGCGGGGTAGAGATTATCGACATCTCGACAGGAGAGCGGCGCCGATCCTGCCTTCAGGATGTGGCGGAT
>Ga0209427_10008986_pt1 | contig 11189 bp, 12 predicted proteins | sample DeeMarSWOR136_30_FD_187465 | JGI IMG/M metagenome (GOLD analysis project Ga0209427, IMG submission 187465) | Marine sediment microbial communities from White Oak River estuary, North Carolina - WOR-1-36_30 (SPAdes) (version 2) | ecosystem: Environmental > Aquatic > Marine > Intertidal zone >... | reverse complement strand
AGACGGCATCATGGAGTCGGCTTTAGCACCCCTAATCGACCAAGTAATACATGATAACGCCTATGTTTACATAAAGTCCCATCCGAAGGGAGAGGAGAGAAAACCCCACATTGAAATCCACTTCTCAACAACAGCCAAAAACTCTAAAACCGCTAAAAACTGCTTAGGGAAAGCAATAGCTCAGTTGTCAGAACTAATACAGAAAAATGGTGGAAAAATCAAGCTTTAAAGAGGGTTGAGGCAACCGTCTAGGCTATTTTTACTATTGATTATCTGTTCATAAGAGCCTTAAACTAGGCAGATAACAACGTTTTCAGAGGAAAATTGAAACCAAAGATCTCAAGAACACTAACAATGATACTGGTTCTGATTACGCTTTCTCAACTGCTTCCATGCTGCTTTTCAGAGAGCTACACTCGTTCATATCAGCTTTTAGACAGACCAGATGGCTTGACACAGTACAGCCTAAACGTTGTAGTCTCCCAATCGCTTCATGAATACTATCGTGAAAAAAGCCATATTCTAAACTCAAACAACGATTTCGCCAAGTTCGTTACACCTTATGCTCTAAAACCCATAGCGGACAGTCTTTGGGAGATTTACACGGATGATGAAGACTTTGCAAATGGAGTGTTAATGATTGTTCATCAGATACCTTACGAGGAGACCTTGCCCCTGAAATACCCCGTGGAAACAATCGTGGAAAACGAAGGAGACTGCGACCTTTTTTCTTACATTGCAGCCTCGGTCATGAAGGCTGGCGGGCTTGACGTAGTACTTTTGTATTACGAGAGCGAAGCCCACATGAATATTGGTGTTCACCTTTCGCATACCCCACGTGATGCCAGAGGTCAAGCTTATCACATCACCTATTATGACACCCAGTATTATGTTGCCGAATGCACTGGAGACAACTGGAAAAATGGATGGAGAGTCGGCGAGTGTCCGGACGATTTAAAAGATGTCCCCGTACAGGTGATCACGCTTGAAGACTGTGAACAATGGGCTCCGGGACAGGTCTCTGCAAGCTACAAAACTTTGGTGTCCTCATCAATGTCTCTCATCGTCTCTTCTAAATATGTCATCCAAGGAAGCACCATCACGCTCTCAGGACAGCTTTCACCCTCTTTGCAGAACGAAACGATTACCATTTACGTTAAGATAAACAATTTGCCTTGGACTGCTCTGGACATAGTTACAACGGATTCTAATGGAGAATTCGCATACATCTGCAATGTGCAAACTGCTGGTGCACACTATATTCGTGCAAGCTGGTCTGGAAACGATGATTATGCCGGAGCAGACAGCCCAATTCAAAATGTAATAATCTTATCTACTTTCTTCATCTTTTTGCTAGCTACCACCATACTTTTACTCTGCGTAGGCGCTGTAATATTTTTCATGTCAAGACGGAGCCAACAGCAACTACAGGAACCCCAACCACCTGAAATTCCTTTCTAAGCGAGAAAAGCTTTTACCCAAGAAGCCGATACCTAACACAATTCTCTTGTTAAACAGGGATGGAAAATGTTCATCGTCTTTATTATAGGAACAGCGGGCGCTGGTAAGTCTTTGTTGACAGCAGTCTTCAGCAAATGGTTAAAGATGTCTAAACAGGACGTTATAGCAGTGAACCTAGACCCTGGGGTTTTAACTCTTCCATATTCGCCAGATGTTGACATCCGTAACTATGTGGATGTTGGAAACCTAATGGAGAAGTATGGTTTAGGTCCAAACGGCGCGTTGATAATGGCAGCAGATTTAATTGCAGACGAAATTGATAAGGTTTCACAGGAGATTGAGGATTTAAAATCAGACATTGTTTTGGTGGACACTCCTGGGCAAATGGAGTTATTTGCTTTCAGGGCGAGTGGACCGTACATCGCCAAAGAACTTACTAGGGAACAAAAAGCTATAGTCTACTTGTTCGACGCGGTTTTTTCACTTAATCCACTGAATTATGTTTCAAATCTTTTTCTTTCAGCAGCGGTCTACAACCGTTTCTTCCTGCCCCAAGTGCATCTCTTATCGAAGTGTGACTTGCTCCCAAAAGAGGATGTAAATATAGTTGCAGACTGGTCTGTTGATCCTAAGGCTTTAGAAAGCGCAATAGAGCAGAAACTCGAAGGAACAAGACGTTTGCTTAGTAGAAACATGATGCACGCAATTTATCAGCTTGGCTTGAGATCTCTGCTCATTCCAGTCTCAGCCAAAACAAACGAGGGAATGATAAATTTCAACACAGCTTTGGAACGGATATTGGCTGGAGGAGAAAAATACACGTACTAACCACAATCATTTACAAGAGTCCATGCTGCAGCTAATGCGCCATACTCAGCTTTTTCGGAACTGTCACCACTCACGATGACTATTACGTCATTCTCTTCAGGTTGAAGGAGGCTAATTATCTGGTTTGCCGCTCTTGGAAAATCCTTAGAAACATCATCACTTACGGATGGAATTACCAGACGTCCTTTCTTGAGAATGATAGTTGTGACGCTTCTTGCGCCAACTATTATAGCAGCGTCGCGTTGCTTCATACCCGATTTAACCTTGTTCCCACAATTCTTGACCAGAATTGCAAAATTGTGACGTGCAAGTGTCAGCTCGTTCTTCCCGATCTCAACCTTCTTTCTGAAAACAGTTTTATATTCATTCCAAAACTTTAGACCCTTCTTTGTGAGGGCACAGCCCAGTTTTGAAGTCTTGATAAGGCCAGCATCTTTCAATCTGCTGATTATCGTGCGTATACTGCCTTCCCCGACCTTTAGTTCTTCGGCTAACCTGCTACGACCAATCGTTTCTTCTGCTATAAGTTCTATGGCTCGTAGCACATGGAAAACGGAGAATGTGGGGGACGGCCCGGGAGCTTTTTCACCTGTGATCTTCTCTAAGAGTGTTTTGAATGAGAATGGCATGAACCTTCACAATTATAGGTTAGGTTCTGAGTTATTATAATTGTTATTGATAAGAAATCTGCGGATCTTGAGATTTCAGCTTGGATCTGTTTCTCGGGTTTTTTGTCTGATGCTTTGTTCTTCATCATCTTCTACCATGTTCTGTTTGACTTTTATAGAGTTCTTCCTTCCGTGTCTGTCTGAGAAGTGGACTAGTAAAATCATTAAATTATTAGATTCTAATAATGGGAATTTGAAATTCAAAATAGGGAACTACTTTGAAACAAGTTTTGGGGTAAGCTGTTCTATTGCACTTTTAAGTTTGTTCCACTCGTCAAGATTTCTTATGTTAAACTTGTGTTTCCTTTTCCATGTTCCGTTTCGGTTGTGCCAAAGATACAGTCCAATTGATCTTCTTCCTAATGATTCAAAGACAACTATTGCCTCCCACCATTTCTCACTCTTAAAGATCGTAACGTAATCAATAACCTTGTAGAAGTCGGATATTGGCAGCTTTTCGCTTGCTTTCTCAACCATTTCTTAACCTTTCCTCCCATAAACCTGATTATCAATCATTTAAGCCTTTTATTCACCAGAATCTACAAGCGTTGAAAAGTTCCATTTTCAAGCACAGTGGCACTTGAGCCGTCTTTATAAAGGACTCTGACCGTGGGTTTGGATATTAGAAAGTCCATGTGATTCTTAGAACGGTTTTTTCCGCCCGGCATGTCTGAGTTGTTGCCGAAGGCTATGTGGATTGTGCCCAGCATCTTTTCAGCCTCTAGAAACTCTTCAACGAATCTTGCCTTAGGGTTTATTCCGAAAGCAAATTCACCCACAACATTTGACCAGTCATCAGTGTTCAGCGAGCCTTCAACCCTTCTAGGCACTTGAGCGTCTGCAGAATAAACCGCTTGTGCTTTACCATTTTTGGCTTTTATTTCCACAGGGGCTTTTATGGGACCTATTCCGCCTATAGCCATGTCACAAGCAAGTTTGCCTTCAAGAGAGCTTTCCACGGGTGCGACTATGACCTCTCCTGTAGGAAGGTTCATCCACTTCATCGATTTCCAGTCTATCTTCGTGTCTGTGAAGAACGGTCTTCCCCCAACATTTAGTGAAACATCTGTTCCAGCGGGATTCGTGATCTCCACTCTGACCGCTTGGCTTAGCTTTTCAATAAGTTTGTATGCGAATGCTTGCATCTGCTGATGTTCTTCGGTTGCTAATGCTAACGCTCCGTTAGTCAGCATGTCCAGTGTAACGCCTGGACAGTGTCCCAACCGGGTTTTCTGTGTTTTAGTTTCCATTTTGATAAGTTGAATTCGGAAGGGTGTTTCCTCGCGGATTCCACGCAAAAGGTTTATGTAAATCTCTGGTGTTTGCCCTCTCAATCTTTCCATAAGTTGTGGTGAAACTTCTTTTCGGAAGATGTTAGCATCAGTTTTTAGCCGTATTAATCTTGTTTGAAGCGCTAGTTTTGATGCGCCTTCAGCGAAAGCCTCACCCACATCCATTCTCTCATCGTCGCAAAAGATAACTAGGCTTTCACCCTTCTTCGCTTCCAAAACACATTCCAACGCGTTCTTCGCGGCTTTCCAAGCATCCATAATCTCATCTCGCGAAGTGAGTTTAGGAAATACTAGATGATAAGGTTTTAGAATAGAAGCAACTATCGTCTCTTATGGAATAGCATGAGGTGAAGAATGTCATCACTAACGCTTTATAGGCATATACTCCAAGGACCTTTTTAGGAGTCTGTTAGTTGCTACTCATTGGCATATCTGTTTAGGTAAACTATTTGTTTGAGGGGCTTTCGGATGTGAGTTTCAGGAGATGGCTTTTCTGCAGGATTGCCTATTGGCAAGATCACTACGGGTTTATAATCGTCTGGGATGTCTAGTAACTTGTTAAGGAAGACTGTTTCTGGGGGAGTATAGGGGAGGGTTCCTAAGTTTTGGCTTTCTGCAGAGAGCAAAATGTAGGCGATGGAGATCCAAGTGGACTCTAGCCAGTAAGGAGCTTTGGTCAAGCCAGCGACTACTATTAGAACTGGGGCTTCTGTGAGGAAGCTCTTTTCTGGAGTGATCTTGCGTTCTTTCAGCCATCCTTTGAGTTGGTTAGGAGCTTTTTCGTGGAAGTTTCCTTCTGTCTTCTCGGCTTCTTTTCGGATCTTTTCTTTTAGTCCCTTGTCGGTAACTATAACATAGATCCATGGTTGGAAGTTGGCTCCGGAGGGAGCGTGTCTTCCCGCTTCTAATACTTGATAAATCTTTTCCAGTGGAATAGAATCCTTGGCGTATTTGCGGATACTCCTTCTATTCTTCATCAACTGCAACAGTTCCTTCTCCAAATTCTCACCTCTCCACCTATTCTTATAACGTCAATCCAAATATATCCTGATTTGTAAACCAACACTTAAGATTTTAGAGGCGCACTCACCTAGTTTGTGGAGTATATGTTTCCGATGAAATAGAACTTAGCAGACAGGAATTTTTCCTTGGGCTAGTTCCATGCAGAACTTGTCTATGTTTTCCAGTTCGTAGTTTAAGACTTCTCCTATTTCATGTCTGACTTTTTCTATGGAGTTATTTCTTTTCATTATAACTTGGGCTGCTGCGATCGCTGGGTGGTCGATGGGGCTTCCGATTTTGCTTAACAACCAGATGTAGACTTCTCTGACTTCAGGCACTTCTTCATGAACGTGTTTGGCTATTCTGTATGTTAGAACGTTGTATATTTTTCCGACGTGGCTGACAGGATTTTTGCCAGCCGCAGCCTCTGAACAGAAGGGTCTGTTCAGAGATATTAAGCCGTTTACACGATTACCTCTGCCTACCTGCCCTGAGTCACCGCTGTCTGCACTGGTGCCTAAGACTGTTAAGTATATGCCTCCCAAACCTCTTCCGCGCACGTCCAAGGTGTTTAATTCCACTCTAACTTTATCAAAATCCGTGTTCTTCGTAACGAATCTGTTGGTGTCTTCTAGAATTTTCGCCTTCTTTTCAAAATAGTCTTCTTCGCTGTTTATGTAACGGTCGACAATGGCCATGGAGATCGTTAAGTGTAGGTTGTTGTTGCTTCTATAGCCCATGACCTTTATGTCTTCACCGGATTCTGGAAACCGCTGCTTGAACTCTTTTGAGTTTAGAAACCGTTCGGTTTTCATGACTGTTTTCTCTGTTCTGGTCATGGGTGCGTAGCCTACAGCCGCTGAGGTGTCATTAGCTCCTAAGACCTTTCCTTTCCGCTTGAAGATGTCCACAAGGCCCGCGGAGCCCGGTTTCAGCTCAACTTGATACCTTACGTGTTTCTCTGGATCTACAAAACGCATCTTCTCTTTAAACCATTTCTTAGCAACGTTCACGGCAAGCCCTTCAACATCTATTCTTTCGCCATTAATCTCTGATGTTGCCCTGTCACCAAATACAAGGAGCATTGGCTGCCGCACGACGCCTCCGCCGTATCTGGGTTCAACCTCCCCGGCTACGAGCAAGGACTTATCCACATTGTGATGCAGTATTACACCGGCCCTCTCTAAATATTCCTTGCTAAGGCGTACAGAAATCTGATCCATTATCGCGTCGCACATGTAATCTGGGTGCCCCAAGCCTTTTCTTTCAACTATCTCTATGCGTTGCTCTTCAAGAGGTGTCTGTTTTAGATCTTCTACAACTATGTTCCGCATGACAAGCCATCCTTCGTGAATCTTAGGTTGTATGACAACAACAAATATATATTTTACTGTATAATTCTTAGATGATAAAATAACTGGTGGTTATTTCTTGGCGATTACACGCATCATGCTTAAAAAGCTAAGAATAGAGGCAGGGTTAACCCAGAAAGCACTGGCAGAACTGGTCGGCGTCTCACAAGCTCATATAGCAAAGATCGAGCAGGGGAAAGTAGATCCAAGGCTTTCAACAATAAACAAGATTTTACAGGTTCTAACAGAAGGGGAAAAAAAGAAATGTAGGGACATAATGACTAAGGGAGTGCTATTGGCAAAGCCCAACGAAAGCATCCTAAAAGTAAGCGAAGTTATGGTGAGACATGCCATCTCACAGATGCCTGTGATTGACAAAAATAAGGTTGTGGGAACCATAACAGAGGAAAGCATAATCAGAAACCTAAGTTCAAACCTAGCAGCTGAAAAGGTTAAAAACATTATGGACCCCCCACTGGCAACAGTCTCTGAAGACACAAGCTTAAACGCAATACTGCAATTACTGGAAAGGCATCAAGGCGTATTAGTTAAAAAAGGCAAAAAGCTAGTTGGGATAATAACACGATCAGACATGCTAAAAACGCTAGGTTAGAGGCTGGCACATGCATTCTCTGTTAATTCAAAGCTTCTGGAAGACACGCTTCAACTCAGTTTTTATGTAAGTTTTTTACTTAATATGCAGTGATATGTCATCAAAACCCAAGTGAGTGAATAGAATGGACAAGATTCTCCATCACCTAGTTCGATTGCACTGCACCACGAATCAAGCATTCAAAATGTTCACGGTAAACGGGTTGCTTGAATCTTGGCTGACTTCGCTGGCAGAGGTCGAGCCTTTTGTAGGAGGCAAATACGAACTATTTTGGAATCCAGCTGACAGAGAGAATGACAGCACCATCGGCTGTAAAGTGACAGCGATTGAACCGAACAAGTTTCTCTCGTTCGAGTGGAAAGGACCAAAGAAATTCAAGAATTTCATGAATAATGCTGATCCATTGACTCACGTTGTAGTCTTCTTTCTTCCGTGTCATGAGGAAAACGCACCCTGCACTGACGTGCATCTGATCCATTCTGGCTGGAGAAGCTCAAAAGAGTGGGAAGAAGCAAGACTGTGGTTTGAAAAAGCTTGGAACGACACCTTCGAAGAGTTAAGAAAACAGGTTAATGTTCGATAAAAAAAGCAAGAGTGATCGACGGGTCTGGAAAAATCAAAGCTTGGCTTGAATTAGGCTTGAATCGTAAGCGAAAATGGCTTGATATTCTTCTGAAATGCAAGTGAAGCATATCAGTAAAGCTAGAGAATCATTTTAGAATCCTGTCTTTACTGGTTTACTTGGTTTCATGAGTTCCCTCAGAACCACTGTTGCGTAGGAGCCGCGACCTAGTGAAAAGCTTAATTCTGCTTTGTTTTTTGATGGATTGGCAGAGTCTTTGGTGATTTCGTTTAATACGAAATTGTTTAGTGGGACTAGGGTTGTTCTCAACCCTCCTCTTACGCTTATCTCTGGCATGTCGCAAATTCTGAATTTTTCTAGAGAGATCTCCTCTTCCCGCAGGATTTGCTTCTCGATTTCTCCTTCCAATCCTTTGGAAGGTTGCTGTTTGAAGCCGACTAATGGTATGGCTAGGCGCATCTTTCCAGCTTGGATTGCCTTGTTGATCTCTGCAACTGTTTTTGGGCTGACTGTCCTACGCATTTTCAGCATTGGCAGCCCAAAACGTTCCACATTTACAACATAGTCCCCAGCTTCAGCCCTGTTCAGCAAAAGCCCCTTCACTATTCTTCTACTCAGGAACTTGTTGAAAAAATAGGATTGATAGGCTTGAGGAAAAAGCCTCCTCAGTTTTGTTGGCAGCATTCTGAAGGCACCTACGAAGTCGTCTTGTTTTCTGGCTAGACGCTTAAGCATCAAACGCTCGTAACGCAGCTGCTTTGGAAAGTTCGTTAGGGCTTGTTTGAAGTCTCCTGTTGCTTGTAGCTGTTCGCGTGCCTTTCTGGATTCTGGATGTTCATACTGGCTTGGCTTTGCTAGAAACAACATTGCAGCTTCCTTGAATCTTCCTTGTACGAGGGATTTTCCCACCAGATGTGTTATCGGGCGGATTGTGCCGAAGCGTTGGTGACCGAAGAAGTTTGGAACTCCGCAAGCTTTCTCAAGTTCTTCAACAATTTTTGTTATTCGCCTTTTGATGATGGATTCTAAGTGGCTTATGCCTCTTATGGTTATATGAAAATGATTTTCCAAAAGATAGTACGATGAAAGCTTACTGCGAAAATAATCTATCGGGCGAATTTCTATATCTTTAAGATGAACTTTTTGCAAATCTTCAGCTGACACACCTTCAACTGTGATGTGCTGGGCGGTGACAGCCTTGGCATCCTTTATCCCAGCGATTTGAATGTGCTTTGTATTTATGCCCAACTGTTTGGCGATTGCATGAAGAGCTGAGAAGGTGTCCCAGTTCCTCTTAACCAGAACGCACAGCAGATAACGATTATCAGCTAGGGAAATGCCTAACGCCTCACCTCTGACACTTTTTTTAGACAGGTTGACTTCTGCCTTGGAACCGTTGACCAGAACCTCCTCAACAACGAAGTCTTCAGCATACTGTTTGATACGTCCACCAATGCCTAGAGAACTTGTAAAATAGACTTCGATACCTATGGACTTCTCCAATTTTGAAACAGGCAAGGCTTTTCTCTTCTAGAGAAGGGGAAGCACGCCGGTTATTCTGTCTATCTTTTCGCTGGGTGCTGGACCGATTCCCAAGCATGTTATGGTTGCAGGCGGAATCTCTGTGAGACCTCTGTCGGTGATTAACGCGTTGGGTAGTGCTGATTTTTGCGCTTGGTTTTCTAGTTCCAGCAGTTCCTTTTCCCCTTTCACTTTGACAGATATTTTGCATTGACCTTCTTTAAGCCAAGCCTTCCACCATTCTCTTTGGTGTTTGCGGGCGTCTTCTGCAGCAGAGACTGCAGCGTGTCCAGCCTGTGCTGCAATTTTTCCTTTACTCATTTCCAAGTCAGAACGGAAGACGATAACCTGTTTATAACGGAATTCAGACATGCCGTTTCAACCGCTTTTAGTTCTATTCCTTGTGATTTAAGGATTCGTAGACAGATATGAAAAGAGGAAGTATAGAAGGACTACGGAAAGTCGAGGATTCCACAGCATGCGCAAGAGGGAGTGTCCTTGAAGATCTATGTCTTCAAAGTTTCGGAGTGTTCTGTCTAGGCTGATCCTTGTGCAAAGGCTGAACACCTTGTCAATTTTGTCATCCGACAACGCGTCAAGCATTCTCCTTGCTTTGAGCATGAACTTTGCCTCAAATCTCAAAATCTTGTCACATCTTTTCTGATACTCGCTTAGGGTTTCTGATGAGAAATCGTTTTTATGCAAAGCCTCGTGGATAACCTCTGCTGCAACGCGTGCACATGCCATTCCGAATATCACGCCACCGCCTGTTGTAGGCTTCACTTGGGAGGCTACGTCTCCCACCGCCAAGAATCCGTTTGAACAGGCTTTAGGAATTGGTCCCCCAAGCGTTATGGGATGAAATGAGGCTTGCAAAATCTTCGCCTCGACCAGTTTCTTAGATGCCACTGGATGTTTAAACATGAACCTCTGCAACAATTCCTTCGGATTCCCAGTGTTTGTTGCCAGTCCAACCTTCGCCTTTGCACCCTGTTTAGGGATCAGCCATGCATACAAACCTGGAGCATAATCTTTTCCAAGATATATCTCCACCATGTCAGGTTTCAAATCTTTAATGTTTTCCACTTCCGCTTGCACGGCGTTGACAAGCATGTGGCGGTTGAGTTTGGGCAGACCTGTCTGCATTAGAATTCTTGAAGATGTTCCTTCAGCATCTACCACCACTTTAGCAGAGAAGCTTTCCTTGTCTTTTTCACGCCTAACATTAACGCCTTTCACAAAGTTCTTTTCAATTATTAGGGATTCAACCCTTGAATGCAGAGAGTAATCGGCTCCAGCGTCTTCTGCCATTTTAGCAATGTACTTGTCGAAGAGGACGCGGTTGACAGTGCACGTTACCGGCGAAGAGAGACGTACGGAAAATTCTTTTCCTTTTGGGGAATGAAAGACTGCACCGTAAAAGGTGTTTTCAACGATTTCGGAAGGCAGCGGATACAATCCCAGAAGTCTTAGACCCTTAACGCTGAGGTGACCAGCACAATGGGATGGAACGCCGATTTCGCCATGTTCTTCAAAGACTCTTACGTCGACTCCAAGCTTTGCGAGGTTCAAAGCCGTGAAGGAGCCGCATGGCCCACCTCCAACAACAATCACGTCTGAAGAATGTTTCATGCACTGCACGCTGAACTGTCTGTATTGAAACTTACAGAGGGTTATTCCTTAGTTATAAGCTCAACCCGTCTCTTTCCACGGGTCATAGATGTTGTTCGGATCTTGCCAGCGATCTCCAATCGCATCAGGACTTCGTTTAAGTCTTTGAAGCCTAAGTCCTTAAACTCTTCGGTTAAGGCGTCAAAAAGCTCGGCGTCAATCATGGCACCTTTCTTTTTCAAGATTTCCAATAGAACA
>Ga0209427_10008984_pt1 | contig 11190 bp, 8 predicted proteins | sample DeeMarSWOR136_30_FD_187465 | JGI IMG/M metagenome (GOLD analysis project Ga0209427, IMG submission 187465) | Marine sediment microbial communities from White Oak River estuary, North Carolina - WOR-1-36_30 (SPAdes) (version 2) | ecosystem: Environmental > Aquatic > Marine > Intertidal zone >... | reverse complement strand
TTATGAACATTGGCATGAGTTTTGCTGCAACTACGGACATTATAACCAGTATTGATGCGTGTTTGAAGCCTGCTGAAATTGATTCCTCGCTTATTTTCCCACCCACCAACCCTATCAAGTAGCTGTGAAAAATGGCTGCGGTTGTGAATGTCACAATCATTCCGCTTAAGTTGTCTGCTGCCCCTGTTTCTGCAACTGATAACGTTTGTCCAGTGAATGTTATAATCATCACCGTTGTTGCCACAAGCATGATTGCGGCGAAGTAGGGCATCATTATGTAAGGGCGAACAGCCATCTTCTTTTCCTTCTCAACCTCCTGAGTCAAGCTGTTGAACCTCGCAAGCGACTCAATCATCGCTATAGTGGCACCACCAACGTCGATTGTTTCTACCAACAGAAACATAACTATCTGGGTCATCCAGCTTCTAGTTCGCTCAACAAAATCCATGATCACTTTTCTAACTGGAGCACCCCAAGAGATTTCAGAACTTATTTTACGAAGTTCCTCACTAAATCTGCCATAATCACGGTTTGCAAGGCTTTCAATACACTTTTCAGGAGACAGACCAGTTTTTTTCACTTCCGTCAAATCTTTCAGAAAACTGCTTATGCCTTGTTCGGTGCTGACTTTTTTCCCTGAAAGTTTGTGGTGCACTAGGGCAGCCGGCGCTGTTGTGACAAACAAGGCTATGGAAATTGCAATAGGCAAGTCAATTATTGTTTGAAGCGAACTGAAAAATGGAACTCGGATATATCCTATGAAATCCGTAAGCAATAGGAACAATAGCAAGCCTATTACACTGCATACTCCAAACACCTTGTATGGGCGCATCTCTATCAAAGGGGACTTAGGTTGCATGCTGTGGGCCAAGTAAATAAACATGAACGAAAGCAAAGGTGTGAACAAGTAAGTGTACAGAATTATCCCCGAATACGTTGATATTCCTGTACTGTAAATAGATTCCACGCTGAACAGAATGTAGAAGCAGAGGGACATCAAAACCATCACAATTATGAAAGTTTCAAGAAGCATTCCAAGACGTTCGGCTGCAGCCTTTACACGCATAGCCCTAGTCTTGAAAATGTCCTCAGCTTTTCTTTCAAGAAAATGTCTGATGTCCCCGCCGACGATGACTGTTGAAGCATAGCCTGAAAGAAAATCTTTGAAAACGTCTAGTGGATTTCTCTTGGCTGCATTCTCAATTGCTGTCAGCGGATTTATTCCAAAAATCTCCACGTCTTTTATGATTTCTCTAGCCTCATCTCTCATCACAGGCATTAACTCAACTTCTGCAAGCCGTTTAAAACTTGTGTATGGTGCTATACCTCCAGAAGCCATAACGCTAACGTAAGTAGCTGCGAAAGGCATCTCCCTCTCCAAGTTGCTTGCCCTTTCACCGGCTCTGGACATTGGTATTAACATGAACCCTATCATCACGTAGATTGGAAACGGAATCAAGAAGATGATTGGGATAAAAAAATAAAGATACAGAATCACCAAAGCAATTATCGACACCGGAAGCGTCAGCAACGCTATGAAAAACATTAATGAAACATATGTTTCCGGGTAAATCTTGATTTTCGCCCGTTCCAGATGATCCTTAAACTCGATGACACGCTTCAGAAAGGAAGGAGAAAATCTACCGAAGAGACGGAATGACCAAGCCTCAAGGGTTTCCAGGAATGGCAACCGCCTTCACCTCCTCTCCCGCAAGAACCCTTTCATAAACTGTCTCTGGTCTAGCATAATACTCTGCGATTACTGCAGCTACATCCCTGTAGCTTCTTATGTTACTCTCACGCATCCAGCGTAATACATCTTTACGTCTGTCTATCTCAGCTAGCAACTCCTCTTTACTGGCGCCTACTGATTCAGAAATTGCTGAAAGTAAGACGCTCTTGTTGAAAAATGGTTGATGCTCATCTTTTGTTGGGTTCCATTTAAAAACGCGTTTATAATCTTCATAATCCCCAATCTCATTGACATTTAATATACGCCTATAAGCCTTTCTTTCTTCGCCTTCTGTTAAGTGAACTCTTTGAACCGATAAGACGATATTCATCAATGGAATGTAAGCAGGCGAGATGTCCATGGGTTTTTGTGTTAAACGCTTAACCGCCGAGTCCAAGCTGTCAGCGTGCATTGTGCACATACCACCGTGACCAGTGGCTAAAGCTTGGAAAAGCACATAGGCTTCCTGCCCCCTCACCTCACCTACAATCAACACATCGGGACGATGCCTCATCGAGGTCTTCACAAGGTCAAACAACGCTACTTCGCCGATATTGCTTCCGCCTAAACCATAGCTTTGTCTAGCAATAAGCGAAACCCAGTTCTCATGCGACAAGTTAAGCTCCGCTGTTTCCTCTATTGTTATTATTTTGCTTCCAGGCTTGATTAAACAAGCTAAAGCGTTCAGCGCCGTAGTTTTTCCAGCCGCTGTTCCACCTAAAACCATTATTGAAGCTCTGTTTTCAAGACATAACCAGAAATAGGCTGCCATCTCCTCGGAAAAAGTGCCCAAATCTATCAAGTCTATTATCGAGTAGGGATCTTCTCTGAATTTTCTGATGGAAAAAGCCGTTCCGAAAGGTGTGACTTCACGCCTGTAACAAACCGCAAGTCTGTGCTTGCCAGGTAGAGACGCATCTACTATTGGGAATGCTGAGCTTACGTGCTTCCCAGCCATGTGCACAAGCTTAACAACCATATTGTTAAGTTCTTCATCGCTTTCAAACCCAAGATTTGTCTGAATACTCTCATATTTCCTGTGCCAAACATAAACCGGCTTGTTAACCCCGTCACACGAAATGTCTTCAATATTTGGGTCTCGCATCAACGGGTCGATTCGACCGAAGCCCACAAGGTCTCTTTCAGCATGATAAAGAATCTTATACCATGAGACGTCTGGCAGCCAACCCAGACTTATTCGGTATTTGTCAACAATTTTCTTAGCTTCTTCTGCGAAGAATTTTCTGGGATCAAGGACTTCTTCTTTCGGCGACTCTATTTCTGCAAGCAATATTTCCAAGATGCGGTTGTAAATGTTTCTTTCAAGCGAGTCAAGCTGAAGCTCGTCTAATACGTACTTGTGTTCACCCGTTTTCGGGTTTTGCACTATAGCAACATGAGCAAAAGGTTCATAAAGAGGCGATTTCTCCACAACTTTGAATCCTCTAGGTATAGGCTTTGGCGGAGCTGACGGAATAGCCTTTTGTTCATGTTTCCTAATGTTAATTTTGAACCGAATTCTCTTCAGTTTAGCCAGTATCTTTTCAAGTCGCAGTTTAATCTCTTTAAGTCCCAGTTTGATCTTCTCAAGTCCCAGTTTCGTCATTGCGTTTCTCCCATGCATTTATTTTATTGATGTTCTGAGTCTATTAAATATTATGTATTACGAAGCATTACTTAATATTTACTCCTCTTCAACAGACACCATGATGATTTTCAACTTGATCAGAACAAGGACTATGACTACAACCGCTATCGGGATTACTATCAGAAGTATTGTCGTTATAGGCCATCCCCCTGTCTCTGGAGTTTCCGGGATCACAGTTATTGTTGCTTGATTTTCTCCGCTAATGTATCCATTTTTAGTCGCGTTGGCTGTTATGGTTATGAGCAATTGTTCCAATGTTTTAGGGGCGCTAAAGACAAATGCGCAATGGCCGGCTGAATCAGTAGTTCCGCTCGTGACTGAAAAGTTTCCATCACTGGAAAACATGGCAACCGAAGCATTAGCGACAGGAGTTGCGTTGCACGTAACCAGAACAGATACAACGGTTGACTCTGTAGAATTAATTGCAGCTGAAGAAGGTTCAACCTTAACGCTGAGTATTCCAGGGTTAACGGTTACATTTAATGCCATTTCTCCGTCAACGTATCCAATCTTTGACGCTCGCGCTGTGATAGTAATATTACGCGGTGTATCAACTTGAGGTGCCGTGAATATGAAGGTTACATTCCCATAACCATTGGTTAATCCCGTAGTCGCGGAAAAGTATCCACCGCTTTCTGAACTTATGGTAACGTTCGCATCTGGAAACGGAGCCATGGCGTATGTTACATGGACAGTTACGTTTATTTTGCCTTCGGAAACGGTGATACTGGGTTCAGCGGTAGCTTGAACAGATAGCACTTTGGGTACTATGGTGATTGCTGTGTATCCTTCTCCGTTCACGTATTCGCTCTTTGTTGCTGTCACATTGATGGTGGCGTTAAGCATTGCAGTTGTTTGAGGCGCGGTAAAAATGAAGGTGGCGTTACCGTCTGAATCGGTGGTCTTTGTTGTTGTGGAAAAGTTTCCGGCACTGTCTGATGACACTGTGACCGTTGCGTTTGAAACTGGAGCTGCATCGAAGGTTATGTGAGCATTTACAGTTGATGTTGCTTTAGAGATGATTATGGTGGGGTCTGCGGTGACTTCCACAACAAGTATTTTTGGTTCTACAATTATTGTTCCTTGGCCATATCCCTCTGTATATCCCATTTTTATGGCTGCAGCTGTAATAGTGGCATTGATTTGGCTTAGTGTTTGAGGGGCAGAGAAAATGAATGTTGCACTGCCGTTTACATCTGTGACTCCTATGGTCGCTGAAAGATTGCCATGATCAAACGCTAATAGAAGCAAGGCATCTGCAACCGGCTGTTCAAAACCAACTGTCACATGAATATCCACAGTTGTTGTTTCTTCCGATCTAATTGTTGCTGGTTTAGCGGTTACTTGAACTGTGAGGGGGGGAAGAACCTTCAAATACGTATAGTCAGAACCATGTGCATATCCGGATTTGGAGGCCCTTGCAATGATTCTAACGTCGGTTGTTTCCGTGACGTTTGGTGCAGTGAACGTCGCTGTGAAGTGACCGGTGGAATTTGTTAGATCTGATAGAAGTGTGAAACTTCCTCCTTTAACTGAGAACAACGTAACAGTCGCGTTTTCCACAGCGCCTACTCCATCCGACACATAAACTGTAACTGAGATTTGTTCATTGCAGCAAACAGTATTGTTACTGAGAGCGACAGATACTTCTAAAGGTGCAAGGTTTTGAACATTTATTGTAACCCCAGCGCTGTCACTTTGGACCCCAAAATCATCCATCACTGTTAACTTTGCGTTGTAGGTTCCAGTTGAAGAGTAGTTGTGATTGAAAAGCGATAATGTTGTCCAGCTGCTGCTGGTTCCGTCCCCGAAATCAAAAAAGTATTGGTCAACGTGTCCATCATCGTATGAATCGGTACCCACGAACGTGACGTTTTGATTTGGTGCAACTAAAGTCTTGTCTGTCCAAAGGATTGCCGTGGGAGGTATATTGTCGTGGTCAATGGAAGCTGTTAGAAAGAATATGAAATCGAGATTCACTCCGTCGCCACCTACGGGATTTCCCATTCCACGCGGATTCAATGATTTATGGAATGGTCCTGTTTTGTCACCCCAATAATTATATGTCGCATTGACGACAGCACAAGAAACATTCATGCCTAGGCTGTTGTCATAGATGTCGTTGAAGTATGCTTTATGGTCATTTCCTCTTTCGTAAAAAATTCCAGCGGTGTTATTTGAAATATAATTACGGGTAATGTATGTGCTGGTGTTGGTCGAAACATAAAATCCATAAGAGTTTTCTGAAAGTGCATTGTTGAGAATAACAGTGTTGTCTAAAGCGTTTGCTTCGAGAAGTATTCCGCTTTGCGCATTGAACAGGATTTCATTTTGATGTATAGTTATTTCCTTTGTCGAGTTTCCAGTTACGGTTACTCCATCTCCATTTAACGTTATGTTATTATTCTGTACGTTAACTCGGTTACCGCCAGCTATGTAAATGCCGCTCATGGTGTTGTTGACTATTTGATTGTTTTTGACTTCCACGTAACCGTTCGTTATCATAATTCCATTTTCGGAATTGAGTTTCACTAAGCTTTCTTGGATGTTTAAGGTACCGTCCTCTATCATTACTCCATTTGTTCCGTACTCTATTATACAATGTGTCAATAAAGACGGCTGCGCTCCAGTGAAGTCAATTGCCCCCCAGTCTCCAGCTTCTGGTTCATAACTGTTAGATGTAAACGTGATCACTCTGTCCTTTGTTCCTTTTGCGACAAGTCTCCCTTCAATTATCATCGAAAAATTCCCTCCAAACCTTACTTCAACCTCAGGCTCTATTGTTAAAGTCACATTTGGGTAAACAGTCACATTTTTTGACACCACAAATGGGCTGTCTACCAAAGTCCAAACAGTATCTTGTGTAATCGAGCCCTCAACATAAGTTGCCTTTACGATGGGAAAGAGAGTTTTGTCTGCAAGAGTGAAGGTACTAAAAGTTATCGTCAATAGAATGGCAAACAGTTTCAACTCTTTCTTCATATTCACGCATCCTTGCTCGTACTAAACTCTAAAGTATCCCTCTGGTCAATATTGGTTTAAACATTATGAATTCAAAATAATTAGGAAGTGTTAATTTTATTCTACAAGTTGGAATACAAATGTTCGTAGTGATGAACGATAAGTCTGACATGCTACTGACCAAAACTATTTTACGCATAATGTTTATTAAACCTTACGATATACGATTGTAATGCGGTTAGAATTTGCGTAGTCGCTCCCATGGGCGCTTCAAAATTTTGTAAAATTTTATAATATCGTGTAAAATCAGTGCCAGCGCGCTTCTATGGATACGTAGAAATAGGGAAGAGTTTTAACGAAGTAAAAGGTCAACTTGAAGCGTGATGGAGAGAAAAGACAGCTTGAAAAGCTTCACGGCAACCGCTCTAGACGAATTCCCGTTAATAAAAACTGGAGATAACATAGCCAAAATAATTGTTGAAACAGCTAGAAAAAACGGCTTGGAAATTGAAGATGGAGATGTTATGGCTATTTCACAGAAGATTTTTTCGAAAGCTGAAAACAGGATAGTAAGACTTAGAGAAATTGTTTCCTCGAAGAAAGCTGAGGAAATCGCAAAAGCAACCGGGAAAAGCCCTAAATTTGCAGAACTTGTTTTGAGAGAAACGAAAAGCGTAATGAAGGCCTCTCGTGAAGTGTTGTTGGTGGAGGATAAACGCGGTTTGATCTGTATAAACGCTGGAATAGACAAGTCAAACGTGGAGGGCAGGGGCAACTTTGCATTATTGCCGGAAAACCCAGACAAATCAGCGGAAAAATGCCGTTTGGAAATTAAGGAATTAACAGGAAAAAATGTTGCAGTAGTCGTTTGTGACACCTACAGTCGCCCTTTCAAACGTGGACAAGTGAACTTTGCTATAGGTGTGGCTGGAATTAATCCATTCAAGGATTATCGAGGAAAACAGGACCTTTTTGGGCAGATTTTGAAAGTGAAAAATGTTGCGGTAATAGATGAGATCGCTGCATCGGCTGAACTGCTTATGGGACAGGCTAGAGAGGCAACACCTGTTGTAATTTTTAAAGGCTTGAACAACGTCACGGAGCTATGTGAAGAATGCAGCATAAATGAACTGCATATTTCAAGCGAAGAAGACCTATTCAAAGACACACTGTAATCATAACCTTTTCAAAAAGGGATTGCTACTTTTCTCTTTACCAAGCTTTGTTACCGGTCCATGTCCAGGATAGACAACAAGATGGTCTGACAAACTTGCTAATTTCTTCAAAGAAAGCCTCATATCCATTTCAGAGCTTTCTGGAAAATCTGTTCTTCCAATAGAACCCAAGAACAGCGTGTCACCAGTGAAAATCCCTTTCTCTCCTAGAAGCGATATACTCCCGCGACTATGACCCGGCGTATGCATAACTCTCAAGGTTATTTCTCCGAACTTCACTGAGTCTCCGTCATGCAGCAGTACGTCTGCTGGTGGTGAAGAACCGCCAAAGCCGAAGAATTCTCCAATCCTCTTACCTGAGCTTCCAAGCATCCGCGCATCATATTCATGAATTAGAATAGGCGCATGAAATTTTTCTTTCACGATTCCGTTTCCGCATGCATGGTCTGGATGGCCGTGAGTGTTCACAATAAATTTCAAAGTTAATGCGCTCTCATCTATAAACCTGAAGATTTTTTCGACTTCAAGGCGGTCATCAAAGCCAGGGTCAATAATAATTGTCTCCTTTGTTTGTTCGCAGCTCACAACATAACAGTTTGTGAAAAATCTGCCGACCACGAAATTTTGAACTAACATGATCCATCAGCCATTGAAGATAGATCTAAAACTAATAAACCGTTTTATTCCTGTCCACAAACATTAACGAGGAAGCTTCCGTGGGTTAGATTTCAAACAGATTCTAAATAAGAACAAACAAAACAATTCCAATAAGCTTTTCTATTCCTATGCATTTTACTACTGCAACCTATGATAAAAAGGAACAAGAAGCTATGAACGAGACAGCAGAAGAATCCAACCAATATACCTCGCAAGCAGACTTCGAAAAATTAACTACATTGGTCTCAGCAGAATTTCAAATAGAAGAGGCCCTGATGGAGCACGACCTTCCCACATACTATTTAAAGCAGCCACAAGAAACAAAACAACCTTTTCTAAGATTGCTGAAGAATCTAGAAGCAATGAATTTGATAGCGCTTCTGCGAAGAAAGAATGAAAGAATTTTCTTGAAAATTGTTCCTAAACCTCCTGTCAAATCAAGCAACATACTCATAAATTGGATATTGTTTTTCGCGACAATTGCAACAACTTTTGTCACAGGTTATATGCTCTCAAGGGGACTTGTTGAAGAAGGAGCAATGTCCAATCCTTTTGTAGGCGGCGCAACCTTTACGATAGCAATAATGGCTGTTCTTGGCATGCATGAGATGGGACACAAATTAACTGCGGATAAAAAGGGGATAGAAGCTACTCCACCTTACTTCATTCCCGGACCGCCACCAGTTCTAGGGATTTTTGGAATAGGAACCTTTGGTGCAGTTATAATGCAAAAATCTCTTCCACCTAACAAAGATGCTCTGTTTGATGTAGGTGCAAACGGTCCAATTGTTGGATTTATTCTAAGCGTGATAGTAAGTATCGTAGGACTTCTATACTCTCCAAGGTTCCCAATTCCTCCAGAAGGTATCAACGGCCTTCCAGCTCCATTAATCTTTGAAATCTTCGCCATCTTTGTTGTGAATCTGCCAACGGATTACTACATTCTTTTGCATCCCGTTGCTACCGCTGGTTGGGTTGGCATGGTTGTCACTATGCTTAATCTGTTGCCTGCTGCAATGCTTGACGGTGGTCATGTAGCCCGATCCCTAGTTGGTGAAAAAACTAGAAGTATCCTAACTTTTATGTCAATATTATTACTGATTATATCAGGTTTTTGGCCGATGGCCATTTTTGTGCTTTTCATATCCATGCGGAAGCATCCCGGACCGTTGGATGATGTTTCCAGCTTATCCACAAATAGAAAGCTTCTGACAATTGGTTTAATAGCGATCTTTGTTCTTTGTTCATTCCCGATTGTATCGATTTTCTAAACCAGTTTCTGTATTCATGTTGAACAGGTAAACAACAAAGCTTATTAAATATCGCGATATGAGATATTTCGGGGAACCACTCAAAAAACAAAACATGTCCAAAACTCCCTCTAAAAGGTAATTCACAATGAGGGGAGCCGTTATCCTGATAGCTTTCTTCCTATTATTTGTATTAGCGTCGCTGCTAATTCCATCACCGATGTTTCCAGGAAGCTTTTTCTGCGCGCTAATTGGACAGGCGATAAACGAATATGCTGGATATCTGAGCGCAGTTTTCAACGGTATTTTCTACGGTGTCATTTTATGGTTAGTCTTTGTCATCATAAGTAAAAGACTTGAAGAAGAAAGCAGCACGTAATCGGCTTTTGCTGTCTTAGCTTATTTCTGGCTGTGTTAGAAAGCCTGTCAACCTAATTTTGCTCCCGCAATTGTTACACGTTAGAATTAGCTCTACTAGCTCGTCATCTCTAACTTTTGTTTCAACGATTGCATAGACCTCTTCTGTTTCATCATCTGGAGATATTGTGACACCACATTTTGGGCATGGAAAGGCTCCGTCGCCATCAATCTTTGTCAAATCAACCGTATACATCACGCTTTTTTCAACAACAGTTTTCTTCATTGTTTTAAACGCCTCTTTATACGTTCTGATGATTCTCCATGGTAGCCAAGAGTATAATTAACAATTATGAATTACTAATCTAGATTACAAGTATGCATCAACAGATGGGAACCTAAAATTAAAACAGTTAAACATTGCGAGTAAACTTGGAAAAATTCGATTTAATTGTATTGAACTAAAGGTGAAGTGGTCGTTCAACTGAGATCATGTTTGGGATGAGACTTGAACTGCAGCCACACTACTTGAATAATATAACAAGGGCAATGCAAGCAGTACCATGTTCTTCCCTCTTGTTGTAAGGGTATATTTCACTCTTAACGGTGGTCCAGTTTCTACTGTTCTTTCGATGTATCCGTACCGTTTCAGGCTTTTCAGTTTATCTGACAATGTGCGGGAGTTTACACCAAGAATTTTTTTCAGTCCACTAAAATTGATGGTGTTTTTCAGGAAGAGCGTGTAGAGTATCTCGAGATTCCATTTTTTGGATAATAGATTGAAGCTTTCCTCAAGGCTTTGTATATCTTCTTTTAAATCTTTCAGGCTTATTTCTTGACTTTCTAGTATGCGTCGAAGCGTGTCCTCTACTCCTTTAAGCGTGCGCTCTATGCGTGCCTCTACAAGTTTGCGAAGTTCATTACCCAGTGTTAGTTGTGGATCCATTCGTCTACACCTAGTGTGGAGGAGCCTACTTCATAATTTATAAAGGTTTACTTATACAACAAGGTATAGAAAATATACCAGCAATCTGGTGGAGATCTGTTGAAGAAGTTTGACGTGATTGTGGTTGGTGCTGGAACAGCAGGATGCCTAGCCGCAAAAACAATGGCCGAAGCGGGCTTAAAAATCTGTTTGGTAGACAGAAAGAGAAGAGAGGAAATTGGAGAAAAAATTTGCGGAGACGCCTTAGGAGAGCATCATCTTAGAACATTGGGTCTAGAAAAACCTCAGGGCGGTGAGCTTGAAAAGAGAATTGAAGGTATCAAGATTTATTCACCTGATTTAGAAACGGTTTTCACCATCGAGTATGAAGATTTTGTTGGCTATATACTGAACAGACGCCTTTTTGGACAATGGCTGCTTAAAAAAGCCCTCGACAGGGGCTCATTCTTTTTAGATTCAACACA
>Ga0209427_10008982_pt1 | contig 11191 bp, 11 predicted proteins | sample DeeMarSWOR136_30_FD_187465 | JGI IMG/M metagenome (GOLD analysis project Ga0209427, IMG submission 187465) | Marine sediment microbial communities from White Oak River estuary, North Carolina - WOR-1-36_30 (SPAdes) (version 2) | ecosystem: Environmental > Aquatic > Marine > Intertidal zone >... | reverse complement strand
ACGGGCTAAATCCATCACCTACTCTTCCTTTAACTTCCCACCTACCGCAGGCTCAGGCTTCGCCTCCTCCACCAGAGAACTCTCAATCGCCGGCTGGGGGATAGTTAGTCCGTAGCCTAAAAGGAGACCCGCACCCTCTTATATAAAGCTTTACGGTGCTCCTAGAATCAGCCTGTGCTCGTACTTGGCTTGCCTGGGATTGTACTCGAAGTGGATGCCTACTACCCGAAACTTGACGGCTGACTGGTTACCCGGGCCGTCCCATACCTCGACTACGTCCCAGAGCTCCTGGCCGCAGTTGGGCGGGATGAGCATGACCCCCCTCTTTCCGGTGAGCCTCATCTTGGAGAGTATGGCTTCTGCAATTGCTCCAGCCTGGGCGGTGGTGGGTATGGCTAGCTCCTGCTGAAAGTCTAACCTCTCACCTACAAGCCCCAGCTCGGCACTGTCGACCGCAGAACCAAAGACAGGATTACCATAGATGTCTCTGCCTATGACAAAGGCTCGGTTTACCTCCGGGGATTCGATATTGTACTGGCCATCCAATATAACATGCCAGACACATTTCAAGATTGTGGGGCTGCCTATTGATATGGGCTGGAATATACTCTGCGGGTAAATGACAAGTCCTGCTGGCTCGCCTCCTATAACAGTTGGGATTCCTATAACTATAGCCTGGACTATGCTCGTGGGGATAACGGTTAGCCCACCTGCTCCTACCTGTACCACGGGGGTACCGTAGGATACCGGCTGAATGATGCTTGAGGGCTTTACCACCAGCACACCCCAACCGGCTAGGGAAATGCCATTGCTTGCGTTACTAAGACCCGATAGCGTAGTGGGCCAGCCAAACGTATCATATTCCTCAGATTTGTTGCGTCTTACTTGGCCAGCATCAACATAGCGAGCTAAAGAATCATCAGTATCACAGATTGCAGCCAGCCAATATACGGTGCCAGAAGTAACCTCAAGCTCGGGAATGGACAAAGTATTCCATTGGCCAGAAGAAACAGCCTGGCCGGTATCGTTATAGGTCAACCTTGTGCCAGGCTCGCCATTATCATCAGAATAGATGGCCACCTTGACATTGCCATTAGCAGTCGAATAAACCTTGAATTCAGTTATCAGGCCGCTTGCCTCGGCAGTATGCTTTACAAGTTGAACGGTATCATCATTACTTACCAGGCCTTCATCATTAGTAGTCCCTACAAGTCGAAATGTTGCCATTCAGTTACTCACTCCTTGTGACATTCTTCGCCTCGAGATACTTCGCTTCGCTCAGGATGACACTAACTAAGGGCCCATGACGACATGGGGAGCTAGGACAGGCGAAAGATTTTGTCGGCGCCGCTGGGCCAGGATATGGTGATATCCGAGCCGTTGGGGGTGCAGGGCAAACCGGTCGCCGAGTCTATGAGCAGAATAAGCCGGCTGGTGCTCTCTGTGCCGGTGTGCTTGTATAGCACCAGGTACTCGAACTGGTCACCTGAGACTGAGCTGATAACGATATCATCGGCATCAAAGACGCCGTCGGTGACCGTCTTGTTCTGCAGCGCTCCGCTGACGGCTACCCTGGCGGCGCCAGGAATGTCTGACAGGAACTCGTGGGTGGACAGGTTGGGGGTGTAGTCGGCGCCGTCAACGAGCACGACCCTGATGTCGTCCGTGTCCAGGTCGATACTGCCGTCAATCAGACCCTGCTTGGCTTTGGTGTAGAGATTGTTTGCCATGGTTGGTTCTCCTTTCTTTATATACTAGTAGTAACATGTTTCAGGCAAGATTCTTCGCTGCGCTCAGAATGACATCCTCCTTTACTGTGGAAACTTATACCTGTAAACTGCGGTATCTGAAGCCTGGGGGTGGACGATGTATCCGTCCAGACCGAAGAAGTAGATTACGTCCGGCACCAGGCTAAGCAGCCTTCTCAAGACGCTAGCTGCCGACTCGCCCGCTCCAACGTCGAGCCTGGGGTAAAGGCTGTCAATTAAACTGCTCTTTGACTTATAGCTCAATGTACCCCCTATGGACTGGACTACCTTCCCGATTAGCTGGTAGCAGGTGAACTCATCCGAGCCGATATTCCACTCCACCGGCTTGTTGAACTGGTAGCGCTCCAGTAGCCCCCAGGCATCAATGCAGTGCAAAATAAAGGCTGTCGTGCCGGGGTCTCTCTTATACTCCATACTCTCTATGAAATATCTGGCGGCCTCGGAGAGCTGGTCGCCTGATGTGGTCTTATAACCGATATGGAGGTTAACCCTGCTGCCTCGCTTCATTACGGCTAGAGAGCCTTCTCCGGGAGCGTTGTACGTGCCTTTGGAGTTGTCCAGCTCCACCACCAGCTCGGACTGCTGCTCCGGGTCTTCCGACTGGGTGAGCCTGGCGATTTTAGCGATGGGAATGGTGATTTTATCGCCGGCGCCACTGCCCGGGGTAGGAGGACTCCAGTAGCTCGGCAGGGCTGACCGCCAGACCTCATTTGTCTGCGTCGCCCAGATATAGGAGATGTCACAGGCTATAGCCATGCCCCTGGATGCCAGCGTGTCAATAAAGCTGGCTTTGTCCCAGTTGTAGTCTAAAAAATCGCTCCCCGGCTTCAAGCGAAATAGCCAGGGCTGGTTCTGGCGCGACAGGGATAGCAAAACGGGGTAGTTGCTCGGCTTAGCCAGGTACGGACCGGAAACGTCCAGCGTCTCGCCTGGCAGCGCTTCAACCACCGCCTGATGCCTCTCCCAGTAGGTAGCTGCTGTTCTCGGCTCCCAGGGACCGAAGGGTTGCATCCTGCGGAAGCCTACAGGCCAGCCAACCTTGAACCGCCTCATCCTCACCTGAGAGGCAACATCTACCCTGGCTCTGCCCAGACCAATCTTGGCATCCTCACCCCAGGTGCCGGCGGTTACCCTGTAGCCGTCTCCATAAACCATGCGCACCACAGAGACATAGCTCCCCTCTAAAACCAGGGCGATGATATTCCAGTCGCCGTCATAGTACATGGCTAAGTCCTCAATCTCCCAGTCACCGGCTCGCTGACCTAGCCCTGTGCTCCATGTGCCTGATGTCCTTTTCTGCAAGTACAGGCTGGCAGGGTCATTCACATCCGAGGCGTGGACTATGGCACAGTCGCCGTTGGGCTTGTAGGCTGCGGCTACACCCCTTTCACAGGGTCTGGCGTTAGACATAGCAGTCCAGCCACCCCAAGATGTGCCGTTGTCGGCTGATTCCCTGCGCCACAGCGAGGATGCGTCCATAGATACAACCATAACCGCTGCGCCCTCAGCGGCGATGGAAACTCTAGCGTTGGCGGGGACGCCACCGAAAGACGACCCCCACTGGGAGTAGTCGCTCGATGGATCCGGATTCGTTATTCTCGACAGGTAGAGGTTGGTGCCTGATTTGCGGACCCGAATAAGGCTGCCGTCCCCGGAAACGGCTACACCGTGGGAATCTTTAACCTCATTCCCCAGATAGAAGCGCTGCCAGCCGAAAAGCTGCCACTGGATGCTCGAGGACAGGGCAGGGTGGCCATAAGCCTGTACCTCGAGCTTGACCAGGGGCTTTCTGGGGGTGCCCGTTTTCTGTGTCTCCAGTAGTGCGTCGCTTAGACTGCGCATCTTTAACTCCAGCGATGTTATACGATGACAAAGATTAGATTGCCACGCTTGGCTCGCAATGAGGGGTGACTATTTACCTACCCCAACATAGTACTAATTTCCTATGGCAATTAGGACGTACGAGTGCTAGAATTACTCTAGCTTTGTCGCACTCCTTTTGGGGGTAAGAGAGGTAAGATGCTGAATCGAAACGTAATAATGGGGCTAATCACACTTCTGGTCCTGCTGGTTATGGTAGCGACAATAGCCACCACACCAATCCCCCATTAAGTACTTTTATTCCAGCGATAGCACTCGATTGCGGCAATGTTTGTTATCGCTGCCTTCTCCTTTCATAGCTGTAATCCCTTTAGCATTTCTTCAGCCAGAACTCCTACATGCCACAGCGTATCATTCGTACCTAGCTTGGCTCTCCAGTCAATGCCTCTCTGAGCTATGGCGTACACATTGTCGCGGCACCTGATAACTTTCGACAGCTCATTTTGCATATACACGTGCTCAGGTGAACGCACCTTGCACTGCCCGGGCTGGTCAACATTGGTGGCTTCCCTCACGTACTGCTCGGCGTCATAGGCTAGAGTTACCATGTAATCCCAGTAGTCCTGAGCCTGCTTGACATCGTTGCAGGTGGTCACCGTCCCCTTGTCTCTGGCGGTATAAAATACCGTGGCTGCGTTCTGCTCCGAGTACTTGGCTGCGACATCATTCAGCACACGCTCATGGAAGAGTTTTAAGTCAAGCGGCTCCGCTGGAGGCTCTGTCCGCACAGGCTGAGATTGCACCTGTGATTGCGCTGGCTGGGCTGGCACATCCACTTTGGCGCCGGTGGCTGTGCCGTCAGCAGCCAGAACTGCTTTGGCTTTCTCCTTCTCTTTGTCGACCCCGCCCTGAGTTACGATGTAGAAGATGCCAGCCAGGGCTGCTGCCACGGTTGGCACATAGTCCATGATGGTTTTCTGTACCTCGGGATCCTGGATAAACAGGGGAATCATCGTTGCCAGCGCGGTGATGATGAAGGCGCTGTACTTCTTCTTGCCGTCTAAAAACTTCTGTAGCATTTTTACTCTCCTTTTTATGTATGTATTTATATAAACCTGAGATTGCCACGCCTGGCTCGCAATAACAGTGCAGGTCTACTCGACCAGGGCTGACAGTGTATCGGGTACGGTCTTGCCGTTTTCCTGGTAATGCCTCATCAGGTGCCTTGCGGCGTCAAGGATCTGCTGCTCGGTAGCTTCGACCCTCTTGCCCCGGAATCCGCCACGGCTCAGTGCTGCCACGGCTGCTGCGGTGTGCTCCCAGTCCGTGGTCTTGTAATGGCCTATCTTGCCCTTGATGGCTCGAAAGATGGCTTTGGTGTGATGCGGCAGCTTCCACGTCTCCGGGTTCTCCTTGTCGCCAACTATGGCGTAAGCCTGCCACGGCAAGCCGTTCTTGGTCTTGGTCAGACCTTCTTCAATTTTTGATTTACTCATTGGGGCCTCCTTCTTGGGTGAGATTCTTCGCTGCGCTCAGAATGACAAATAAACTATTCAGCGTCGTCTCCTTGATAGAACTGGCTTATTTTGAGCTTTCGACCTCTGCCGAAGCGCTTTAGCTGAGCGGTGAACTGCTTGAGCATGCCATTCCCCCAGCTCAGATAGTCCCTGTCCGCCTGCTCCCCACCGAAGCCGGCGGCATCTGTTCGGAGCTGAGCCTGGGCTAACACGGCATAAGCCGCAGCACCCAGAGCCAGTACGTCCTCAAGATAGCCGGGGACGGTAGACGTGCTCCCATCGAGGGTGTGAATTTTGCCCCAGTAGACATAGCAGCTCTCACCGTCTCCCTCTGCGGCACCTATCAACATAATGGTGTCCTGGTAAACGGCGAAGCGCTGAAACTGCCTGGGTGTCTTCCCCACCGGGAACTCTACCCAGTCAATCGAGACTCTATCGGTCAGGCTGTAGACGTCTATCTCACGGCTGCCGTCCGTGGTAGCGATGGTAGCTTTCATCTCCCTGGGTAGATAGCGGGACAGCTCGTAGAGTGCTCTACTGATGGCTCGGTCAATCTCGTTGTCCTGCCAGCGATAGTCGGAGCTGTCCTCATCCTTCAGGTCTCTCCTGACCAGCATTCTCATAGTGCTCAAGTTCATAAGCCGCTTCGCTCCTTGCGGCAACAGGCTGAAGGCGATAGGCAGCAGAACTCTCGCCTATGCCTCGAGCCTTTTGCCTCGTGCCTCTTAATCCTGGACTCCGATTAAAGCAGCCCGTCTCTGCACACAGAAGTCAACAAGCGAGACGTACCACTTTATCCTGGTTCTGGCGGCGTCCTTGCCCTCCATGGCGCCTACAGGCTCCACCTGGAGTCCGCCGTTGGTAGCGCCGCATACAGCCCCCTCGCCGAACTGGATGGCGTAGATGGTAGAGCTAGCACCACCGGTAACGGCGGTCTCATAGCCGGAAGCCAGGGTATGGGTGTCCTTGACCCAGTCATTGATGCCGATGGGGATGCCGTTATAGAGCTGGATAAACTCTCCGAACTGCCCCTTGACGGTCTCCATATAAGCGCCGCTGGCTCTGACCAGGGCGGTGACCTTTCGGCGTGACCTGCGGCTCATCAACAGCAGGTCCGGCTTACCACCCTTCACGGCATCTATCAGCTCATCGAGCTTTGCCAGTGTGAGCGTGGCGCCGGTGCCGCCCATGGTGACAACCTGCGTGCCTGCCTGGGTGCAATCGACCAGCTTCCTCAAGCCGTCGAACTGGTTCGAGGCGCCTGCGCTATCGCCGTATATGAACTTGTCCTCAAACTCGTGCCTCACGGCTTTGGCGGTAAGCTCGATAATGGCTGCCTCGATGTCCTGGATATTGGAGCGGGTCTGCTTGATGTAGTTGTCCACATCGGCATTCTGCCCCAGTATAGCCAGCACTGCGGTGAGCTGGTCGAAGTCCGGGTTGGGGGAGGTAGACCAATCGGCGTTTACCGCATGCCACTCGGCGGTAGGCAGGGTCTTTTCCCTGTTGTAGGTCAGCCCATTGCCGACGATTTCGATAAACGGCATCGCCTGGAGTATGGGGCTGTCCTTGAGTATGGTCTCAATGACGCCCTGCAGCAGAACGTCATTAGACAGTTTGGCTGCTTCGGTTAGTGATATTGCCATTTACTGTTTCTCCTTTCTTAGAGTTCCTTTCGTGCTCGCCTCGCCTGTTCCAGGCCAAGGTTGATTTTCTCCTTGGTGCTCAGCCCTTCCGTGCTTTGACCGCTACGGGCCGGCGCACCTGCCGGGACTGCGCTGAGCTGAGACAGGGCTGAAGCCTGTGCCTCAATGCCTTCTCTGACCTTTCCCACCAGTGCGTTAGCTTTCTCCACGGAAGCCTTAACCTCATAGATGGTATCTCCACCTATGATGTCCGGGGTAAACAGCGGGTTGGATTGAAGCACCATCTGCTTGTAGTCCTCCACGGCATAGGCATAGGCTGCCTTAGCCCCATCGAAGTCTAACCGGAGGGTGGCGAGCTGTCCTTGCAGTGTTTCGAGTTCCCCTGTCCTGGCTGCCAGCTCGGCTTCCAGGCCGGTTACCTTTTCTTTAAGGTCTTCAGTAGCCTGCTCAACAAGCTCGGTTGCTTTCTGCTTTTCCGCTTCAAGCTCCTGCCGGAGGGCTTCGTAGTCCTCAGCGGTCGGCGTTTCGTTGATGGTTTCGACTTTGGTCTCATCTGCCAATTTAACACTCCTTCCTGGCGTTTATTCAGTTAAAGACTCGTTTTCGGTTTCCGCGGCTACCACTCGCTCTCTCTCACCGCCACGGCCGTAGCGCGCCCTGAACTGCTGGTTCATTTCCAGGATTCTACCTCTCTCCTCCAACCACCTGGCCAGCTCTGCCTCCGGGTCTCTGATGCCCAGCTCGTCCATAGCCGTCCTCCTGGAATGGACGCCTGACTGGACTAAAAGCTGCTCGTTCTGAGCCAGCCTGGCTCTGTCCTGGGGCAATACCGCGCCCCAGATGACGCGGGTGCTGACGCCGGTTAAGTCCTCTTTGTTGAACATTTTTTGTAAAGCCAGAATCATCTGGCAGCGCCTGGCGTAGGCTGCCGTCCTGATGGTCCTCTTGCGCCTGACCTTCTGGAGCAGGGATTGCAGCTCGACCTCCAGGGCAACGCCTGACAGCTCCCTCTCGATGCCGCCGTAGGCCGCCCTGGGTGCTTCCGAGATATCATGCAGGCAGCGGTAAATCATGTCGATATAGTCCACATGGAGCCTGATGCCACCGCCGGCAAGCAGGTCAAGCAGATAGGCTTTGGACTCCTCCGGAATCGTCCACACCTGCCCCGGGGCGACCCTTATTTCCTCGGCGGACTCCACGCCCTCAAGCACAGCTATCGGATTCCCTGAGACCTCGAGGATGCGCGATAGCTGAGACAGTGCCCGGTTCAGCTCCCTTTGCCCCTGTCTCAGCGGGGGTATATCTGACGTGCCCCAGAAGTGCTTCGGCTGCCTGAGGTTGGGAAAGATGACAAAGGGTATGAATCCATAGGGGTTGGGCTTGTCCTCCAGCGTCTCATTATCCAGAAAGAGAGTGAACTGCTTATCCGTCCACAGCTCGGTGATGGTGACCGCCTTCCTGTCGGTCTTACGCCGATAGAGCAGCTCCAACTCGTCTTTAGCTAGCTGGTACCGGCTGGCGACCCGCCAGACCTTTGACAGGTCGTCTCCTAGCCACCAGGCATAGATGCCGTTGACATCGGGGCTGGTGACCCTGATACGCTTCTCCCCGGCATCCCAGGTGACCTTGTAGCAGCCGTCCCCCAGTATGGCGGCATCAACCTCGGTCTCGTAGTCAAGCTCCTGGAGGTTGTTCTGGGCGTATACTCTGTATATAACCTGCTCCGCTTTCCGTGCCATTTCTTTTTGCTCTTTGACACTTGATGCTTGGTCTCCTGCGGGCTCGCAGGCGAAGTTGAGCCCTTCCACGAGGTAGGAGGTGACCTTGTCTATGGCGATTTTGGCGTAGTTGAAAACGAGCTGACGGTGCTTGCTTTTATCAACCCACTGCTCGCCGTTGTAGAAGTCCAGGTTTGCCCTGTAGCCAGCAAAGTGTGAACGGTCGAGCTGGGAGAGGGACTGAATATTAAACATCAAAAATCAAACCTCAAAAATTTTTGACCTTGTCATCCTGAGTCTTTCCTCTTTGTCATCCTGAGGGAGAGAAGCGACCGAAGGATCTGAGTTAGATTCTTCCACTTCCCCTTCGCTTTGCTCGGGGTCAGTGTCAGAATGACATGGAGAGAAGGGCTCAGAATGACAGACGCTTTCTGCGCGCAGGGCTCTCTCTACGGTTCTGCGGCTGACTCCGAAAAGCCCGGCTATGTCCTTGACGCTTTTGCCGCTACGCCTTAGCTCCACCATCCGGCTATCCCGCGCCGCCAGCCTCAACCGCTGCTGCCCTCTCGGCTCCTCCTCCACACATCTCGGCAGCGGACAATTCAAACAGGACCCAAAGACCTCACAGCCCTCATCTCGCCAGTTGACCTCATCAGGCAATAAGCCAGACCCATCACCATGCATAACAGGGCAATACTAGCACTAATGTTCTATTTGTTCAAGGTGATTTTGTCGCGCTTTCATTCCAGCCGGTTGAGGTGAACAGGCAGCAAGTTCCGGCAGGCGGTGCCAGCTTTAGACTTGACAAGGCTCAGGCGAGGGGGTATAAAATCTAAAGCATGAGGTTTATAGGCTATCTCGGCCTGATTTTATTGCTTTTCCTGACACTGGTACCCGCCACCGCAAACGCCCAGGGCGGCTGAGTGGAAGGCGTTTGCCCCGAAGTTATCGGGGAATCAACCACCAGCTCGGGCAGAGTCGGCTCCAAGGCAACGATTAACATAGACGCCGGTTCCCGGCAGATAGGCGGAGCCTATACGGTAATATGGAGCCGGACGATTCCCGGCGAGGGCGTTGACTACATTGTGCTGCTCGAGGGTGAATTCCCCAGGGAAACCACGAAGGTGACGGTTACCTTTACCGTGCCCGAGGCCGTCTACGGCAACAACTATGTCCAGTACCAGCGCCCGGCCAGAGACCCCTTCGGCTTCACCTTCACCGTGCTGCCGGACATAAAGGTTAGCCCGGCGTCAGGCGCACCCGGCGCCAAGGTCACCGTCAAGGGCACCGGCTTCCCCGCCAGCAAAGAGGTCGAGCTGAGCTTCGATGGCATAGATACCAAGCTCGAAATCAGCACCAGCGAGCTGGGCAGCTTCAGCACCGACTTCATCATACCAAATACCATCGCCGGCAGGCACGAGTTCAAGGCTGACGTGCAAAATATGTCCCTCGTAGACATCACCGCCAGCCTACAGGTCAGCCCAAAAATAAGCCTTGAACCCGAGAAGCCCGATATCGGCGCCGAGGTCACGCTGACCGGCCGCGGCTTTGCCGCCAAAAGCCTGGTCTCCATCACATACGATGACGTCCCTATAGCAAGCTCGCCAACCACCGACGACGCCGGCAACTTCGCGCATAAGTTCAATGTCCCGGAAGGCTCGAAGGACGACCACGTGATTACCGCCACCGACGAGGCAGGCAACGCTGCCACCTACGGCCTGCCGCTGGAAGGCCAGCCGCCACCAGCGCCATCCCCAATCGCCCCCGGAGAGAACCAGCAGAGGTTCGGCATGTTCGGCACACAGCTTATCACCTTCACCTGGACCGATGTCTTTGACCCCAGCGGCATCACCTATACACTGGAGATAGACGACAACCTTAGCTTCTTCCCGCTGGCGCCAGGCATGAGGAAGGCGGGTCTGACCAAGCCGAGCTGCACTCTCCAGCTGGGGCCGGGCACCTACTACTGGCGGGTCAAAGCCGTTGACGGTGCCGGCAATGAAAGCGACTGGGCGCTTTCCCCCTACCCCTTCCAGGTTGGTTTCTTCTCCACCTGGTACCTGGTCATAGGCGGCGTCATCTTCGTCATCATCTTCGTCTTCATCGTCCGCGCCTTCCTCCGCCGCGTCCGCGAATACTACTAGCCAAACACCACCCCATCAGCCAAAAGTATGAGCCAAAATCATACTTTCTTCCGATATAAAATCAGCCTTATTTACGGTTATGCATCGACGCTGCAACGAGTTCCTTAATTTTTAACTTTTTTTGTTTTTTTGTACCTGTTTTTCCAGTGTAGAGGTCTTGACAGGCGTGGTACAATAGTACCAGGCAAGGAGGAGAAATCCTTGCCCAATGGAACATCTATGAACCAAAGGAGGTGATGCGGATGACAGGATGCCAAAGCCGGCAGCACCGGCGGAGGCAACCACAGGGCCGTCCTGACTCCGGGACACAAAGCCTTAAACCCAGAAAAGTTTTTCTGGGCTGCTTGTGGAGTAGCCTGATAGGGGCGGGCTTAACAAATACCCACTAAAAAAAGTGAATAACTTCCCCGTTAAGGGTTCCCAAAACCGGAGGCGGAAAGGTCGAATTCTGCCGAAGGTCTCCGAGAGAAGACTCACGGAGTTTACAAAACTTAGGAGGTACAATGAAAACGAAATATCCCAGTATGTTTGGAGTACTGGCTGCTCTGCTTTTAGTAGCCAGCTTCATCATACCTA
>Ga0209427_10008981_pt1 | contig 11192 bp, 6 predicted proteins | sample DeeMarSWOR136_30_FD_187465 | JGI IMG/M metagenome (GOLD analysis project Ga0209427, IMG submission 187465) | Marine sediment microbial communities from White Oak River estuary, North Carolina - WOR-1-36_30 (SPAdes) (version 2) | ecosystem: Environmental > Aquatic > Marine > Intertidal zone >... | reverse complement strand
ATAGACAAAGGCGTTTACGACTTGGGAGAAGCTATAGAAGCCTTGTGCAGAGTCACTAATGTTGGAATTGAAAGTTTAAATGTTGTTAAGATTGATCTACGCTATACTATACATTTCGAGTTGGAAACACCTAAAGGAGATATTCTAATAGCCCCACTTATTCCTATTCCTCTTCCAGGTTTTCCGGACATTATAACACTAAACGCGGGAGAGTATATGGAAAGGCGATACAATATTACATCACTTACCTGGGGGCTTGATGGTCAAGCCTTTGATGAGCCTTTTACAATATTTGGACAATATTCAATTATATCGGAATATGATAATAACTGGCCTGGCGCTGAAGGCCCATTAACTCTTGAGCCAGATGCGTTAGATTTTGAAATAATCCCGGAACCTGCCAGCATAGCTCTATTAGGACTTGGTTTAGCCAGTTTGTTGGTGCGTAAGAAAGGAAGAGCAAAATGTTAAAGCTAAAAAGGATGTGTTTACCTTTATTAGTCCTTATTTTAGGGTTATGTAATAATAATAGAGGAGAAATTCCACTTAACGAAGATTCTCCCTTAAAATTTGAAGTTTTAATGTATCAGATTGATTTTTTGTTAACGGAGCCAATTAAAGCTAAGGTAGTGTTGACGAATACCGGAGATCAAAGCTTGAATGTTTCTAAGCTTGATTTAGCCTATACCGTAAGTTTTGAGGTGAAGTTACCTAAAGGAGATGTTCTATTTGCTCCATTTGTCACGACAGCTCCGCTGGCGAGTTTCCCCGACATTATAACAATCGGACCAGGAGAGCGTGTTGAAATGGAATGCGATATTAAATCTCTTACAATGAGTCTGGACGCAAGGAAGGTTGAGGAAGATTTTACAATATTTGGTGTATACTATATTACGTCAACATACAATAATAGCTGGCCTGGCACCGAAGGCCCATCAAGTCTTGTATCAAACACTTTGGATTTTGTAATAAGAGAAAGGCTGGAAATAGAGCCATCACGTTGGTTTGACCCTGAAGGAAGGCGACCGACGCCGTTTAAAAAGACAAGAGATTATCAGGTTTATATATCGTCATTGAATAAAACTGAACCAATTGAAACGAGAATTTATCCCGCACCGCTTTCCGGCTCTTCAAATACGGACATTTACATAATAGTCAATGAGTCAATTTACAGCAGCATAACCGGTTCTTTAAATCAATACAAAACAAATCTCGAAAATTCGGGATATTCTGTTGCGATATATTTATGTGACGATTGCTCACCGGTAGGGGTAAGGACTACTCTTCAAGAAGTCGAGGGTTTAAAGGGTGCTGTTTTAGTAGGCTACATACCATCGGCATGGTATGAGATGGATTGCCAATTGGAGGACCCACCAGCGCCGGCAGAACATGAAGAATTCCCAATTGATTTATACTACATGGATTTAGATGGATCCTGGGGAGATTCGGATTCTGATAATATCCAGGGAATAGAGTACGCTGTTGAGATGGGCGCAAAGGTCATAAATGCCTCGTGGGGTTACTATCCTGAGAATCCCAGTCAGCCACTCAAGGATGTGATTGACGAGGCCGGCGAAAGCGGTATCCTGTTCGTGGCGGCAGCAGGCAACAGCGGCTTCAATATAGACGGTGGTCAATGGAATCCATTTTATCCCGCTGCTTACGATTCGGATAACATTATTGCTGTAATGTCTACTGACCAAGATGATGAAAGATCAGTTTTTTCTAATTGGGGTCCGATATCGGTTGACCTTGGCGCCCCCGGCGGGCAAGGCGAACCTTACAACGATAATGACATTTACAGCACAATGCCAACATCCATGACGGACGCTATGGAAGATAATGATTTTACTACGTACTATGATCACTTAGCGGGTACGTCTACGGCAACACCAGACCGGCCAAAACAAAATCCGTGAAATCTACCTGTCCCGTGAGCTTGCCCTTTATGTCATTGGGTTTACCCTATGAGATAGCGAAGCGTTATCTAACTGGATTTACAACTCCGGTTCGCTGCCGGCAAGCCAGTTGCCGCAAAGTGTCGCCACGTCTCTAAAGTCCGCCACGCCGTCACAGTTGATATCGCCGGCAATACCGCTGCACTGAAATTCATACGCGCCCATGTCGATAAATTCCCAGGATCCGGAACCAGTATCGTCAATACTATCAATGTCATTATACCGAGCTTTGCCGTCGAGGTCGAAATAAACCGGCATAGCGAGCAGAGCCGTACTGTCACCGGTATCGATGCATGGTGAATCCAGCCTCAGCCGCAAGCTCCTCAAATTCGGGTCGGGATTGGTCGGGTCCACAAAAAGTGGGTCTGCATCAATGTTGGTGTTGTTTGCATCCGGCCACCCGCCCTGGACATCGCTGTAGGTGACAGTGGGATTGCTGGAGTTGTTGTAGATCTCATCCGGCGAATCGCCCCACAGGATGCAGTTTGTCACCGTCGGGCTGATGAAGTTGTAGTTGTACATCCCGCCGCCGCGTAGGTCGTCAGAGTTGCCCGTGAAAGAGCAGTTTCTCAGTGTCGGGCTGCTATTGTCTCCATTGTACATCCCGCCCCTAAATGGTCTCAGCGGATACGCGGTGTCAATAGTAAATCCTCTATCACAGCAGCAAGCTCCGCTTGGGGCATTTTGTAAACCAGATAGGAATGGTTTGAAGGCCGGCCGCTTATCCATTGATTGCTTCCATCTTTTTGCCCCACACATTTACCCTCTGAGACGGCCGTGAAATAATCTGATAGTCCACGAACTGCGTACAATACCGCAATCAGGTCCCAGCTTGATCTTTCGGATACCTTGTATCCCTTAAAGAAATTGCGATAAAACGCCGGTACCGGATTGTCCTTTGGCCCCTCGGCCACCAGCCGGCCGCCGGTCATCACATCTTTGCCCAGACCCGTGAACATGATCTTACCGGGCCAGTCGCTTATCACCTTATATGCGGCCGCTCCGTCCATGTGAAAATTATATTCTCCTTCGCCTTTGGGTGAGTTTGGCCATCTGCCGCCCATGGACACCAGCTCTTTGACCTTGGCCTCAACCAGTTCTTTTCCAGCAAGCGGACTGTACCGGTCCGGCTTGCTGTCGAGCAGGTCCGCCATATTCGTAAGCCAGCCGACTACCACGATTGTAATACTATGGTCCGGTTGCGACGCCAGAATCTTGCGATACAGCCCAACCGCATCGGGAGCATCTTCACTGCTGTTTAAATCATGGGGAAAGTCACCTACACTGTCGTGGTACCATTTTTCGGGATTGGGACCGGTCTTCGAACAGCCGATGTGCATATCTTCCCGGCCGTAATAGGTATTGATTACATCGATGGCCGGTGCACACCAGCGGTTTTGATTAGCGCTCATGGTCGCTAATATCCTGGCCTCGCCCTTATCCGCAAGGATATGAAGTATCGCCAATGCGCCCGCATCATCCACGTCCGTACCGATATCCGTATCGAAGATAATAGGCACCACCTGCCCAAAATCCGCAGGCCCTACACTCCTGCACCCGGCAACCAATATCAAAACTAATCCGGCCCCAATCGCTCTTGAAACCAAACGCAAACACCTGCCCCGATCAGCCATAATACCATCTCCTTATTCTACATAATAAAAGTCCAGCACTAACTTTTATAATATTAATTACATTCTGTAAGCTAATATATCCCGCCTTGATTAATAACACAAGCACAACACCGCCACTTAGATATTTTGCGCTATTATGGTATTCTAAGAAAAAAAGAAAAAGTGTTTTGTATTTTTATGTTGTATGTAGAAAATATCATTGATAAAGTAAGTAATTAATTCCTCGGCATAAGAAACTTTAAAAGAAAAGAAAAAAGATGCCCGAAATACAAATAATAGCAAGACCAAAAATTGACAAAAGGAACCACCTTAACGATCTGTCCGCAAAAGAATGGATACAGCAGACAAAGAGTTTTTTCTTTCAAAAAGGTCTTGGGAACAACAGTCCAGAGGCTAAGTATGAGAAGATGCATCCTGCACCTTTCTCTTTTACTGATATTGCTAAACTCATTCGTTTTTTTACTAAACAAAGCGGAAAGGTACTTGACCCATTTCTAGGTGTTGGTTCAACAATCAAGGCATGCCTTGAACTCAAAAGGGAAGGTTTTGGAGTTGAATTGTCGCCCAAGTGGTGTGATGTAACAAGGCAAAGGTTGATGGAAGAATCTAATTACGAAATTGACGATAAACACCTTATTTGTGGAGATAGTAGAAAAATCAATGAATACTTTGACAAGAACTTTTTCGACTTCATCATAACCTCTCCTCCCTATTGGAACATTTTGGAAAAGAAAGACCATAAGGCAAATAAGAGAGCATTAAACGGACAAGCTACCAAATACAGCGATAACATTCTTGATATAGGAAATATCACTAATTATGAAAATTTCGTTGACGAGCTATCGGCTATTTTTCTTAACTGCTACGATATACTAAAACCCAAAAAGTATATTAATATCATAGTTAGTGATTTCAGGCATAAATCGGAATTTTTTGCATTTCACGCAGACCTAATTACCAAGCTTACAAACAAGAAACTCAAAAAACACTTCGATTTGAAAGGAATCAAAGTACTTATTCAGAATGCAAAAAAATGTATTACTTCTTTTCGACCGGTTCGGGGACCGACATTTCGACATCGCGAGTTTTGACTTCTTTGATATTTTTAAGCACGATGGGACCGGCTGCGCCGCCGAATTCCGGAAAGCGAACCGCGTCAAGAACAAGACTTCCCACGTCTTGACAAAAAATAACCGGGCGAAAATCCTTCTTCACACAGTAAAAACTGGCGTTTTCGAGGGTAATGTCCCGGGCGTTTTTGGCGTAGAAGCCCCAGACGGGCAGGCTTCGCGCATCGACGCCGGGCTTTCGAGGTGGTTCTTTGGCCTGTTTTGCGGTGCCGCCGCCCTCGTATTCGATACTGACATCACGGAAAACCACACGCCCGCAGGCCGTTTCGCACCAGCTTTCGACCGAGGCGGCCGCCCGGTAGACACCCGTTGCGGTCAGGTCGGTGATAGTGATATTATCAGCGGTGTTTTCGGGCCTCTTGAGCAGCACCGTTACAGGAGAGGCGACGTTCTTCATCGTAACGTCGGAAATAAGAACATCTTCGAGAGCGCCTTTGCAGGCGTCCCAGCCGCCGGGCTGAAGTATAATACCGGAGAGCATATTGCGTCGGTCGGAGGTGCGGTGCGGATGCAATCCCGGGCCGTAGAAGAGACAATCCTGGACAATCATATTCGTAACCGGACCTATAATCCTAATACCGTTACAGGAGCTGTTGACGACGCAGTCCTTGATAAGAAGGCCCTTAACATAACGGCCCGCTATAGAGTCATCGCCCGTGTAGAATTGGCAGTCGATAATGTTGATGTCGCGGCAGGGCTTGTCGAACCAGCCACGGAAGTGTACGCCGTCCCAGCCGCCCGTGACCTTGACTCGGCGGACATCGACCTGTTCGGAGAATTCTATCATGACAGCATAGTTTGCCGAATCCTTTATCGTTATATCACTGATGGTCACATTTCGGCTGTTACCGAGGATAATGGTGTGTGGTCCGCGCATTTTCTCCTCACCGCGGGGATTGAAGACCTTATTGCCGTCGATGACACCGGGCCCTACAATGTTCACGTTCCTGACACCGACACCGAGAATCAGTGCGCTGTGCCATTTGCCGAATCTCGCCTCGGGCGTGTTGGCCGGAGGAGTAAAGTACTGGTAGTCATCCAGCCTGGTCGTGCCGACCAGAGTAGCGCCGGCCTCCAGGAAGAGAGTTACGTTGTCCTTGAGATGAACGGTGCCGGAAAGGTACCTGCCCGGTTCAAAACGCACCTGTCCGCCGCCGGCCTCCGAGCATGCCTTTACGGCCTTGTTAATTGCGGCTGTATCGACCTTTTTACCATCGCCCGCAGCGCCGTAGTCGCGTACCTTGAAAACACCACCAACCGCAAGGCAGGAGCCGCTAAGGTTCGTCAGTGCGGCACAGGCGACTACTGCGATGGGAACCATCCTCGATTGTTGAGATTCTTTCATTACCCTGATCCTGTTATTTGAATGAGAACTGTGTTTGGTTATTAATTATTATAGCAGATAGATCCGTGCAAAACAAGGCAAAAACGGCGGAAAGCATCGTTAGACACTTGTCTCTACAACGTTAGATGAGTTGATATTTAAGGTCTTGCCCAGATTTGGGCCACCTTACAGAAACGTCTGTTAATACTATGGTGATGCCAACGTCCATAATACAAGGAAAAGCCGATCCGCTAAATATCTTTTCACAAAGTCGCAGGGAAAATACGACCCAGACACGATTAACGAAAACAAGCCGCTACCGAGAGATGAGTATAAGCAGCTACTTTCCTGCCATACATAGTAATCGGCCATTTTCAAGTGACATATACAAACGGCCATTGGCGGCAGCCATCCCGTCAAAGACGGGCGGTGAATCGAGCGGATACCGCGCCAGTTCTGCCCCGTCATCGGCCGAGACGACTAAAAGCAGCGAACCGGAGTCTTTATCATCTGCATCTTCTGTGTCGGCGGGAGGTCCGGCAACGAATAGCACCTTGTCCGCCAGGACCATTGCCCGGACATGGATTGGGACTTTCTTCGTCCAATTGTTTTCACCTTTACCGCAGTCATGGGCAAAAAGCCGATATGCTCCATCCTGTAACTGGTTTGACCAATGAACGTTCGCCCGTCCATAACCGTAAATCGTCGGCTTGTCAAAAACAAGCAGCCTGCCGTAGATAAGATTCCTGTCGCGCCCGCTGCAACCGGTGGAGAGAGAACAACGTGTACCAAAAATCCAGTAGGAACGGTGAGGCCACGAGTCATCCAAAAAACCGGTCAGCGTGAACAAATGGGGATTGCCCTCCGGCTGTTTGTCTCCTCGTTTGTCCAAAACCATATCCCGCAGGTAAACATACTGGTCGTCACTCGAAAGAATATCACTGAGCGAGCCGGGCATGTATGCAGGTCCAAACTGTGCGGGCTGTTTGCCGGTTTCAGGATCGGGACTGTAGATTGGAGTTACAGACAGGATTTTGCCGGTCCGGGCATCAAGTCGATAGAGGTCGATGCCTCCATCCAGATAGGATGATCTACCAGCCGTAAAATACGCCACACCATCCTTGACGCATACGCTCCCATGTATAGGTGATACGGACTCGAGCTGGCCGGTGGCAGTAATTTGTCGCTCACCGCGGGCCGCTCGCAGCCTCCAGGCCAACGAGCCATCGGATGTTCGCAAGCTGTATACGCAGCCGTCGCGGCATCCAAAAATCGCCTGGTCGGAATATAATGTCGGTGGCGAGTCCACGCGAGCATCAGCCGTGAAATCCCACTTCGACTTACCTGAATCAGCATCTATCGCACATACCCTGTGCTCATCCACAGAAGCCAAGAACACCCTGCGGCCGGCAATGGTGGGACTGGTGAGCTTGCCACCAACATCCACATGCCACTCGTGCTGCAAAGTTACCGGAACGGTACATCCTGTGCGCCCACTGCGCTGGGCATCATGACGATAGGTGGACCAATCCTTATCAAGAATTGCAGAATCTCGAATGGTAGTTCCATCCGAAAAGGCCGGGCCACGCTCGATACGGTTTTCTTCGAGCTTATCAGCCGGGAATCCTGAATCCATTTCAGATGCCAGGGCATAAAAGCCGGTCAGCTTTGCCGCGATGTAGCACCCGCAGGCATGAGGCGGAGCATAGAGAAGGCCGTTGCACGGCATCACACCGTACCTGCAGACGCCTCGCACCCAGCTGTGCCACAGGACATCACCGCTTTTGAGGTCGATGAACTCGACTCCTCTCCTGCCGCCAAGTATATAACGGTCGGTGGCCTTGTTCTGCCAGCATCGATGATGGTGTCCCGGATTCTCGGGTTCGATGTGTCTGAGCATTTTGCCCGTCGCCAAGTCGCGTTGTGTAACAAAGTAGGGTCCCCACGAAGGTCCTCTTTTTCCCTCGATTGGCTTGAAGCCGCCCAACCAGAGGGAACCGTTTGCGATGAACACATCCCGTACCTGAGTCAGCAACATGGACTGTTTCCACTGCGTCTTTCCGGTCTTTGTCGAAAGGGCAGTCACCGCATTGTTGTCGACACAGACAACACTGCTATCACATATCACACGCAGTGCGGCAGAAGGTGTCGACCACAGTTGTCGTCCCGTCCTCAGATCGAGGCAGACAATGTCCCTGCCCTTCTGATAAAACACCCGGTCCCCATTGGCACACAGACTGAGCACCCTCAACCCGGCGACCTCTGCACCGGTTTTCTTCCAGAGCACACGCCCCGTATCGGCATCAACAGCAAGAATCGCTCTCCCGGCCTTGTTTTCGATTGAGAGAAAGCGATTGACCAACGGCTGAGCGGTTTCTCTGACATAAATAGGGGAATGTTTCTGAACCGCAAGCTTTGCCCACTTATCAAGCTCGGCCACTCGTTCATCAGTGACGTTTCGGATAGCGAGAAGAAGAATCCCTTTATGGCATACGATTTCATCCGTACCTTCAGTGTTATCGTAAACCTTCAAAGTCCTACCCGTCACGGCATCCACAGCGCTGAGCGGCGCATGAAGACCGAGGGTAACATAAACCTTGTTATCAACAGCAACGAGCCTCCGCTGAAGTTGACTGGGCACAGCTCCCCAGTTGACGATATGGGGAAACCAGGGAGTAAAAGACCGCTTCCAGAGTAGAACTCCATTATAAGCATCACGGGCGACAAGATGCCATTCGGCCGGCTGCCACAGAGATGCTGCTGGGGCCTCGTCGGCAATGTAGAAGATCCGCCCCCCGGTCGAAACCAACGCATTGATGTTGGGCGTGTGCTCGTGACTGCGCATATGCCGAGGGCCCGCTATCCACTGGACATAGCGGGGCGGCCCTACCACCTCATCATGGGCAACCGCATTTCCGCTTGCATCGTGGAGGAAGTGGGTCCACTCATCTGTGTTTTTAGGCCGTGGCTTAATTGTCTTTTTCCACCGGCCGCCTTGCTTTACATACGATACACCACCCGGTGTCAGCACACGCATCGCTTCTGTCATAGAAATGTCGCCGAGATCCTCGGCCACTATAAGGTTCACCATATTCTGGGCGTACGGCAGATGCCTGTCTTTGAAGAACTCGACGGACACGGGGCCGTAGATACCAAGCTCGCGGATGTGCTGTCTCGCCGACTCCACGACTTGTGGATTGCCGTCAAGCCCGTGGACAAGGTAGCTTTCGTCGGCGCGGAGTGCGGCTGTGAGCTTACCATCGCCGCAGCCGATGTGCACTATGAGACCGCCTTTAATGCCAGCGGTCTTTAGAATTTCTTTGGCTAACTGCCCGTGATCTTCCGGCTGAGCCGTTACAACTGAGAGGGTACATGATACCCCCAAAAGAAAGGTAAGCTTTCCAAGAAATATGAACCTTGTTTTCATGAGTATATTTCCTATTTAATCACAGTATACCACAAACAACTTACAGGGTATTATAATAAGAATTCCTGCACGAGGAAACCGGATATATGAAGTATAACCATCCCAACGGGTCCGTAGCAACCTGTGGATAATAGACTTGCGGTTGGGACTGCAAATTCCTAATTTATTGGCCTCAGATTCGAGCCCTATATATCCCTGTTGAGATACTTTTATCGTTTTTTTGCTTGACAAATACCGATGGACCAATATTTTGTAACAATACAAGTATAAAATCTCTGAGAGATGGTCACTACAAGATTGTTCCAACGAATAACCGGGAAGTGTTAAATCACAATTGAGGGACCTAAAAGCAGGGTGGGAAATGACGGAAAGCAGCAAAGAAAAGCAAGATATGCGAGAATAATGGCTGTAAGCTATTATTTGTTACAAAGTTACGTACTTTGTAGAAAGGTTATATTTTTAACGGATAAGGAGATTATTATGAACACAAGATTTGCTCTATTGTCGGTGTTAGCAGTTCTGTTAGCTATTGCAGTTACGCCGGTCAGTGCTGTCGAGGGCTTCAGTTTTATTACGATATGCGATCCTCGTCCGAGCAATTTTTCGTATCCGGCCGGCCGGGATGCGCTCACCGAGGACCTCGATCAGATTCCCAATCACCTGCCCGACGGCTGGCCTTTTCCAGAGTTTGTCTTTTATGTTGGAGATATCGACCTTCCATCTGTGACGGAAGAAGGGTATCTGAACGCCACATCCGCGGTTGCCGGGCTTTGCCACGTTTTCGTGGTCGGCAATCACGAGATTTCTCCAACATATTGCATCCAGGAGGTCAAAGACCATTACCCGACAATGGTCAACACTCTTCCGACCGGCGCAGCCGTGACGATGAGCAGCCCGACACCAACGAACGATACAATGTTTATGATTGAGTATCAGAACGCTGCCTTTGTTACTCTGGACATCTATTACGACGAGACAACCTGGGTTAGCACGGGTGTGCTGTATGACCGGGTGATGCAGTTTGTTGACACAGCGCTGGGGACAACGGACAAGCCGGTGAAGTTTGTTTTCTATCACGAGCCTTGCTTTCCTGACAAGCGCCACGTAGGCGACTCACTGGATGCCGATCCCGTCAGGCGAGACGAGTTCTGGGATTTGCTTGTCGGGCACGGCGTGGAAGCAACCTACGTTGGCCACGACCACTGGTCGGATATGGAAGAAGAGGTTCAAGGCATCCTTGAGATAGATGCCGGTGTCAGCGGCCTGATGGTCGGCGGCGACAACGAACCGGTTCCTACCTTGATCTATACACTCGTAACGACCGGCGGCCTCTGCCTGCATCGACGTGCTCAGCCGATAAGCGGACGTGATTGGGCAGGGGGGGTCAATTATACAGACGTACCCTCGTCTCCGTGGGCGACCAATCCCACCCCCCCTGATGGTGCTGAGGATGTGGATATAAACGCCGACCTTAGCTGGTCGCCTGGAGCGTATGCAGAATCGCACAATGTATACTTTGGCACTGATCCGGCCAACCTGCCACAGGTCTCTGAAGGGCAAGTCGAAACAACTTACGATCCCGGAACTCTGGCGAATGATGTTATATATTACTGGCGGATCGATGAGTTTGACGGCAGCACGACACATACAGGTACTGTCTGGAGCTTTACAACAGCACCGATACCCGGTCAGGCGAGCAATCCCAATCCGGCAGATGGG
>Ga0209427_10008980_pt1 | contig 11192 bp, 13 predicted proteins | sample DeeMarSWOR136_30_FD_187465 | JGI IMG/M metagenome (GOLD analysis project Ga0209427, IMG submission 187465) | Marine sediment microbial communities from White Oak River estuary, North Carolina - WOR-1-36_30 (SPAdes) (version 2) | ecosystem: Environmental > Aquatic > Marine > Intertidal zone >... | reverse complement strand
CATCCAGTAGTGACCACACTCTTTTACCTGGGCTTTAACCGACCAAGCCATATGGAAATACCCGCCGCAAAGGTTACATCGGGACATATTATCAGGGTCTAAGGTTTCGCCACAGACACAGCACCCCTGCTCCAACTTATCTTCCTCAAGGCTTTCGCCTTTTAGCCCGTTTATAGATGCCTTCTCTTGTCCCTATTATAGTAACTATAATTGAGTTGCCTTCAACAAAATAGATTATGCGGTACTCTGGCTTTCTGCCAAAGTGATAAGAACGCTCGCCTTTAAGTACACCTCTTAAAGGCTCTCCTGCTTTGTATGGGTCACCTTGAATTGCAGGCAAATGGATAAATACTATGTCCCTTTGTATCTCTAGCGGCAATCTTTTTAAATCTCGCCTCGCCGCTGGTGATAGCTCGATTGCATACTCAGGCACCGTCTTTCAGCTAAGCTCTCTCTGTAATTCTTCAAGAGTTGAAAACTTCTTCCCTGCTTTTTTAGCCAGCAACGCCTCTTCGGTCCTTTGATTTACATAATTGATAAACCACTGCTCCTGTCGCAGTTTCAAAAACTCGATGAAAGTCAGAGCTTCGCGAAATTCTCTCTCAGACAAGCTATCGAGAGTCTCTAGTAAGTTTTTCCTCATTCTCTTGGAGTAAGCCATTTCGCCTTCCTCTGCATGCGATTTTAGCATGATAGTGTTTAATTGTCACCCTGACCCCGATTTATCGGGGGAAGTGATGGGTTTCGCTGTGCTGCACCAACCCGACAAATGCTGCTCCAACTTAGGCCCCTTGTGACAGCCAGAGGCGAACCAACTCCACTTCCTCTTCTCTTGTCTTCACCTTCTTGTCTAGCCTTGCCTCATGTAATGATCTTAGTATTTCACCCAAGCGAGGACCGGGTGGTATCCCCAGTTGCTGTAAAGCCTTGCCATTTAAGGATGTCTTTATATAACGCAGTTTATTTAGGTACAAGTGAAGTCTCTGATGAAGTAAGGACGAATCCGAAGCAATGGCACAAGCCAGGATTGAGGTGGGGGAATAATCCTGGAGGAGACGATAGGTAGCGCTAGGTGATAGGTCAGGAGAGGTTAAAGGGGGGAGGTTTTCCTTAAGGCGAAGGCTATCTCGTATTGCTCGTGCTGTTACCCCCGGTATCCTTAAGCGGGCAATGAAGTCTTCCCCTTCCTTCTGGCTGAGGTGGTAAACCAGGAGGGAGAAGTAGAGCCCCAAAGGGGGAGGGTAAGTGACCGAGCGAGCTTGTGGGAACTTCTCCTTTAGCCAGCCATCGCCCTTGAGGGAGGGATGTATTTCCTGAAGCAAGCCCAGCTCTCCGGCTCGCTGGAGCGGCTTCTCAGGTTGCTCCTCCTTCAAGATTAGCTCCAACTCATGTCGTACCCTGTCTCCACTTACGGTGTGTAGCATAGACAGGTCTCGGCGCAGCAGTTGTTCAGCAGTTGTTTCAAGCTGGAAGTCGAACCTCTGCTCATAGCGGATAGCCCGTAGCATGCGAGTGGCATCATCGACAAAGCTTTTTTCATGGAGGATGCGGATAAGCTTATGTTCCAGGTCTTTCTCTCCTCCAAAAGGATCGACCAGCTTCCCGAAGTTATCGGGGTCGAGGTGAATTGCCATGGCATTGATGGTGAAATCACGCCTTAATAAGTCATCGTTGATTGAGCCGGGGCTCACCGTGGGCAAAGCACCAGGGTGGGCATAGGTTTCAGCCCTGGCTGTAGCCAAGTCGATGCTCAAATCTTGGCAGCGGAGCTTGGCGGTGCCAAAGCGGCGGTGAATGACAACCTGCCCCTCCCTTCTCTCTGCCAGCAGATTTGCCAGCCTTGGTGCGTCTCCTTCCACCACCAGGTCAAGGTCGAAAGTAGCCCTTCCCAAAAGAAGGTCCCGCACCACCCCGCCTACCAGGTATAGCCCTGCCCCAAGCTCCCTGGCCAATTCACCTGCCGCCCGGATCAATTCCAGGCGTTCCGAGGGCAGACGCTGCTCCAGTTGAGTGGCGAGGTTCCTAGTCATGGCGATTTTTGCTCTTGTCGAATTTTACCCTATGGGTGGTGAAATTCGGGGGTTATCTTCAATCTCCCGCCAATCCTTCCAGCTCTCTCTTCATCCTTTGCCAGTGGGTCCCCCGCCAGTAGACCCGGAGACAAGCGGGGCATTGCATATATTGTGTCTGGGTGCGGAAGACATAGGGTGGCACGAGTTCTTGCACCTCTTCTTTGCTCCTGGGCACCAAGCTCTGGTTGCATTCCAGGCAGCGGGTGAACTGTTTGAGGCGACAGTCCAGTTTCAGCTCGTCCACCACTTGGCGCAATTGCTCCTTAGGGTCATCGTTCTGGATAAGGACAATCTTCAGTTGCCCGTTGGTGACTACCCGTCTTCTCATGAGCTGAGTGTCCTTGGTCAAAACCACTCTCCCTTCTTTCAGGGCAATATCAATTAACTCAGCGTCGTCGATGTTGTTGAAGAAAAGGGCATCGTAGCCCATCATCCTCAGCCATCTGGCTAGCTTGCCAGCATTGCTATCGACAATAAACTTGATCTCCATCGGATTCTTCTTAAAGCTGAATCTTCATCCCCTCCCGCCCTAAGGCAATATCTGCCCCCAGTTCTTGAGCCACCTGAGCTACTTCCCCCTCGATCTCGCTTTCAAGGGCGGGGTTAATATGGATGAGGATGGTATGGGGGATGTAGCCTTTTATCTGGCGGAACTGCAATAGTTCTGTTTTGAGCAACCCAGGAGTGAGATGACCTGTCTTTTTAGCCCATTCTTCCATTTGCTGTGGCAGGCTAATCTCGGTGATGAGCAGGTCGGGTGAAACATGTTCCCAGCAAGCGGACAGGCCTACTGTGGTATCCCCGGTGTAAAACACCTTCTTCCCTTCGGGTGAGGCGACCTGAAAGCCTACTGTGGGCACACCATGAGGCACCGGGACAGCCAGGACGCTATACCCACTTATATTGGTCAGCTGATATGGCTCTATAGTGATGAATTTGACTGCTGGCTGATTCTCCGGCCATTTGAGGAAATTGGGGTACATTTGGCCATCGAGGAGGTGGGTGGAAAGGACTTCAAATACCGGGGGGATAGAGTAGACCTGGAGCACTCCTCGGTAGGAGAGGTTCATGGCTAGGGCGGGAATATCTCTAACGTGGTCATAGTGTTGATGGGTTATTAAGAGAGCTTGTAGCTTTTGCTGAGCGGAAAGGGATAGGCTTGAGCAAAGGCTACCGGCATCCAGAGCCAAGACCCCATCAATGACCAGCGCGGTAGGCTTGGCACTGGTTATCTCTGTCATATGCGCGCCAAGAATCTCAATTTCCATCTCATTCTCCCAAGCTATAGTTTATCGCCCCAGCGAGCTCCTTTGGCCTGATCTTTGATTGCCAGGCGGAACTGGGGAGAGTCAAAGCATACGGTGTAATTGGTTTTGTGACTAGGACTATAATGAAGCCGCTGCTTAGAGGTAGCAGTCTATGCCGACTCACCATCTTTGGTCGCAAACTTTCTGCTTAAGAGGACGGGGTGCATAGTTAGAATATTTATTTCATCTAGAATGTCAAATCCAGCGGCGGCGGCGGAAGAGGAATAACATGCCACCGATAACGACGAGCATGATAACTAGTATGATGACAAAGGAAGACTCTCTGTTCTCCCCGGGTAAGGGAATATTCATTCCGTAAACACTGGCCACTAGAGTAAGAGGCATCATTATGGTGGCGATAATGGTGAGGACACGTATCACCTCGTTGGTACGGTGGGAGTAGAGTGAGTCGTTAGTGTCTTTTAGCCCTTCAACTATCTCCTTGCACTCGTCCAAGGTGTCCCAAATCTTATCAACATGGTCAACTGCGTCTCCCCAAAAGACCTCCATATCTTCGGCAGCAAATTGCTGCGTCTTCCGCTCTAAGGTGCTGATAACTGCCCTCATGGGCCAGACGATGCGGCGAAAGGAGATAATGTCACGGCGGAGGATGGATATTTCTCTTACTGTTCCTCGCCCCCTTTTATCAAAGATATCATCCTCCACTCTTTCCAGGTTTTCCATAATCTTATAGGTGATAGGCAGGCAATAATCGATTAACCTGTCAGTTATGCGGTAGAGGAGATAGCCGGCACTCTTCATATTCCCCTGGCGTGCCTCCTCGTTGAGCTGGCAATCTCTGAACAGCTTTGCCAGGGGCTTGAGACCCCCTGAATGTAGTGTAACCAGATAATCCTTCCCGATGAAGATGGATACCTGGCTGGGGACAGTTACCCTCGCTTCTCTGCTAAAGAGGGGGAAATGAAGCACTATGAAAAGGTAATCCTCGTACTCGTCAATCTTGGGGCGTTGGATGCGGCTCAAGCAATCGTCCAGGTCCAGCGGATGGAAAGGGTAGTTCTGAGCCAAATATTCGGTCTCCTTGGGTGTTGGTCTCTCAATATTTACCCAGGTCAGCCCACTCCAAGTAATCTGCTCTATATTGAGTTCCTTCTCACCTTCGATGACAGAGGGTTTTGCCATGGCTACTTCCACTTAGGGTACCTATGTTCCTTATATACCACAAGATGTAAGCCAAAAGCAAGCTTTGCTGAGGAGCTTGCTTTTGATAATTTGGTGTGGTATATTAATTGCCTAGCCGAAGGGAGGAGCATTTGTTAGCTGATTACGGGCTTATTGGCTTATTCCTCGTGATAGCTGTTCTCTTTACCATTAGTCTGCCTTTGCTCCCTGTTACTCTTCGTTTTCTCGGTCTCGCTGCCCGCAAGAAGCCCAACCCGGTCAAGGATTCTACCTATGAGTGCGGTATGGAGACTGTGGGCAAGACATGGGTTCAATTTAACTTCCGCTATTATTTCTATGCCATTCTCTTTGTTGCCTTCGATATTTTGACCATCTTTCTCTATCCCTGGGCAGTGAACCTGAGGCAACTGGCTGGTTTTGGCCTGGCCGCAGCAGCCATTTTGATTTCCATTATTGGGGTTGCTTATATCTATGCCTGGAAAAAGGGAGTCGTGGAATGGAAGTAGAAAAAGGCGGTTTCGATTTCCCTCTGGAAGAAATGGATCTAAATGAGGGGAGACAGATCGAGGAGCTTATGTCCAGGTCTCAGCAGCCTCTTCCTGACCCGGACGACTGGCTGGAGGAAGAAATAAGTCGCAATGTGTTGGTGACCACAATCGATAAGGTGTTTAACTGGGGGCGTCACTACTCAGTATGGCCGGCAGGCGCAGGTATGCTTGCCTGTTGTGCTATGGAATTTGTGGCTACTGGAGCCTCGCGGTTTGACATATCGCGTTTTGGGATGGAGATTATGCGAGCCTCACCGCGTCAGGCTGATTTAATGATTGTAGCCGGGACACTGACTTGGAAGATGGCGCGGGCACTAAGACTGCTGTATGACCAGATGGCTGAACCAAAATGGGTGGTGGCTATGGGTGCCTGTGCTATTAGCGGAGGAACCTTTGCCCATTCCTATAGTGTGGTGCCAGGGGTGAATCGTATTGTTCCAGTAGATGTTTATGTTCCTGGGTGTCCCCCGCGTCCTGAAGCCCTGCTGTATGGGATAATGAAGTTGCACAAAAAGATCGATGAACGGAGTGTTCGAGAGGACCTTGTCGATTTACGGAGGCTGATACCAGGGAGAGGCAAATAGAGCTATTTAGGTATGACTAAGCCACTTGCAGGTCAAGAGGTTGCTAAGCAAATAGAGAGGCAAATACCTAAGGCTGTTTTAGAATCTAATGAGTCTTGGGTTGTTATCGATCCCGACTCTCTTCTACAAGTAGCCCAGTTTCTCCAAACTACCCCTGGTCTTGAATTCGATTACCTTAATTGTATCGCTGGTGTTGATTACCTCGATTACTTTGAAATCGTCTATCATCTATCCTCGATACAGCATAATCATAGTCTGGTTCTGAAAGTACGCTGCAGCCGGGAAAACCCTCAGGTGCCCTCCGTGGTCAGCTTGTGGCGTGGTGCTGATTTCCAGGAAAGGGAGATTTACGACCTTTTGGGGGTGACTTTTGTCAGGCACCCCAACTTGAAGCGTATTTTCATGTGGGAGGGATTTCAGGGGCATCCTTTGAGGAGGGACTATTTATGACCAGGCCTGAACTGGTGCTACTACATGCCCCAAGCAATTACGACTTCAGGGGAAGGTCGATAGTTTACGGACCTATAAGTGATGTCATCCCCTCAACACCTGTCTTTGAGATGTATCCCATTGGCTTCATCAGCATCGCCGGTTACTTGGAAAAGCATCGGATACCTACCAGGATCGTAAATATCGCCAATCGGATGCTGAGGGAACCTCGTTTTGATGTTGAGCGCTTCCTCAGCAGGCTTCATCCCCTCGCCTTTGGTATCGACCTTCACTGGCTGCCTCATGCCCAGGGCGGTTTGGAGTTGGCCCGGATTGTAAAGAGACTCCATCCTTCGATACCAGTTATCTTCGGTGGTTTCTCGGCTACCTACTTCCACCAGGAGCTAATTCAGTATCCCCAGGTTGATTTCGTGGTGCGTGGCGATTCTACTGAGGAACCCGTGCTTCAGCTTATGCAGCGGATAAAGCATGGGGCAGCGGTGGAAGATGTGCCAAATTTGAGCTGGAAGGATGGGAGCGGTGTAGCCCATCACAATGCTTTGTCCTGGGTGCCATCGAGTCTGGACGATATTCCGTTAGACTACAATTATCCGGTAAAATCAGTTATCAAATATCGGTCTCTGGCTGGTGTGCTCCCCTTCAGCAACTGGCTGGATTATCCCATTACGGCGGTCTTCACCTGTCGAGGTTGCACTTTGAACTGCCGCTCCTGTGGTGGATCAAGATTCTCCTTTAAAGAGATGTGCCATCGGGAAAAGGTAGCTTATCGTAGTCCATCCCTTTTAGCCGACGACATCCACAGCATCCAGCGCTATCTCGATGGCCCGGTGTTTATAATAGGGGACATTCGTCAGCCTGGGGAAGACTACGCGGAGGAGCTTCTCAGGGCTATGAAGGAGAAGAGAATAAAGGGGCCGATAGTGTTGGAGCTTTTTGCCCCAGCAGGAGAGGCTTTCTTTAGAGAGGTAAGCCAGGCTATTCCCCATTTCAACATCCAGATGTCTCCAGAGTCGCATGATGAAAACGTTCGTCATGCCTTTGGCAAAGGCTGGCGAAATGTGGATATTGAAAATACTATCAAGGCAGCCTTGGAAAACAATTGCGTGAGGTTTGACCTTTTCCACATGATTGGTCTACCAAGGCAGGATTATGGCTCGGTAATGGATACGGTGGACTACTTGCGGAGGCTACTCGGGGAATTCAACAGCCAGATGAGGTTGCATCCTATGATCTCGCCGTTAAGCCCGTTCATCGATCCCGGAAGCCAGATTTTTGAGCGGCCAGAAGAGCATGGTTACCACCTTTTCTTTCGGACTTTAGAGGAGCACCGCCAGGCACTCCTTTCTCCTGCCTGGAGCTATATGCTGAACTATGAGACTGCGTGGCTTAGTCGTGGTGAGATAGCTGATGTTACCTATGAAGCAGCGTTAGGTTTTAACCAGGTGAAAAGAGAATTTGGACTCATTAGTTCGCAGGCAGCTGAGGAAGTGGAGGCCAGGATTAGGAGGGACAGAAGTCTGATTGAGGAGCTTGACCGGCAGATGCTGGAGTACGGGGAGGCCTCTTTGAAGCAAGAGGAGAAGGAGCTGAGCTTAGCAGCCACATGTCATAAGAGGGAGCTTCAGTGGCCGGCGAGGGCATTCCTCCGCAGCATGCCCAAGATACTATGGAATCTGTGCCGGGCTGGTTGAACTATGGAAGTGAAAACTGAGCCTTTTATCTTGAATATGGGGCCACAGCACCCCTCTACCCATGGTGTCTTTCGCATGAGGGTCACCTTTGATGGAGAAGTGGTGGTAGATATGGAGCCAATATTTGGTTATCTGCACCGGGGGATAGAAAAGCTGGCTGAAACTCGTACCTATGCTCAGTTTATCCCTTTGACCGACAGGTTGTTCTATTTGGCTTCCATGGCTCAAAATCACCCCTATGTTCTGGCGGTGGAGAAATTGGCTGACATCCCTGTTCCGGAGCGGGCTGAATACCTGCGAGTTATTATGGATGAGCTGATGCGTATCTCCAGCCATCTTATGGCAGTAGGCTTCTTCACTAACGATCTGGGGTGTTCTGTATTCACCCCGCTGTTGTATATGTATCGCGAGAGGGAGAAAATCCTGGACTTATTTGAGATGGTCTGTGGTCAGCGCCTGACCTACAACTATATGCGCGTTGGTGGGCTGAGCCAAGATGTCCCCCAGGAGTTTATGCCTGCCCTGAAGAGGTTTGTGGCTGAGATGCCTGGCTTTATTGACGAGTACGACCAGCTTCTGGCTGAGAACGAAATCCTGCTAGCTCGAACGAAAGGGGTGGGCATTCTGCCTCGGGAGCTAGCGATCAACGCCTCAGCCAGTGGTCCCGTGTTGCGCGCCAGCGGGGTAAAGTGGGATATCCGTAAGGCGGACCCCTACTCCGTATATGATCGCTTCGACTTTGATATCCCCACCGGCGAGGTTGGTGACAATTACGACCGTTACAGGGTGAGGATAGAGGAGATGCGTCAGAGCTTGCGGATATTGAATCAGGCTATAGAACAGCTCCCCGAGGGAGAGGTGCGCGCCAAGGTACCGCACCTGCTACGTCCTCCTGCAGGAGAGGCCTATGGACGCATAGAGACCCCACAGGGTGAGCTGGGCTTTTACTTGGTATCAGACAATTCCATTGCACCATATCGTCTCCACGTCCGGGCGCCTAGCCTGATTAATCTTACTGCCTTAAGGGACATGGTCGTGGGCTGGAAATTGGCTGATGCTATTGCTACCTTTGGTAGTATCGACATCTGCGTGGCCGAGGTGGACCGCTGATGGAGCTTTGGCCTTTGGATAACTACTGGGCTCATTTTGGGCTATTTGCTGTCATCATTATAGCTTTTGTGCTGATAGGAGTTATGGCTTATATCTATGTTGAGCGCCGCACCTTTGGACCGTTTCAGCTTCGCTGGGGACCCAATCGTGCTGGTCCTTTCGGAATTCTCCAGCCGGTGGCTGATGCTATTAAGGTGTTGTTGAAGGAGGATATTGTCCCAAACAAAGCGGACAAGTGGGTTCACTGGCTGGCACCCGTCGTTGTCTTTCTACCCATACTGATGATTTTGGCAGTGGTACCCTTTCATGAGGGGCATGGACTTGTTCCCGATCTTAATGTTGGAATTCTCTATGTAGTGGCTATCAGTGCTCTAGGTGTGGTAGGGATATTTATGGCTGGATGGGCTTCGAACAACAAGTATTCGCTTATTAGTGCCATGCGTGCCATAGCCGCCATGATAAGCTATGAGATACCTTTGGTGCTCTCTATTATCGGTGTGGTATTAATAACTGGCTCACTATCGATGAATGACATTGTGGCAGGACATACTATCCCCTTTTTCTTGCTGACGCCTTTGGGATTTCTGATTTTCCTGCTCAGTGCTATGTCTGAGATTAACCGGGGTCCCTTTGACCTCATGGAGGCTGACTCTGAGATTGTGGCTGGCTTCCATATTGAATACTCAGGAATGAAGTTTGCCATGTTTTATCTTGCTGAGTATGGTCATGCTCTGGTGATGTCAGCTATTGCAGCCATCCTCTTCTTCAGGGGTTGGGAAGGTCCTGGTAGTGAGTACATCGGTGTTCTTTGGTTTCTAGTTAAGACGCTATTCATCTTTGTCGTGCTTATCTGGATGAGGGTCACTTTTCCTCGCCTGCGGATAGACCAGTTGATGGCTTTTGCTTGGAAGTTTCTCTTTCCGCTAGCATTAATTAACCTGTTAGTTGTTGGAGCGGAGGTAGTCGCTTTGGAAGAAATCCCCTGGTGGGTACTGTTTGTTAACTTTGCCGTTGCCTTTGTTTTGATACTCTTATGGTCCAAGTTCTTCAAGCTAGGAGGGGGAAGGGTTGAAGTTAAAGTTTGAGCGGTATGGGAAGGGGCTGGCCAAAGGGATGGCAGTAACCTTCAGGCATCTCTTCCGCCAGCGCATCACCACCCAGTATCCAGAAGAGAAGCTTATCCCCTCAAAGCGCTTTCGTGGTTATGAGCTGATTTGGGATAAGGAGCGTTGTACTGGTTGTGCCACCTGCGCTAGGAGCTGTCCGCAGGGGGAAATTGTGATTGTGACCTCTAGAGGGGAAGGCAATAAATATGTGGTGGACAAATTTGAGCTGGACAGTGGACGGTGTATCTTCTGTGGCTTATGTGTTGAAGCATGTCCCTACGATGCTTTATTTCTAGGGCTGGCCTATGAGCGGGCCAGTTATCGTAGAGGGGAGTTGGTACTGTCAAAGGAGCAGCTAGAGCGAACACCGGAGAAGCAAATCAGCGCTTACTTTCACCCTGAGTTTGAAGCAAGTTTGCCACGGCAGACTCTTCTTTTAGAGCGCGCTGAGAGGAAGGGGCAGAAGTAATGGCAGCAGATGTTGCCTTCTGGATTCTAGCAGTGGTGGGCGTAGGGGCGGCACTGGGGGTGGTCTTAATTCGTGATATCTTCCGGGCCGCTCTTTTCTTAGTCCTTTGCTTCTTCACCGTAGCCGGGATCTATGTCACCCTCCAGGCTGACTTCCTGGCAGCGGTGCAAGTGCTGGTCTATATCGGTGCTGTGGCAGTTTTGCTTATCTTCGCTGTCATGCTTACCCGGGAAGCCCAGCGTGGCAGTCCCTCCAATCGACTAAGAATCCCTGTTTTGCTTTTTGCCTTGGTACTCTTAGGGACAATGATATTCACCATGGTGGGGACTGAGTGGTCAGTTCCAATAGGAGCTCTTTCCAATACGTCTTTGGAAACATTAGGGGAAAGTGGGTCCGGTTTAGCTGCTAGCCTTGCAGAGATGCTTTTCAGCGAGGATGGCTTTATTCTTCCCCTGGAGATTGCAGGGATAATGCTTTTGGCGGCAGTAATAGGGGCTATAGTAATAATGAGGGAGAAGTAAATGTCTATAGGCTTAGAACATTATCTTGTTCTGTCATCAATTCTGTTCTGTATTGGCATGTATGGTGCCTTAGCTAAGCGCAATGCGGTAGTCATTTTGATGTGTATTGAGATTATGCTCAATGCAGTAAACATTGCTTTAGTAGCCTTCTCCAGATACCTGGCCCCTGAGGTAATAATACTCACCGGGCA
>Ga0209427_10008979_pt1 | contig 11193 bp, 11 predicted proteins | sample DeeMarSWOR136_30_FD_187465 | JGI IMG/M metagenome (GOLD analysis project Ga0209427, IMG submission 187465) | Marine sediment microbial communities from White Oak River estuary, North Carolina - WOR-1-36_30 (SPAdes) (version 2) | ecosystem: Environmental > Aquatic > Marine > Intertidal zone >... | reverse complement strand
AGGTAAAGCTAAGGCTAAAGCCAAAGCTTAAAAATTTAATGTGTTTACTGATGAAGCTGAGTTAAAAAAAATGAGAACTCATGCTGAAGAAATGGGTGCACCATATGACACATAAAAAGTATTTTAAAAATTTAACAGAAACAGGAAAGATTTATAACAAAATTATTTAAAATTTTAAAAAATTGGAAATTAAAATAAATTTTTTTGCATTTTAGAGTTGGAAATACATGGATACAATAGCAGAATATTTAATTAAGAGTGAAGATTTTTCTAAAATCTTAGCTACCTTACTGAAAGAAAAAGTAGTAGATAAATTTATTGGTGCTCAATTGAGGGTTGATAAAAAATCTGGAAATATCGATAGATTTACTGTTCAACCAATTTTGGTGGAAAAAGAAGGGGATCTCTCAGATTTTCCATTATTCCCTTTAATTGCATTTGGATACGCGAGAACTGACTCTGCATCAAAATATCTACATAAATCCCTAGCAGGTGCTATGACCGAGAAAGTAGGGCTTATTGCACGTCCATGCGATACGAGAGCACTGATTGAACTTGCTAAAATCAAACAAGTAAATCTAAAAAATCTCTTTATTGTGGGTATCGAAGACAGGGGAATGCTTCCAAAAGCAGGACGAGAAATGAGATCAATTAAGGATATCGATCCAACTAAGATTGTTAAAGAGAAAGTTGGGGACAACGGTCTTATTGTCAAGTTAGATGACGGAAGCATAAAAGAACTGAGTTTAACAGTTGCAGAAAACTGCTTAAGATGCTACCGTAAAATTCCGATTGTCGCTGATTTAACAGTGAGTGATCTTGGAATTCCTATTGATTCTGAAGAGATAATTCTAAAAGTTTATTCAGATAAAGGAGCTGAAATTCTTGAAAAGTCAGGAATTGCAAAGAAAGACCTCCCAGGTAAGATCAAAACAGAGCATGAAAATACTTATAATCAAATAATTGAGAAAGCGAAAGACAAAAGGGCTAAAGATTTAGAAGAATGGGATAAATTACCACAGGAAGAAAAAATAGCAGAGCTACTTAAATGCACTATGTGCAATACTTGTATAAGAGGTTGCCCAGTTTGCTACTGTGTAGATTGCATACTTCAGAAAAAGAGAAAAAATAAAACTATAGATAAGGTGACCTATCAATTAACGAGGATAGCACATGACGCTGACAGATGTGTTGAGTGCGGTAATTGTGATAACAACTGTCCTCAGAATTTACCACTTTCACTCTATTTTCAATCGTTAAATGAAGCTTTTAAAGAAAAATTCAAATATGAAGCCGGTATGTCTCTAGAAGATATACCATTTCGGTCTGGAAAGGCAATAGCCGAGATGGAATTAGAAAAGACTTAATTTTTTTCATTTTATTTTTATTATTTTCTAATAAACTTTTTCAAGTTCCGAAGTCTATTGTAATTGTTATAATAAGTGAAAAACTTATCAATTATACAAGCCTACTTAGCTTCTCTGTTGCGAATATCATCAATTACCTTACCTATAGCTCTTATTTGAAAATCATCTAAATAGATTTTACCGATCGAAGCTCCCATTGATTTTGCTCCTTTTAAAACTTCATCTGCCAATAAACCTGAGTTCCCTTTTTTTCTTGGACTTCCTAATAATGCTAAAATCTGCATATTAATGGCATTAATGTAAAAGCTGTTTTAGATTTTATTTTTAATAAGAAAATAGTAAACTTATACCGGATAAAGTTTTTTTCTTTAATTAAGTTAACTTATGATTATCTTTATTTTTTGTATATAATAGAATATTTTTATTATTTCGATCATTTCTGCAATAATGTTATCAAACTTAACAAAGAATCTAGTTGAACTTGAACGTGATCAAGTTTTATCTGAAATAAAAGAACGCCTTAGTCAAGGGGAAGATCCAATGAGGATATTCGAAGAATGCAAGCGAGGTATGGATTTGGTAGGCGAGAAATACAAAAATAAAGAATATTTTCTCGCAGAATTAATGCTTTCAGGTGATCTTTTCAGAGAAGCAATGGAGTTAATCGAACCGTTTTTAGGTGAAATAAAAACAGAGGGAGATATAAAGGGTAAAGTAATTCTTGCCACAATACAAGGAGATATTCATGATTTAGGCAAAAATATACTTGCTACTCTTCTTAAGTTAGAAGGGTTTGAGGTTTATGATTTAGGCGTTGATGTCGATCCAGATATTGTAGTTGAGAAAGTAAAAGAACTCCAACCCGATTTTCTTGGATTTTCAGCGCTTCTTACCATAACCTTTGATCCAATGAAAACAGTAATTGACAAATTAAAAGAAGCCGGACTTCGTGATAAATTGAAAGTAATGGTGGGTGGAGGAATCACGACTTCGCTTGTAAAAGATTATACTGGAGCAGACTTTCAAACAATCGATGCCATGGAAGGTGTCCAATATTGTTTGGAGACAATTAAAGCAAAGGTTGTAATTAAAGCAAAGGGAGGGATTTAAAAATGAAAGAAGAATATATGACTCCTCAAGAAAGAATGAATGCAGCAATAAATCTAGAAAAGCCAGATAGAGTACCAATTGCTCCTCTAGTAGGCATGGATTTACCTGCGGCATATTATGGCTTAAATACCGCAGAAATGCACAAAGAACCAATTAAAGCTCTTGAAGCAATGGTCAAATTTTTTGATGAGTTTGGAGGTTGGGATGGATACTCAACGCTTCCTCTTTATAAAGGCGGATATATCTTGGCAGGACTTAAATTTAAAGCACCAGGACAAGAATTACCCGATGGTCCGAATTATTATGGACAGTTCGATGAAGGAGAATGGATGAAAGTAGAAGATTATAAAACAGTTGCTGATATTGGTTGGTTAAAATTCGTTGCAAGTGAGTATATTTATCGGATCAGTGATTGGTCCCCTGAAGATGCTGAAGAAGCTAGAAAGAAATTTTTTGAACTCGCTGTGAAAGGTGTTGAAGAATGGTTAATAAAAAGAAAATTGGGATTAAGAACTGGAGCTAATCGTGTTCATCCTTTTTTCACTCTTTCCCTAAATCGCTCATTGCTTAAATTCACACAAGACCTCTATTATAGACCTGAATTAGTCGAAGCTGCACTCGAAACGATGACAGATGAACTGATAAAAAGAACTATAGCAGCATGTAAAAATAACGGTGGCAATGTAGTTTTTATACCTGAAGAGAGAGCAGAAGGTGCAATTTATCCTTTGAAAATTTTTGAACGATTCTGGTGGCCCTATACAAAAAGAATAGTAGAAGCTTTTTACGAAGAAGGAATCATTACTTGGTTACATCTTGATCAATGTTGGGATTTAAATATTCCTTATTTTAAGGAACTACCAAGAGCATCATGCATAATTGACCTTGATGGACTTACAGACATATTCAAAGCCAAAGAAATCCTTAAAGATCATTTATGCATCATGAGTGATGTAAGTGGTTCTTTATTTTCTATTGGAAGCGAAAAACAAGTCGAGGATTACGTAAAAAAGCTAATTGATAAACTTGGGGTCGATGGGGGGCACATTTTATCTTCTGGTTGTGAAGTACCTCCCACTTGTAGACCAGAAAACTTCAAAATTTTTCTTAAAACGGGTAAAACTTATCAATTATCAAAAAAATAAATTTGGAAGACAAGGGCTTGAATTAAATTTAAAAAAATATTTTTACATAATATTTTTGCTGAAAGTAGAGATTGGGTCTTCTAGGTTAGATTTTCCAATGGAAAGGACTATTTTATCAATACCCATATTTTGGATTTCAAGAAATTTATTCTTTATATCTTCTGGAAAACCTATAAATTGGTGCTCTAAAAGGTATTCTCTTGTTGGTTTCATTGGTTCTGGTGCGTTTTTAATAATATTATCAATTAATTTATCTAAATCTTCTTGATCTTTTGCAATCGTAATCGAAGTGAAAAGAGAAATCTCAAAATTAACCCTATCTTTGTTATACTTCTTTAAAATTTCTTTAATCTCATTAACTTTACTTGATAATTGAGATTTTAAAAATATAGCTTGACTAGGAAAACCTAGATTTACACCATCGGCTTCTCTACACGCGATATCAATCATCCTCTTCCCCGATGTACCTAACACTATCTGTGGGTATGGTTTTTGAATAGGTTTGGGATAATTTCTATTTCTTTCTAGTTTCCAAAATTTCCCTTCAAAATCGGTAACTTCTTCAGTGAACATCTTTTTATAGATGATCAATGATTCTTCAAGTTCATCTACCCTTCTTTTAGGAGTAGGAAAAGGATAACCGTATGCTTTGTATTCTTCTTCGTACCAACCAGCACCTAACCATAATAAAGCCCGACCATTTGAAATAACATCCAATGTAGAAATTATTTTAGCCAAATAAGTTGGATTTCGAAAAGAATTACACAGTACAATATTACCCAGTCTAATTTTATTTGTTTCAACAGCTAGAGCAGCCAATAACATCAGAGATTCCAAATAAGGTTCTTTTTTGTCTTGAGTTGAATCAAATCCTATAAAATGATCATTTATATGAGCTGAGTCAAAACCTAAATTTTCAACTCTTATAGTTAAATCTCTGATCTCGGGATAATATAATGGTGTTCTTATATAATATCCAAATTTCATAGTAATGAAAAAAACGAAATTTCTAATAAAAATTTTAGTTCTATAACAAATAATCCCGAATGGTTACGTATTTCCTACATAGAAAATGCATCTATTTTCAAAATGCTGAAAATTTCTCTTTTGTTGTCACTATTAGAACAAAAAACTTTTATTCGGAAAATGCTTTTTATAAATAATTTAGATTACCATCTTAAACATCTATAACTTCTCTTAAAATATAATATGCAGAAACATAGTTGTAAAAAGGAAATCTCACTTTCAAGTCAAGACGATGATTCTGTCTGCAAAACAAAAACAAGATCTCTTTTAATCAAAGAAGGCCTTTTTGGTGGCCTTTCTGTCAATTTAACTGGTCAATTTATTACACCTTATGCCTTGAAATTACAAACAAGTCCTACTCAAATAGGAATTATGTCGTCACTTCTTGGTGTTATCCCCCCCTTGGGTCAGATTGCAGGTTCTAATTTAATGAAAAGGAAATCACGGAGAAGCATTATAATAAAAAGTGTAATTCTCCAAGTATTAATGATACCACTTATTATGGCCTTAGGATTCTTTACTATGTTTAGTTGGAGTTCTTTAATACTTCCAATTTTTTTGATCTGCTTTTATATTCTCTATTCATTTTTTGGTTCAGTTACAAATCCAAGCTTTTTCTCCTTAATGGGAGATGTGGTTCCTGAAGATCGCAGAGGTCGTTATTTTTCTAAACGAAATTTACTGATTACTGCCCTTTCTATAACTATGAGTATATTATTTTCGATCCTATTGGATAAATTTGACAGAACTAATCAAGTTCTTATTGGATTTTTTATTATATTTTCTGTTGCTTTTTTAAGTAGAAGTATATCTATATTTATATTCAAGAAGTTTTATTATCCTTCTTTTGTAATTGAAAAAGAATCCTATGTAAATCTTAAAAATTTCATAAAACAAATACCAAATAATAATTTCGGACTATTTACATTATTTATCACGTTTACTTTCTTTTCTGTGAATATTGGGGCTCCTTTCGTAGGAGTATATATGCTAAAAGTTTTAGAATTTAGTTATATTGAATATGTGGTTGTGAATATGTCAATGCCATTAATTGGTCTTTTATTCACTCCTCTTTTAGGTCATCTTTCGGATAAGTTTGGAAATGCAGTTATCTTAAAGATATGTGGTTTATTACTTCCATCAGTTCCCATACTCTGGATAGTAATGAATAATCCAATATATTTAATTCTTGGACCTCAATTAATGTCTTCTGTCGCATGGACGGGAGTTAATTTAGCAGCTTTTAATTTTATTTATGATAATGTCCCAACTCCACAGAGAGGTTTCTTTGTTGCTTATTATAGTCTTTTTCAGGGTATGGGAATATTATTTGGAGGACTTTTAGGAAGTATTCTATTAGGAATGGTACCAATTATCTTTTTAAGTGTTTATGAGACGCTTTTCTTAATTTCTGGAATATGTAGATTACTAGTTGATATTATTTTCTTATTTCGTTTAAAGGAAGTCCGGATAAACAATAATAAACACTCTCAAATTGAATCTTAAAGGTTAGAGCTTTTTTATTAATCACTTTTATATAGATTCACCCTTATCCTATATATATTTCATTTGATCTAACTCCAAAATGAAGTATTTTCAAGTAAAAATTAAATATGATAAAATAAATTTAAAATTAGATAAGAATTCAATAAGAAATAAATGGGATTTTTTAGATTATGTCAATGCATTTGCTTGAAAAAAAAATAATAAAAAATAATATTTTCTTTGTAATCCCAAGTTGGGGTGATTTGTTAGGTTATCCTACATTAGGAAATTATGCTAATCATAATATTTCAAAGATTTCCCAAGATCTTGTAATATTTTTAAGTGGTACTGAGTGTGCCGTATTCACAGAAAGAGGAACTATTTACTTCTTATTTGGATTAGGGTACTATTATGTAAATTTTGAATTGCAATCTGGAAGATATATTACAGACAATAGACAATTAACGGGATTAATTTTACCCGATTTTGTCTATGATCATTTAGCAACCTCCAGAAATATTACCTTAGAAAATGACCGAGATGTTATAGTAGGGGAAAAATTATTCAAATTACCAATAGATATATCATACAAAACAGAGAATAAAATTACATTTATACAAGGAACTTTAATGAGGAATCTCTTCATTCCTTATAAAGATATTTTTTTAGAATTCATGGAAGCAATCCGTAACCCTCAATCCTTTCAATTAAATAGAAGTGGACATATGTTATTAAGCACTCATTGGGATTTCTATAACAAAATTTTAATTTCAGCAGATATGGAAAATGAACTTAAAAGTGCATATCTAAATTCCACTGCGGGATTATTTGCTATTAGTTTTGGAGCAGAACAAATATTAAATGACAATTTCACTTTAACCGAACTTAAAGAGATTAATGAATCTATCATAAAATTGAAGATTCTCTTTTCTTCTATTGATTATGATCCCATGTTTCTTTTTTCGATAATTGAAAATTCAGCTCCTTTACTTAGAAAATCAAAACCATTTACTTTCAATCCTGTTGATGATCAAATGGATAAGAAAATGCCAAAAGAATCAATTTTTATCTCTGCCGAAGGTAAGATGAATACTTTTCAAGAATGGCCAATTGAATTTAAAAGACAAACAAAAGAGCAATTAGAACTCAATGTTATTCAAGAAAAGGTAAAACTATATCAACCAAGTAAAGAAGAATTGCTTGAAAAACCCAAAGTCTTGAAATTCCGAAAAAGAGAAGAAGAATTTGAGCTTAGGACAATGAAAAGACCTTATGTAGAAATAAAACCTCTTCCGTACATCCCACATGATAATGCATTACAAATTCTTTTAACTTTAAAAAAGATGGTTGAAGAAAATTATGATATCGTTACACTTGGGAAAGCTTTTGAGATAGCAAGAAACAATATAAAGAAAAAAGTGCTCCATGAAAATTATTTGTGGGATCTTAGTAAATATGCAAATATTTATGAACGAACGGAACCTAATATTGGTTTAAGTCCGAAAGAAAAGATTCAACTTCTTGAAGATATTGATAAATGGGTAAAAGTAACAGTAGAACATTCTGATAAATTTTAATAATAAAAAAATGAAAATCTAATAATGGTAAATATTAAATCAATCATAGATAAATTGCAAAAACACTATCCTGATGCTACACAGGTTGCAGTTGTAGATAGATCAGGTAAACTATTACATTCAAGTGGTAAATGGGACGTTAAGCGAGATATAAAGGGTGTTCTCTCTAATTGGGCGAGTGGGAATGCTCAATTTGTAACTCTTAATGATATCAGATACTCAATTTTACAAATGGAACCAGAAAGGTTCATAGCAACTAATCGAAAGAACAAGGGGCATTTAATAGGGGCCTCTACTCCAAAAGGAGATATTCTTTTTATTGCCCATATCAAACCGAAAGCAAAGGGATGGTTTCATATGGCATATCCCGCTGTTGCTAGAGCGGCTGCTATGCTGAAAAAGAAGTCAGACTCAGCATTTATAGATACAAAGATTGATTTATCAGATGTTAGTGAAACAAATGTCGTAGAAACTCCAATAGGAAATAATTCTTCAAATGTTTTAATAACACAACCATCAATCGATCATTATCTTAAAGCTGAAATTGATGGTTTTATACAATGGATCAAAAATCCCCAAGGCTTAGGTGGTTATATTTCTCAAGCATTGCAACAAAATAACATCCAGCAAATATCTCAACTTGCTGAACTATATAACGAGTTCTACCGAATATTCTATGGCTAAATCATCATTTCTATCATAAATTTATATATAAATAGTAAATTTTACCTTTTCCACCATCAAATACAAATATTCTATAAAGATAAAATTTTAATATAAAATTGAATCATTTACAAATAGAATTTATACATTGAGGTGATCAAAATAACACATTGTCATGAAATGAAGGAAGGAGATGTTTTTGTTTGTGGAGATTGTGGTCTTGAATTAACTGTAACTAAAAGTTGTGGTTGCGCTGATGAAAGTGCATGTTCAGAACAAGGTTTTAATTGTTGTGGAGAGGAAATGCAGAAAAAATAATTTTTTTTCCTTATTTTATTTTTAACAATAATTGAAGGTAATTTCAACAAAATTTAATTAAATTTTTCAATTCTATAGAATCGTTTACAATTACAAGATTTCATAATTGTAACTTTTATTATCTTGAGTGAATTATAATTTATTAATTTAAAATTCTAATCAAACTAGAGTCAAAATGTCATTACCCTCAAAAAAAGCTATACAAGTAGATGAGAATATCACAGATTATGAATATAAAATGTTAAATCATGTAATGGTTCTTAGATATGATGAGAGTAAATGCATCGAATGCGGTTTCTGTCACAGAGTTTGCCCTGTCACCATTTCAATATATGATGAACCCTTAAAAAGAACTGCGATCGGAACTCCAGACGAAATGAAAATCGAATCTGATAAGAAAATTATCGTGGATACCGATAAATGCGTGTGGTGTGGAAGTTGTACATGGATATGCCCTGGCTATACATTAGAGCTTTATATTAATGGAGAAAAAAAGCTTAATCTTGTAGAAAATGGTTCTCTCCCAGAATTTGAAGAAGAAGTTCGAACACTAGAAAATGGTCAGAAAGTTCGTAAGGTTGTAGAAGGTTCCATAACAATAACCTGCGATGAGAAAAGTACTAAAGTTTTAGATGCATTTTGCGATGAGTGTGCTGTAAGTGCGATGGAACGACAAGAAAAAGAAATAGTTGTTGATAGAGATAAATGTATCTTATGTTTCAAATGTACTGAAGCTGCTAAGAATTATGATAATATAAGTGTAGAAGTACATCGTGATAGATTCAAAAATATTAAAGGAGAGCCTTCTTCTATTTGGAATGGTATCATGTTAAGAGTTCTGGGAAAAGAGGGAAAAATAAAAGGAATATTGAGTCGCAGCCAAAATAAACTCGCAGATGCGGTTATGCGATTAATGGGAAAAGAGTTTGAAGAAGAGGAAGTCTAAATAACTTTTGTTTTGATATTCGATTTTTTTAAATACTATATCTCCTTTATTGGCAATTTGTGAGAGAATTATGGAAGAATCCTTGAAGCAATGGTTAGCAGATCATGATATCCAATATACCTTACATACTCATCCTGCCGTTTTTACTGTACCTGAAGCTAAAATTCATACAGGGTACATACCAGGGAGTCATTGTAAGAATTTATTTCTGAAAAACAAGAAATCAGGACAACTGTATCTAATTACGATACCCTATGACAAGCGTTTAGATCTCAATCAATTCCGTAGAATGATAGGTGCTCCAAAAGTTCGATTTGCTGGACCAGAAGATCTTCTCGAATTTTTAGGAATAACTCCCGGAGCTGTGTCTCCAATTGGATTAGTAAATGATACCAATAATGATGTTATATTCATGATTGATGAAGAAATATGGAACGCAGAAGAGGTGTGTTGTCATCCAAACATAAATACCGAGACTCTACAAATTCCTAGTCTTGAATTCCAAAAATTAATTAAAGCTACGGGAACTACCATGGAAATAAGAAAACTTCCTTATTTAGAAACAGATTAAATAAAAAGAAACTTACTCTTGACTAATAAAAAAGAAATTTTATTTCGAATAATTTAAGGCTGTAAGAGCATAAATCTTTGTAAGGTTTATTAAATCTTCAATATACACAAATTCATCTTTAGTATGAACATTATTATCTCCTCTTGTACCTCCAACTAATATTGTTTCGATTCCTCTTTCTTGAAACCAATGAGCATCTGTGGTTGGTATAAATAATTTAAATTCTCTCTCTTCATTAAATACGATCTTAAAAGCGTTTTTCACAGATTTCGCGAATTTTGATTTCTCATCAATAACTTGAGGTTCATAGGCAATAGGAATTTGTACTGAGATATCTAAGAAAGGATCTTCTTCTTTCAGATTCTCCACAAACTGTAATATTTTATACCTTAAACTCTCAATATCTTGTTCTGGTACTGTATTTATACTAGTCTGTAAAACACATCTATCTGGTACAATAGAAATTTTTGTACCTCCATTAATAACTGCTAAATTTATATCACTTACTTTAGAAGAATAACTTGGTGGTAATGGGTATTTTGTTTCTTTCTGATTCAATTCTTTTTTCATCTCTAAAAGAAAATTCATTATTTTTACTATTTTTTGAATAGCATTTATCCCTGAATATTCATTACGATGAGGTTCTGGTAAATCGGGGAATCCCATACCATGGCTTTGTTTACCTTTAATAACGAAAATAGGAAACATTCCGCCTCCACAATAACCAATCGGATATCCAAATGGAGAATCTCCTAACAAACATGCATCTCCTTTAACAATTTTTTTACTTAACAAATACTCAGCACCAGCTAAACCACCAAGTTCCTCATCTCCAACTGCGATTAATATTAGATTCCCACTCCAATCTGGGGTAATTTCTAATATTGTTTGGGCAGCAAAAATCTCTGCGGTTACACATGATTTATCATCTGAAGAACCTCGACCGTAAATTTTACCGTCAATAATTTCTCCTCCAAAGGGATCT
>Ga0209427_10008971_pt1 | contig 11196 bp, 9 predicted proteins | sample DeeMarSWOR136_30_FD_187465 | JGI IMG/M metagenome (GOLD analysis project Ga0209427, IMG submission 187465) | Marine sediment microbial communities from White Oak River estuary, North Carolina - WOR-1-36_30 (SPAdes) (version 2) | ecosystem: Environmental > Aquatic > Marine > Intertidal zone >... | reverse complement strand
TTCTGCTATGATACTCTACATATGACCTGATTGCCTCTTCCAGGGCAGTAGGCATCTTCTATTTAAACACTGTAATCTCCTTGATTTGAACCTTGCGATGACAAAAAGGTAATGTTATGCTGTAGCAGGATGTTTGATAAATGACTGGGAGTAGGTTTTCTCCAAAGTTTATTGCTGGCATAATAGTAGCTCTATTCTTCGGTGTTGCTCTTTATCTCCGAATTGCACTCCCTTATGACAAAGTATTCGGCGGCCGGTGGATAAAGTTTACCAGTGCTGACGCCTATTATCACATGCGTCTGGTAGACAATTTGGTTCACAACTTCCCCCATCGTATAACTTTCGATCCATACATCTTTTTCCCGTATGGCAGTACATGGCCATCTATGCCCTTTTTCGATTGGCTGCTTGCCGGCATTACATTATTGGTCGGCTTGGGTTCACCTACTCAGCACACGGTAGACGTCGTCGGAGCCTATTTCCCAGCCATTTTGGGCGCTCTTACCGTTATCCCGGTCTATTTTATTGGCAAAGCACTATTCAATCGTTGGGTTGGTGTCATCTCAGCTGGTTTAATAGCCATACTTCCGGGTGAATTTCTGGGTCGGTCATCGCTTGGCTTCACTGACCACCATGTGGCTGAGACTCTATTCAGTACCATCGCAATTCTATTCCTGATTATGGCTATCAAATCTGCCAAGCAGAGACAATTGACCTTCAATCATCTGACTAGGCTAAACTTGGTAGCTGTCCGCAGACCTCTTATTTATAGCCTGCTTGCTGGTATTTTTCTGGGAATATACCTTGTCACTTGGACTGGTGCATTGCTCTTTGTCTTCATAATCTTCATCTACTTCATTGTCCAGTTCATTAGTGACCACATGAGGGGTGAATCCACTGACTATCTATGTCTTGTTGGTGTGATCCCTTCCCTTGTTGCTCTGATTATGTTTTTATTTGTTTCCCAGCAGATGCTGTACCTTGCTCCACTGATAATCGTTTCACTTACTCCATTGGTCATGAACGGCATTTCACGGCTAATGACTGCCAAGGGTATAAAGCGGGTCTATTATCCAGTGACTTTGGTTGTACTGGGTTTGGCTGGGGTAGGCATTATTCAAGCTGTTGATCCTTTTCTCCTTAAATCAATGTTGAGTAAATTTCACATTTTTGCGCCTGGAGTCTTTCTACAAACTGTACAAGAATCGCAATCTTTACTCTTTCCCACTGGTAGCTTTTCGCTTTCTCTTGCCTGGGCATCTTTTACCACCAGCTTTTTCCTCAGTCTGATCTCTTTGGTTGTGTTAATCTATCTTTTTATTAAGCGTGGTACGGCTGACAAAACCTTGTTTCTTGTCTGGAGCCTGGTAATGTTGGCGGCTGTTCTGGGAGAGCGCCGTTTTGGATACTACTTCACTGTCAATGTAGCTCTACTCAGCGGCTATCTTTCAACCATCATCCTTATGGCTATCGTATATATAATCACCTATTTAAGAGGTGAGCCCACTAAGTACCTGTCTTGGCAAATGGTAGAGTCTGCCGATGTCCAGAGACTGGCAGTTGAGTCAATGAGTACAACGCTAAAAAAGGTGCGAAGGAAGAAGGCCAGGGGAGATAAAAGGCAGAGAAGTAGCTTTCACATTACTAGCTGGATTTCGGCATTTATAATTGTATTATTGCTTAGTTTTGTTCCCAATATCAATCCAGCTATAAAAACAACCAGCGTAGCTCCCTTTGCTCCCAGCGACGCTTGGTGCAGTTCTCTTGACTGGCTAAGGGAGAATAGTCCGGAGCCTTTTGGCGACCCTGATTACTATTACGGAATCTATGAGTCACCTCAACGGAGGAAAGATTATAACTACCCTGATTCTGCGTATGGGGTAACGGCGTGGTGGGACTACGGTCACTGGATTACTCGCATTGCTCGTCGTCTGCCGAACCACGGTCCAGGCGGTGGCTGGAGTGCTAATGTTGCGCGCTGCTTCATTACTCAGGACGAAACATCCTCCTATAAGATAATGGATAAGCTAAAATCAAAATATTTAGTGGTTGATTATTATACGACTACTGACAAATTCTATGCTGTGGCGTTCTGGGGTGGTGGAAGCAAAGACAATTTCTTCGAGGTCTACTATGTACCCCAGGATGGCGAGCTAGTAGCTGTCCAGCTCTTCTACATTGAATATTACCGCTCACTGGCCGTCAGACTATATAACTTTGACAGCAACCCGGTTACCCCGGAGAACTCTATGGTTATTTCTTATGAGGAAAAGGTAGACCGGGATGGTAAAGCGTACAAAGAAATTATAGGTGGGCAATCTTTCACTAGCTACGAAGAAGCTGAAGCCTATATCTCGAGTCAAGAGTCAGGAAATCATAGAATTGTTGGCCTTCATCCGTTTATCAGTCCGGTGCCCTTGGAACCACTAGGTAAATATCGATTGATTCATAGCTCAGATAGCAGTATTATGGTACCGGAAATTGGTGAAATTTCTGAAGTAAAGGTTTTCGAATATGTCGGAGACTAGGGTGTGGAGCAGTGCAATGTGTTCCTGTTTCGCTCCCGGAGACCTTGGAGGACATTGAGTGAAGTGTATAATATTAGCCGGTGGCTTCGGAACCCGGCTTGGTAATTTAGCCGCTGGTAAAGCCAAGGGCCTGATCGAATACAAAAGCAAGCCGCTAGTGACCCATATTATCAACAAAGTTCCCGAAGATGTAAATATTCTGCTTAGCACCAACAGGAAGTTTGAGGTAGATTTTCGCAAGTGGCAAGAAACTATAAATAGAGATGTCGAAATCTGTGTTGAGCCAGCAGTAAGCAACGAACAAAGACTGGGAGCTACAGGCTCGTTGAATTTCTGGATTGAGAACAAAGCTATTACTGAAGACTTGCTGGTTATTGCCAGTGATAACTACTTTGAGTTTGACCTTGCTCAGTTCATTGCTGTTTATGACGGCAAAAATACTCTGGTAGCCGTTTATGATATCGGCGACAAGAGCAAAGCCAGTCAATTTGGGGTCGTTGAACTAAATGGGCACCGAATAGTTGCTTTTGAGGAAAAGCCGGCTGAGCCGAGGTCCAGCATTATTACTACGGCTATTTATATCCTCCCACCGCGAATATTCCCGCTCCTTTCCCAATACTGCTCTCAAGGTAGAAGAGATAACTTAGGTGATTTTATCGCCTATATAATGGATAGAGACGAGGTTCGTGCCTATGTGTTTAGCGAATTTTGGATTGATATAGGTAGTGGTGGTAATAAAGGCTTGTTTGCAGCAAAGTAATGAGTATAGTTTACAGATTTCACCCTACAGGAAGCACGTCAATTAACATAGCCAAGAATCTGGTTGGGAGTATCTTATATAGGTAGGCAGCTAATAGTACCGTGAGAATAACCTCTACCACCAATAAGCTTACGGAATTCCAATCAAATGACTGCAGAGCGCAGGATAGTCACGAGGCTGTTTAGAATTTGGTGTTGGACTTAGTCTTCTAGTCTAAGCAGCGGCTTGTTCAGATAGGTCTTCAATTAATATAGTTAAGCTCGGTTAGCTTCGCCCTGACCTTGGACACACTTTCAGTTAAGGATTCCTTATCGCTTTCTATTAGAACCTCGGGATTGATTGGCTCCTCATAAGGGTCAGAGACGCCAGTGAAATTCTGTATTTCTCCTGCTAGAGCTTTTTTATACATTCCCCTGGTATCCCTCTCTATGCAAACTTCAACAGGGCATTTGACATAAACTTCGATAAAGTCACCAATTTGCTTTCGGGCATAATCTCTCAACTCCTGGTAAGGTGAGATAAAAGAGGTAAGTACTGCAATCCCGTTTCTCGTCAGCATATGGGCCAGGTAGGCAACACGCCTTATATTTTCGTCCCGGTCTGCTTTAGAGTAACCTAGCTCCTTCCAGAGGTGCTGTCTGATAACATCAGCATCAAGTCTTTCTGCTTTACGACCATCTTTTATCAATTCTTTAGCTAAAGCGTCGGCTATGCTTGATTTTCCAGAACAAGGTAGTCCGGTGAACCAGATGGTAACGCCTCTTTCTTTTGTCTGCATAAATACTCTCCTGCTCTGAATTATTACTCCAGTTTCTCTTTTATACTAATTGGAACTCTGCGAGCTTTTTGAGCAGATAAAAAGTTGGTTGGCTCCGAGTAGAAATTTTCTGTATTCTCTCAGTTTGAATCCCAGCGGTGCTAGAAGCATTTCTAAATCCTGCCGCGCGTAAATCCTTACATGAGGAAATGGTGGGTTCTTGTTCCCTGCCATTTGAAAAGCTACTCGACCGACTTTGTCTCCTAAACGACTGGGAGTAGTTATTACTAGAACACCATTATCCTTCAACAGCTGAGAGCATGACTCGAGGATGATTTGGGGATGATGGAGATGTTCTAGTACTGCGATTAGTGTAATTGTTTCGAAGTCAGTTTTAAAGCCTTTGAGCTTGAGGACACTTGCTTTATTATCCAAATCAATCTGGTGAAACTCGTAGTCCGGTTTAATTTCCTTCAGCCGTTGGATTGTATTCTCATTGGCATCGATTCCAATGTAGTTTCTCATAGGCACAAAATCAGTCAGATGTGCTGCTCCGCAACCGAGATCTAAAACATTTCCCTTCAAATACGGCTTCACGAGGGTGTTTCTCTTTACGGCTGCGTAATTAATTAATCTTCTGGCCAGACCTTTCAAATCTGCTTTGATTTCCTCGGCAATGCTTATTTACCCAGTTTAGATAAAATGCTTGTTCCTTTCATGTCTTGGGGCGCTTCTAGTCCCATCAGGTCCAGAATGGTTGGAGCTATATCCATGATATCGTTATCCATCCTAGTCCCTCTATAATCCTGCCGGGGATTATAAAGGATAAACATTCCGTCCTCAGCGTGGACAGCATCATCTGGACCGGTATCATTTTCAGTGAGATAAAGGGTATCGTATCCTATTGTTCCAGCTGCTCTCCAAGACAAGTCATCAAAATAGACCATAAGGTCGGGCCAGTCACCATTATACTCGTCGAAAGTCTTATCAGGTTTGAATACTTTCGTCTGCCACTTTTCGCCATTGGGACCAGCTATGTTCTCGAGTTTGTTAATAAGCTTGTTCCTCTCAATCTCATAGTCCTTGGGTTTGATTATTCCTTGCGGTTCTCTGCCGTCCACATTGAGGAAGATGCGGGCATAATAACCGCCCCACCCCCATGCCTTGGTCTTTGCCCAGTCCACATCTGCCTTTTCCAAGCTAGTCTTGGTTGTTGGTTTACTTCTCAGCACCAGATAGCCTTGCTTAGCGAGCCATTCATTAACACAGAAAGCACCTTTCATTCGCTTGGCGCCATGGTCTGAGACCACAAGTGATGCCGTGTCATCATCCACGAGAGAAAGAACCTCCCCAATCCGCTCGTCCAAGTAGTGATAGTAATCAGGGATAACGTTCTCATACCTATTTCCAGGTTGATAAAGGTGATGCTCCTTATCAGAGAACCGCCAAAAAGCATGGTGTATCCTGTCGATACCAATTTCCACAAACATAAGTAAATCCCAGTCTTTGGTCTTTAAAAGGTATTTGATTACTTCAAACCTCCGCCGAGTCATTTCATAAAGTTGAGACAGGAGGACGTCTCTCTCCTCAGTGCGAAACTCAACATCAAACATATATTCGCCAACCACGTTCTCAATTTCGGCTTTCAATTTGGGTGGATAAGTATATTCCTTGTCAATCCCAGGGGTTATGAAACAGGAGATAAGGTTGCCGTTAACCTCGAAAGGTGGATAAGAGGGAGGTACACCAACCAGGCATGATTTTTTATTGGCTTGTTTGAGAATATCCCACAAAGCCCTCTGGCTAATTTTCTGTGAATTGGCAATCCATATGTCTGTGTAGGAGTAGACCCTCCGGTGTCTAAAACCATAGAGCCCGAGCTTGCCTGGCGTTTTCCCTGTCATCATAACCAACCAGGCAGGTATAGTTATAGCTGGAATACAGCTTTTTAGCTTACCATAAATGCCATTTTCTCTGAGTCTACCAAGGTTGGGCAACCTAGTCTGGAGCTTATCAAAGGCTAGCTCTGGTGACGCACAATCCAATCCTATGATTAATGCCTTCACGCCTCACCTACATATGGATTCTTACTCTCAATGACTATTTTTGCTACTTCAGGTCTCATGAGCTCCTTATCTGGGACTTCACCCTTGATGAGCATTTCCCTTATTCTAGTTCCACTGAAGTTGATATGGTCTTCATTACCATGAGGGCAGGTCTTTTCACTCATTACACCCAGACATTTACGACAGTAGAAGAAGGATTTGAAGAAAATGGGAGTGATACCCAAATCTGGAAAATGCTCGAAAATCTCCTGGGCTGCATAAGGGGAGTAATAATTGCCTACTCCGGCGTGATCTCTTCCGACAATAAAATGGCTGCAGCCGAAGTTCTTCCTGATTATAGCGTGGTGAATCGCTTCCCTAGGTCCGGCATATCTCATCTCCATAGGTAGAATAGCCATTACCACACTATCCTTTAGATAGTAATAATCAATAAGTGCCTCATATGTCTCCAAAATAACCTTATCCCTAAAGTCCCCGGATTTCTTCTTGCCGATAACTGGGTTTATAAACAGGCCATCAGTGAAAGTGAGGGCGGTTTTCTGTACATACTCGTGCCCAACGTGGGGTACATTCCGTGTCTGAAAGCCAACAACTGTTTTCCAGCCCATTTCCCTGAACAATAGCCTTGTTTCCAAAGGTTTAAGGTAATATCGAGAAAACGGAATATCTATCTCTTCAATTAGGTCAATCTTACCGCCGGCGAGGAGTTCCTTCATCCCATAAACCTTAGCCACGCCGGGGTGTTGTAAATCAGTGGTGCCAAAGACCTCGTCTGCTAGCTTCCTCTTATCGTAGTCATATATGTCCTCAATGTGCATTATGGCTATCGGCTTCTCCTGATAGACCAATACCACATCCTTGCCTTCGCTTATTTGGCTATCTGGGGAAACATCTAGGGTGATAGGAATAGTCCACGGCGTATCGTCAGTGAGTCTGCCCTTATTTACAGTGCTGAGGTAGTTTTGTCTGGTGAGGAAACCATCCAATGGGCTAAAGACTCCGTGCGCTATATTCTGGACCTCTTTGGCAGTCTCCTCAGTAATGGCTAATGGTAATAGCTCTTTTGCTTTATCCTGAGCTTTCTCCTTTTTCTCATCCACAAGAACACGGTTGATTAATGTGCCGCCATGCGGCTTTGCACTTATTGAAATTTGTTGAGATTTACCAAGACTCATAGCGCTTCCTTAAACGTGTTGCCTAGCTATATCACTAATCCAAATATCCGAGTGCCCTCAGCCTTTCCTTGACTCTTTTTTCGTCTTCTTTACTAAATGGCTCGGCTTCGCTTTCCTCCTCAGAAACAACCTCCCTCAGCACATAGGCAACATAACTGGACACCGAGGTAAAGCCTGTCCCTCTAATCCGCTCTTCAACTTTCTTAAATAGCGGTGTCGGTATAGAAACTGTGGTAAACTTCTTCTCTTCCTTACCCATCGCGTCACCTCTCCAAATTTAGAATTATTGTTACCGAGCTCGACAGATGTTTACCAATAACATTTTTATAATTATATTTCATTAAGAATGTGTTGTCAATATCTTAATCCGAATTGGTGACCAACTGAGTAATATTGACTCAGGCCTTTAGCTTCAATATAATTGAGTTCGATGCTTGAATCGGATGACTCGATTAAGAAGATAGCCCGGGGTACCGGCATTGCTTTGATTGGTATGGGTGCAGGGCTATTATGTAATTTTGTTGTCCGTCTCATTGTTGCTCGTTATGGCTTGCAAGCTGACTACGGTATCTTTGCCCTAGCACTGGTGGTATTAAACGTTGCCGTAACGGTAGCTGCCCTGGGTCTGGCTAGAGGTACTACACGATACATCGCCTATTATCGGGGCAAGGACGACGTAGCTAAAGTACGCATAACCATGACTGCTTCCATTAGACTATCGTGTATCACCAGCATTATCATTGGCTTAGCTATTTTTTTTACTGCGGATACTATCGCCTCAAGAATTTTCCACAGCCCTGAATTAGCTCTACCTCTAAAGATATTCGCTGCGGGTATACCTTTCTTCTCCTTGATACGTCTTCTAACTGCCATCCACCGTGGTTTTGACCGGATAGAACCAGCAGTAATCTTCGAGTATATGATGTTGAACATTATCTTTCTCGCTTTTTTACCGATAATTATTGCTGTTGCTTTGCCCTTTGTTGCCGTATTTTACGCCTACCTGGCAGCTCTTGCTATTACCTTTGTTGTCTTGGCTGTATACACGGTTAGAAAACTCCTTCAACGAACTACTGCAACTGTTGGGAAAGGTACTCAGCAAATCACCAGGGAACTCTTACTGTTTTCCCTGCCGCTCATGGGGTCAGCAATGCTTGGCATGTTGATAGCTTGGACGGACACACTGATGCTGGGCTATTTCAAAACACCGGAAATAGTTGGGCTTTATAACGCAGCTCATCCGCTGGCAGGATTTATTTCTCAGCCCCTTACAGCACTGCTTCTAATATATGTGCCGGTGGCGACAGGTTTATACTCACGAAACTTGATGGCTGAACTAAGGCGTAACTATGCCATCCTTACTAAGTGGCTTATCTTCCTGACACTTCCCATCTTCCTGGTTCTGTTTCTATATCCTGAGGAAGTACTCAAGCTCCTCTTCGGGACCGCCTACATTCCAGCGGCTACTGCTTTGAGGATTCTGGCGGTTGCTTTCATCATAAACAATCTACTTGGTCCCAACGGCGCTACCCTGATAGCCATAGGGCATTCCCGACTTATAATGTGGGCTACGCTGGCTACGGCTATTCTGAATATAGCCCTTAATATTCTCCTCATCCCACCGCTGGGTATAGTAGGCGCTGCTATTGCTTCAGCGGTATCTGTTACCGTAGTAAATATTGTCCGCGCAACAATGTTATACTCAATATGCCGGGTTCAACCGCTGAGCAAAAACCTGCTGAAGCCAGCAATCGTTTGTGTGCCTTTAGCCTTCATTATTCAGGTTATTACCAAGTCCTTCCTGACCCCCACTTGGTGGATGCTGGTAGTTCTGTTTGTTGTCTACCTTGGAATATATAGCTTGGCTACACTGTTTACTAGGAGCTTTGATAGAGAAGATTTAACGATGCTCTTAGAGATAGAAAAGAGGAGTGGCATGAATATGGCTTCTCTTAAGAAGATACTTCGGAGATTCCTGTGACTACAACCTGCCTAATTTGCCGAGTTTTACCTTTATTCTCTGCTTTTCGTAAGCGGTATTATCTTCGGTTTTGAGTCGTTTAAACTGGTTGAGTTTATCCTTCGCCTCCAGTTCGAATCTCCCGACCTCCCTTATATCAACGCCATGTAGATTTTTCGTTTCCTCCGGGTCATTCCTCAGGTTATAAGTCTCCTCTGCCAGCAGGGCGCCGTCCAAACTCTCAGTGCAGATATATTTCCATCCCGGGATTCGATAAGCGATATTTCTTTTATCCAGAACAGGGTGGACAAATGTACTTATGGCAGGACCTCGTTTTGTTTCCTCTCTCTTTATCAGTGGTAGCAGGCTTTGCCCCATGAAATCCTGGGCGCTTTTAATTCCTACGATTTCGGCTACTGTAGGCGATAAATCAAGGAGACTCACCTGGGATTTTACCACAGTCCCTGCCTTTACTCCCGGTGCAACTATTATTAGAGGGACACGGAGTACACCGTCATACACTGATTGGTGGCCAAAATTTCCATGTTCGTTAATTTCTTCACCGTGATCTGCAGTTATAATAACTGCGGTGCTGGGTAGGTACTCTCCCAATGTGTCTAGGAGCCGTCCAATCATGTCATCAACGTATTTTACATCAGCGTCATATAAATCAATCAGTGTCTTGATTTCAGATAGGGATAGACGCTCAGGTTGTCTGAGGTACTTGTAGTATAAAGTGGTCATCTGGCGTTGCCCGACCCGCCCGCTACAAAATTGCTGGCGATATCTGAGCAGAGGCATATATGGATGATGGACGTCCATAAGGTGGAGCCAGAGAAAAAACCTTTCCTTCTGGGTTACCAGCCAGTGGGCTGCCTGATTAACCAGCGTTTCCGATCTTAGATAGGGTGGTCCAGATATAAGGGTGGTAGCGAATTTGGAGAATCTTATCAGCTTGGTTAGAACCTTACTGGACAGACTATACTCTCCAGACGTTACCCACTTGGATTTCAACTTTTGTAAGAAATTTAGGCTACCCAGGTTATCTCTGAAGATATTGAATCCTTTATCGTAGTTGAAAACCCGGGACAGGTATACGTTTGAGTGGAAGGCAGCAGTGCCATAACCGGCTTCTCTCAGTAGCTCGGCCAGGGTAGTGCTCCGCTGCAGTATCAGATTAGCCTCGTACCTGTCCAGCGGTGGCAGCGCTGATGCCAGGATGGATGGGAAAGCGTTCGGTGTACTACCACCATTTGATATCGCTTCTGAAAACAGTGCTCCCTTTGAGGCTAGACTATCTATATTAGGGCTGGTATCTCTATCATAGCCATAGCAGCCCAGATGGTCAGCTCTCAGGCAATCAACCGTTATTAAGATGATGTTTGGTGCTTCCACATTCACAGCCTCCGCAGCCTTTTGAACTGCGCCTTTATTTCTCGTTTTTCGTAAGCTGTTTTCTCTTCAATTTTAAGTTGTTTGAATTGGGACAGCTTATCCTTCACCTCCAATTCAAACCTCCTGACCTCGTCTATATCAGTACCATGCAGATTCCTCATTTCCCCCGGGTCATTCCTCAGGTCATAGACCTCTTCTTCTAGCACCGGTTCTTCACCGGCAAGGCTCTCAGTCCGAATGTATTTCTTGCCAGCGGCACGATAGGAAATGTCTCTCTGCGCTGAGCGAGCATCAACACGTGTACTTATAGTGTGTTCCATCGTTTCCGTCCCCTTTTTCATCAGCGGAAACAGGCTTCGCCCAAGGAAACTCCGAGGTTTGTTAATCCCCGCAAGCCCCGTGATTGTAGGCGCGAGGTTGATAAGACTTACCTGTTGCTTGACCAATGTGCCGCCTTTTATGCCGGGGCCATTAATTATGAGCGGGACATGGAGTACCCCGTCATAGAGTGAGTGGTGACCAAAATTTCCGTGTTCTCCGAGTTCTTCACCATGG
>Ga0209427_10008970_pt1 | contig 11198 bp, 10 predicted proteins | sample DeeMarSWOR136_30_FD_187465 | JGI IMG/M metagenome (GOLD analysis project Ga0209427, IMG submission 187465) | Marine sediment microbial communities from White Oak River estuary, North Carolina - WOR-1-36_30 (SPAdes) (version 2) | ecosystem: Environmental > Aquatic > Marine > Intertidal zone >... | reverse complement strand
CGATTGGTGACCGATTCTGACCAGCTTATCTATGTCAGCCACCCCTGGTGCCACTTTAACGGCGGGTGGAAGACAATCGTGGTCGGTATGTCTAGCTGGCGAAGTATCCGACACCATCACCGCCCCTTTGCTAAGGCTTCCGGCAAATCCACACTGGACCCCAAGCGCTCAGCCTTCCCCAAACTGCTCAATGAGATGGGCACCGTCATTGAGACCGAACTGGTCAAGAAGGGGCGCCGCGTTCTGGTTGTTGAAGGCACCATGAACAACGCCTCTCCACAGGAACTCGCTCGGGTTGTCGCAGGACACCCCCCCGAAGCCCACAAGAAGGGACTTGAGATAATGGACCGGCAGTTGGTGGTAGACGTAAATGGCCAATCCGACGTGGTGATCTGCGGTTTGGACAACGAGAGAGACCCCTACTCTGTATTATCCATCCCCAATCCTATTCTGGTAAGAAATCTGGCTCTCTCCTACACCTATGGTCTATTCCAGAATGTTCCCCTGATGAAACCGGGAGGCATTCTCATCGTCTGTCACCCCTGCCCAAGACAATTTGATGTCGTCAAGTATCAACCCTATGTTGAGCTGTTTGAGGAGCTTCTGCCACACACCAAGGACCCAGTTGAACTCTGGGAGCTCTATGCTGAGGAATATGCCCATCGGCCTGAGTTTGTTCACAAGTACAGGTATGGTTACAGCTTCCACGGTGGCCACCCCTTAATCATATACGGACAGGGTATCTACGGGCTTAACTACCTCAGTAAGGTCTTTCTGGCAGGAGCCACTGACTTCGGAGCCGCCAGTAGAGTAGGCCTGGAGCCGTTTGCCTCGCTGGAAGAGGCAATCGCCGAGGCAGAGAACCTGCTGGGCAAGGACTGTAGTATCAGCTACCTTGATATGCCCCAACCCTTTATCTGCAATGTCGAGCCATAGTAAATTTGTACCCTTTTATCATGGCTGGCATTTTTAGTATGATATCAACTGGAAGGCATACCAGCCGGCACATTCTCGGGTTAGTATATCTAGCTATCCCAGCCTGTAGCAGGTATTCATTATCTAGCTCGGGAGCACCAAGCCCTGGCTTCCTTGGACACCGGTTGGATACCAAGAGGTTCTACTGTTACTAGGCCAAGGGTAATCTGATTCCGAGGAAGCCCACAACGGTAAGCCATAAGAATTAAGAAAGGAGGACTAAATTTGGCAAACAGGCTTTTCGTCATTCTGGCTAGCGGTGATAGGGATGTTGCCCTGGAGATGGCACTATTCTATCCAGTAACGGTAGCCAAAGAGAAGTACCTGGATGAGGTAAAGGTAATTCTCTTTGGGCCTTCAGAGAAGCTGGTGGCTTCTGATAAGAAAGTTCAGAAAAGGATAAAGACATTGCAGGAGGCCGGTGTTGCCATTTCAGCCTGTAAATACTGCTCTGATAGAATGGGAGTAAGTGACAAGCTCGAAGAGCTGGGCATTGCGGTTGAATATGTTAGTAAGGGTATAGCTCAAATGATAAAGGATGGCTGGGCTTCGCTCTCCTTTTGAGAGCCCAGTCCGTATCTATCCAAGTTGAGTCATGTGCTGGCGTCGGAATTTAGTCCCGCCAGCACGTTACTTAATGAAATACTGATAGATGAATCCTTGAGTGCGCTTAACCGGTAATTACCATTCGCCCGTTGTTCATCGGTTTACAGGCCCAAGACTTTAGTGCTACAATCATTTTGCGCCGAAGTGGCGGAATGGCAGACGCGCTACGTTCAGGGCGTAGTGTCCTTAAGGGCGTGGGAGTTCAAATCTCCCCTTCGGCACCAAAACCGGTTTGGCGCTTGTAGCTCAGTTGGATAGAGCGCAGCCCTGCGGAGGCTGAGGTCGTGGGTTCGAGACCCGCCAAGCGCGCCACCTAGGGCGGTTAGCTCAGTTGGTTAGAGCGTCTGTTTTACACACAGGAGGTCAGAGGTTCAAGTCCTCTACCGCCCACCATAAATCAGCCGCAAAGTAAGCCTAATTTGTGCTGACGATTTACACTTAAAGGCTGGGCTACCCCAATTCATTCAATCCACTGAATCTCGCCTGACGTTTTAGGGCATGATATATTTATGTCCGCAGTTACCTGTGATAGGTTCGTATCGATCCTATAGCTCAACAGCACCTTTTTCCAGCAGTATTTCCATTACCCAGCGGGCTACGCTTGCTGAAAACTTTATGTTGCACAACTCAGGGTCGGTATGGCCGCCGGCATCGTGAAATTTCTTTAACTCATCGGGATCAATAAAGCAATATGTACGACCAACAAACCTCCGCGTCAGGATCCCACAAATAATAGAACCAAACTCCTTCACAAACTTGTCGACGAATGCTGTGGTTATGGCAAAGGTTTCAAATTCTCGGTCAACATTAGCCTGTTTATATTCTGTGTAAGATGTGTTCTCCGGTGGACGACCAAAGAAATAATCAAGAGTAATTGTTCCCCCAGTTACCGCTCCACATGTTCCCACAGTCTGTAATACCGAGCCCCCCGCATGTGAAGTTGCTACTCTAACTAGGCAATCATCTACTTCAAGTAGTTCGTGTACTGCGCATACGTTGGATTGGCCACAGTTCCAAGAATATAGTACAAATTTACCGGCGAGTTCACCGGCTTTATCTATTAGCTCTTGTCGAGACAAACCGCGATATTTCTCCCTTACTTTCGTTTTAATCACTGTCTTAATTCCAGTTACCCCCTTTTCCAATAATCTTCATGGCTCGGCTGATAATATTAACACAAACTAACCGTAGAATCAATAGTCTCAGAAGAAGGGCCTGTTAGCTGAGGGCCTTGTTGCCAGGGGGTAAAAAGCCACCGCCTAATGCAGATGATAGATCCACACTATTAGGATAGGTGACACCTTAAACCTGGGTGAGTGTCTCAATACCTTACTTACTCATACCTGAGTGCTTCAATGGGGTTAAGGCGGGCGGCACGCCGTGCCGGTAGGAAGCCAAAAAGTACCCCAATACCGACTGATACGGCAAGAGCCAGGATGACGATGTCAGAAGATACCACGGTTGTTATCGACCCCATGATCTCCGTAGCGGAGATTAATTTGGAGAGCCCCCAGCCAACACCAAGCCCAATAATACCACCACTGAACGATAGAAATGCTGACTCGGCAAGGAATTGACCCCAGATATCACACTCCCTGGCTCCCAGTGCCTTACGAATGCCTATCTCTCTGGTTCTTTCGACGACGGAAACGAGCATGATATTCATGACTCCAATGCCGCCTACCAGCAGGGCAATGCCGGCGATGGCACCCAAAAACAATGTCATCGTTTCCGTCGTTTCCGAGACGGCACTGACTAGCTCCTCTACCGAGCGTATGCTGAAATCATCATCCTCTCCGGAAGCCACTCTATGCCGGGAGCGAAGCAAATCGGTGACCTCACTAACCACGTAGTCCGCCTGCCCCTGGTCGCTGACCGCTATCGCTATGGAGCTAATTAAGTATTCTCCGGTACTGGTTCGCTGCTGGCTAACTGTCTGCTGGAGAGTGCTCAGGGGAATCAGGATGGCATCATCGGTTGAGCCCATCATGGATGTCCCCTTGCTTTCCAGGACACCCATCACGGTGACAATTCTACTACCCATTCTTATCTGCTGACCTATTGGGCTCACCCCACTAAACAGTTCCTCCTCTACATTGGCACCGATAACGGCTACCTTCGCCCCGCTCTGATAATTATATTCGGAGATGAAAGCACCCTCAGATGTCTCCAGATTATACGCCTCCTGGTACGCGGGGGTTACCCCGATGACCTGGGCATTCATGTTGTTAATCTCAAAGATTAACTGCTGGCTTGATGAAGAGTAAGGAGCGACTGCGGTCACGTAAGGCACCTGTTCTGCTATGGCTTGCGCATCTTCCAGGGTAAGGGTAGTGGTACTACCGATAGGCCTCATAACTCCCCCCCTCTCGAAGCTCATCCCGGGCGTGACAGTAATCAGGTTTGAACCAAGAGATTCAATATTGGACAAGATTTGAGCCACGGTACCCCTACCGATAGACATCAGGGAAATTACCGCGGCGACACCGATGACGATACCCAGAATGGTTAGCGAGCTACGGAGCTTATGTGTCCTCGCCCCTTCCCAGGCAGTAAATAACTGTTCAAGCCACCGCTTCATAACTCCTCCTCCCCGATTATCTGACCGTCCTTTAGATGCACGATGCGCTGGCAGTGATGAGCAATATCAGCTTCATGAGTAATCATGACCAGGGTATTGCTCTGCTCACTATGCAGCTGGGTCAGAATAGACATTATCTCCTCGCCGGTGTGACTATCCAGATTACCGGTCGGCTCATCGGCTAAAATCAGGGGTGGGTCTTTTACCAGGGCTCGAGCAATGGCCACCCGCTGCTGCTCGCCACCGGAAAGCTCGCTGGGCTTATGGTTAGCCCGGTCGTAAAGCCCCACCCTATCCAGTGCGGCCACAGCCCGTTCAGGGTCGATGCCGCCGGCATACCTCATACCGAGCTCCACATTAGCCAGCGCCGAAAGCTGGGGCAGCAGGTTATAGGTCTGGAAGATAAAGCCAATCCTATTGGCTCTGACCTGCGCTAGCTCACCACTACTTAGATGGCTGACCTCTCTGTCCTCCAGGTAGTAACTACCTGAACTCGGGATATCTAAACAGCCAATCAGGTTCAGCATAGTCGTCTTGCCCGAGCCGGAGGGACCCATGATGACCACCATCTCCCCCTGTTTAATGTGCAGGTTTACCCCTCTCAGCACCTCCAGCTCCCCTTTACCCATGGGGTAAACCTTGGTGATACCCTGCAAACGGATCATTATGGCGCCCCTCCTGGAGGTGGTCCTCCTCCCACGCCCATTCCTGGCATCATCATTCCTCCTCCTGGTGCTCCTTGGAATCCTTGGTCTGAGGTTGTCGAGGTGCCACTACTCACTGTCTGGGGTAGGACTACCTGTTCGCCCTCAGTCAGGCCGTCGGTTACCTCGGTGTATTGCCAGTCGCTGATACCGGTTCGTATCGAGCGCTCCTCAGTAGTACCGTCGGGCAACACCACCTGGACATAGGCTTCTCTCCCCCGATAAGTAATCGCCTCGTTGGGCACCATCCACACATCGCTGGCTCCTTCAATTATGATACTGACGGTAACACTGAGACCCTCCTTGAGCTCAAAGTCTTCCGGTATTATACCGGGCATCTGCTCAAGTGTTGCTCCCTCCATCTGCGGCATCGGCTGCATTCGTTGTACCATTTCTTCCGCCTGCTCCTGGGTAATCTCCCCCGCTTCTATAGCCGCTTGGAGTTGCTCCGTCATTTCCCCGGAGGCAGCGGCAGCTGCCGCTGCATGCATCTCTTCCTGGCGCGCCTGTATCTCCGCCTGCTGCTGCTCACGGATGGTCTCCAGTGGCTCCACCTCAACCGTTACTTCGTAATTCACCACCCCTGATGAAATAGTGGCTGTCGGCGAAATGTAAGCTAACTTAGCCGACAGATCGGGCAGGGTCTGGGCATCCACCTGCACACAGGCGTCTCCCCCCAGTTTTATATCGAATATGTCCATCTCGCTTACCAGAAGCTCGACTTCGAACTGGCTGGGGTCGGCAATCTGCACCGCCACGGTGCCCTTCAAGACCTCATCACCACCGGAGACATTGACCTGGGTGATAAAACCAGCGAAGGGAGCGACGATTTCCGGGCTGGCATCAAGGGCTTCCTCGACTGCTTTCTTGGCATTCTCCAGACGCCTCTGGGCTATCTCTAACTGCATACCCTTAATTTCAATATCGTCCTCATCACGTTCATAGAGCATATCGTCTAAGGTTTCCTCGGCAAGGTCGAGCGTCCTCTGGGCGCTGTAGGCCTTCGTCTGCAACTGAGTGACTTCATGATCGCTGCCATAGATCAGGGCATATCTCAACTCACCTTCAATCCGATTTAAGTCATATTCAGCATCCTCCACCGCCTGTTCCGCATCCTCAATCTCCTCATCGGTATACGGGTTTATGGCTTTATCCAGGGCGATTTCAGCGTTCTTTTGATTAATCTCTGCCTGTATCAGGTCGAGCTCCACTGTCGACAATTGATCCTCCCACTCAGAGGTATCCAGTGTCGCCAGCAATTGTCCCTCTTCTACCGAATCTCCCACCTCCACCAGAACCTCCTCCACCGTCCCCCCCATCTCAAAAGCCAGGTCTTCCTGCCGGGAATACGACAGGTTGCCCGCCGCCGCAATATCAATGGTGATATCGCCCCACTCTACAGCCACCACCTGGTTCTCAGCTGACACCACATCCGAACTAGAGGTACAGCCCGAGAGGGGAATAGCAACCCCGGCAATGATTAGAGCTATCAGCATTACTTTAGGTAACTTTCTCTTCTCCACCAGTACTCCTCCCTTGGGAGAACTCTATCCACTTTTTTTTAAGCTTAATCCAGTACTTCCCATTTGTCCTTTCTGGATTAAGGTCTAACCTAGCGCCATTATCCCACCTGACACGCCTAACACCATTACTGGCGACTATGTGCCAGATAGTGCCGATGTCCCCGCACTTTACGCCGACATCTGGTCTGGATGTCGAGATAAGTCGCACCCGCTGTCCAACCTCACCGTTTTTCATCTTGACATCTTTACTATTTTCATTCATTTTCAGCTAACTAACCCTCCATTTAATTTAAGCCTAGCACACCAACATGAACACTACATGAACTAAAACCGAACATTAGGCGAAAACTAGAGTATTGTCTTAATTCCCTATTCATCTTGTTGTTGTGATCTTACGGAGCTTCAATGTCAGTATATGGAGCGCACTGGGGGAGCCTGAAAGTCCTGTGGTAATCACGGCTTCCGGCATTGCTTTAAGAAGGACTCCTTTCCCTTCTTAATTAAGACTACTCTAATACACCCATTTCTCTACAACCGGCGGCAACCCCCTCCAAGCTAAACTTCAGCCTGAATAGGTAAAGAGAAAGACCAGACCAACGATAAGTGCCGTAATGCCGATTCCTAGTAAGGCGTAAAGCATGTGGCGTCTGCGACCATCCATATCATCCCCTGTATCATTTGATGACTATTTCTTTTTTTCTTCTTTCCGGTCAAATCACAGTTATTATTCCTCGGTGCTCCATTGAGAGGCAGGTTGCTTTAGAGCACGTTTCGGAGTTGATAATAACCCCTCAATCTGCGCCGGGTTAAAGCCAATGACTACTTCATCGCCAATAGCAATAACTGGAACACCAAGCTTTCACGACTTCTTTAACATCTCCCTGGCAGCTTCTCGGTCTGCGGCTACATTGTATTCAGAATAAGATATGCCTTTTCGGGAAAGATATTCCTTAGCTCTTTTACAATAGGGACAAGTGGGTGTAGAGTAGATAACCAATTTTCTATCAGTCATTCAGCCACCTTCTATTCAAGGATTCCAAACCATCCTTTTCACGCTCTACCTACCTCTTTGCTGAAGAGCCCGGCTCCTCAGTCGAGCCAGGCTCTCCAATATCTATTGGTACCGTACCGTCCAAGTATGCGTGCCGCTTGGCATCAGTAGGTAAACGAGGTTTCAGTAGTAGTCTCATCAGGAATACTTTGCCCTCGAGGAAAACCAAATCCACCTGGTCCGGGGCCAAAGCGACCACCAGGACCACCCCTGAGCATGGGACGCCCTGGTAGGGATATTTCAGGTCTCGCTTCCCACCACTCCTTAAGCTTGTCAGCCTCTTCCTGGGTGATTACGCCTTCCTCTACGAGTTTGTCAAGATAACTTTCCATGGCTTCCGCCATCATCTCATCTTGGGCTTGAGCGAAAGCATCCTTCAGTGCCTCAGGCTCAATGGCAACACCAGTGTTATCCTCGTAGATTTCACAGACTTTCTCTAGCAACGCCTCGTGTTGAGCCCCAGGCTGAGCAACATCCTCATTTTCGTCCTGGGCGAAGACCAGTCCCGTCGTAATTCCGACAGTTGCGGCAATTGCTACCAGGGTAATCATCAGGGGTTTCTTTTTAAATCTTTTCATCTCACCTCCCTCATATTAAGAATCGAATGTAGTTTGCTGGTAGTATTCTTTATCTGAGTATCCTCTCCTTTCCCTTAGATTTGTCACCGGTGTGTTAAGAGACTCATCTCTTTCCTGCACTAACCTGGCTTAATTTTACCTTCTGTATTAAGCCTAGCATAACAACATGAACCCACCATGAACTGAAACTAAACATTAGGTAAACAAGTATAGGGTGATTTTTCATGTTATATTCATCTTGGTTTGGTATAATGACACAGTAGTGTCGGCAATTAATCATATCTGGGGGCTTAGCTATGCGGATTCTGGTCGCTGATGATGATAGGCGGCTTACCAGCATCGTCAAACGGGGCCTTACCGAAGAGGCGTATGCCGTTGATGTTGCCTACGATGGGGAAGAAAGTGAATATCTTGCTGAGGTCAACCCTTATGACCTCATCATTCTGGATATCATGATGCCCAAGAAAGATGGCATCGAGGTTTGCCGGGAACTTCGCACCAAGAAAATAAATACTCCGATCCTCATGCTTACCGCCAAGGATGCTGTCGAAGACAGGGTTAGAGGGCTGGATGCTGGAGCCGATGACTATCTGGTAAAACCCTTCGCCTTCAATGAACTCTTAGCCCGGGTTCGGGCACTTCTGCGCCGGGAGGGTATGACCAAGTCACCTGAGCTTAGAGTGGGTGAACTCGTCTTAAATACGCTAACTCGGGAGGTATGGCGGGGACAGAGGGCCATTGAGCTAACCACCAAGGAATATGTCATTCTGGAATACTTCATGCGCCATCCAAACGTAGTAGTTACCCGGCGCATGCTTGAGGAACATGCCTGGGATTACGACTTTGACAGCCTGTCTAACCTTATCGATGTCTATATTCGACGGCTGCGGCGCAAGATTGATACCGAGGGTGAGAAAAGCACGATTCAGACAGTGAGAGGGTCCGGCTACCGGTTGAGGGGATCATGAAATTCATTCACAGCATTAAATTCAGGTTTACCCTCTGGTATCTGGTAGTGCTGGGGATTGCCCTAGCATCACTAAGCGTCGGGGCTTACTACTACCTATCAAACACGCTGTACCAGAACCTCGATGATTCTCTTGAACTTCGCGCGGCACAAATTTCAAATGTCGGAGAGGCATTACGGTCAGTTGCGGAAGGGCAGTTTGAGGAGGAAATTGGTGAAGTAGTCTACTTCTATTTTTATTCAGAAGATCAATTACTGTATCTGGCTCCCAGAGATACAGATGTTCCCATCAATACAGCACTGGTGGAGCAGGCTATTACTGGTCAGAGCACATTTGCCACGGTGGAGACAGCCGAAGGTGTGGATTTACGCATCTTTGCCACCCCCTTTATCCCTGCCAGGCCGGTGATGGTACCCGCAATGCCCGGTACGCCTGCCCCACCTACCCCAAGAGTCAATATTGAGTCAGCGGCGTTAGTTATTGGCCGCCCCACGGAAGACATAAATCAAGCTCTAGACAGGCTTAGGCACATACTGATGATTGCGGTACCTTTAACTATGGTAGCCGCGGGGGGCGGTGGGGTTTTCTTGGCCAGGCGAGCCCTTAAGCCGGTGGATGAAATGACCCAAAAAGCACGCAGCATAGAAGAGCACGATTTGAGCCAGCGGATTGAGGTTAGGACCAAGGATGAATTAGGAAGACTGGCCTCTACGCTTAATGAAATGATTGAGCGATTGGAGAAGGCATTTAGGCGCCAGCAGCAATTTACCAGTGATGCCTCTCACGAACTGCGTGCACCCTTAGCTATTATTGAGGCAGAATCCACCCTTACATTGCACAAGGAGAGGACTAAGAGTGACTACCGGGAGTCTTTGAAGGCAATTTCCCAAGAGGCACAGCGCATGTCCCGCATCGTCGACCAGCTACTAGCTTTGGCCCGGGCTGACTCTAGAGAGGAAAAACTTTCTCTGCGAAGGGTCAACCTTAGCCGGCTGGTTACCAAATTGAGTTCAGACGTGGAGATGCTGTGTCGGGACAAAGGTCTTAAGTATCAGTTGGGTCAAATGGAAAACCTCGTGGTTAAGGGCGACCGCACCAGGCTAAGACAACTACTACTGAATATCCTGGACAACGCCATAAGGTATACCCCACGTGGCGGGAAGATATCTGTCTCAGTCCAACGAGAAGGTGGGACGGCAGTAGTGTCCGTTTGTGATACCGGGATCGGTATCCCTGCAGAAGACCTGCCCCGCATCTTCGACCGGTTTTACCAGGTAGATAAGGCTCGTTCCCGCATTGATGGAGGTAGTGGTCTGGGCTTAGCCATATCAAAGAACATTGCCGAGACTCATGGAGGCAGAATAGAAGTTCAAAGCGAGGTGGGAAAAGGAAGTATTTTCTCCATTTTTCTACCTCTATAAAATCACAGAGTCGCCGGTGAGAGCTATATTCAAACCCGAGTGTAAATACCAGTAGACCGAAGTGAAAGATGAGAAGAGCCACTACAAAGAGAAGCTTATGTATCAGCGCAGCAATCTCCACTATCACCGCCTTTATACTTTTATGCTCCAGCGGCTGTAACAACACACAATACGTTTATGTAAATGGTGCAAAGTGCGTCGGTGCGGATGGTCACCCAATAGAATTAACCAACAACCCAAATGCCCGTAATCCGACTTTCCAACAACTGATGGGCTTTATTATGTGTGATGAAACGGATACCTATGAGTACTTAGAGGAATCTTATTCCCCAGAGTCTAAAAGAGCCTATACATGTGCAGATTTTGCTGAAAATGTGCACAATAATGCGGAAGCAGCTGGAATCAGAGCTGCGTGGGTCGCCATAGTATTAAAGGGGAAAGACAAGGGACATGTATGTAATGCTTTTGAAACTAGGGACATAGGGTTGGTTTACATCGATTGTACCGGTGGTGTCAAAGATGCTGGAAGAATCACAAAACAGGTAATCACAGATACAGAGCCTCAGCTATCTCAAGAAAAATCGTGGGACACTATTGCCTATGTTGAAATAGGTAAGGAATACGGACGTATACACATTAACCATGCTGAGTCAATCTCGTATGGTTATTTTGAAGAGTATATAAAAAGGATTCACGAATTAGAAACAATGTTGGACGAATACAATAGGGAGATTGAGATGTACAATCAAGAAGTCATGAGCAATGTATATATAAAAGGTTCTGAGGAGGAA
>Ga0209427_10008969_pt1 | contig 11198 bp, 7 predicted proteins | sample DeeMarSWOR136_30_FD_187465 | JGI IMG/M metagenome (GOLD analysis project Ga0209427, IMG submission 187465) | Marine sediment microbial communities from White Oak River estuary, North Carolina - WOR-1-36_30 (SPAdes) (version 2) | ecosystem: Environmental > Aquatic > Marine > Intertidal zone >... | reverse complement strand
AATGTTGCGTTGTTTTCCCATACAACCATAAAATTTGTGGGAGAAGCCAAAGACTGGAAGCCGATCGGCACTACTATTATACAACTTCATCTTATTTCCAGTATAGTGATTGCAACATTAATCTGGTTCCTCTCATCTCCCCTTGCAGGAATATTTAATGAGCCAACCATGGCGAATTATCTGAAGCTCTACGCTATCGATATACCTATCTTCAGCATGGCCAGAGCTAATTGCAATATACTTATTGGAACCGGTTGTTTCAAAGAACGCGCCAGAATAAGTATAAGTCGTAGGATTGCAAGGCTTTTATTGATCATAATGTTTGTGGAAATGGGACTATCCGTTAATGGTGCCATCATGGGAATGATCGGAGCTTCGGTAGTGGAACTGGCTATTAGCAGGCTATATATCAGCGTTCCATTGTTTTCCAAATCTTCATTTAAAATATCAAACCTGCTTGGATTTGCTACTCCTTTGTTCCTATCAGCGTTATGCTTAAACATAATTAGGCTTGATCTTTTTGCTTTAAAGGTAATAGGAGGTACGGCAGCCATTGTGGGCTTCTATGGTGCAGCCCGAAACCTATCTATACCTCTTCATCTCTTTTCCGGCTCCCTTGAACAGCCTTTACTCTCTACCCTAAGCAACCTAATCAGCAATAGAAACGATCGCGAGGCAAAAGAGATAGCAAAGACTTCCATGCGTTCTATCCTCTGGCTCATGCCTTTGATAGGCATGAGCGTAGGTGCATCCCATGAAATTATCCTTTTAATCTTCGGAGAAAAATATCTGCCCGCGAGTACAATTTTTTCATTTCTTATAATTGCGGCTTTAGGGCTTATCACGATCAATATTTGCAGGGCTATTCTTACTGCCTTAGGGAAACCCGGCTGGACCTTCCTCCTTACCGGACCCATGGTTCCTGTCGCATTGATCGGATATCTGATATTAATACCCTCGCTCGGGGGAGTGGGCGCCGCGATGGTAACTGCAATAGTAATGTGTTTAGGGGCTGCCATATCATTATATACGGTCTTCAGGATATGGAAGGTTCTTCCCCCCTACAAAACAATCGCCAATGGGGCCATATGCACAATTATTACCTTTGCTATAGCCTCTATATGGCAAACAACAGGATTTGTGCTGATTCTGAAACTATTAGTTATCGTGGCTATAATTCTAATGTTCTTTTATCTTCTTGGTGAGTTTACAAAAAATGAGATACATATGATCCGATCTCTTGTTATCCATAAAGCTGGATCAAAAAAATCAAAGGTGACACATAATGGGGGATGAAAATCAATTTTTTTCCATTATTGTTCCGACATATAATCGTCCCAGGCAACTTTTTAATTGTCTTAAGGCTATCTCTCGCTTAGATTTCCCGAGCGATAGGTTTGAAGTAATAGTTGTAGATGATGGAAGTGAATATTCTCTCAAAACCCTCTTAGATCCTTTTAATCTTCTAATGGATTTAAAAAAGGTTAATGCTAAACATGGCGGTCCCGCAAATGCACGCAATATAGGTGCGTCGAAGGCAATAGGATCTTATTTAGTTTTTACTGATGATGATTGTGAGCCTACTAATAATTGGTTGAATTGCATTTCAGAACGTGCTTTAAAAATGCCAAATCATGCAATAGGGGGAAAAACAATCAACGGATTACCGGATAATATCTATTCTACCAGTAGTCAGTTTCTCATCAGTTACCTCTACGAATATTATAAAACAGATTTTAATTATAAGCGCTTTTTTACTTCAAACAATCTTTCCGTACCTGCCGCTCATTTCCACGCTATTGGTGGTTTTGATGAAACAACATATCATCATGCTGCAGGAGAAGATCGAGACTTCTGTTATCGATGGCAAAAACGAGGGCTCCGCATGATATATGATCCTAATATTGTCATATATCACTATCATAGATTAAATCTCCGAACTTTTATGTATCAACATTTCAATTATGGTCAAAGTGCCTTCAGGTTTCATCATTTTCACAAACATCACGATATTAAACCAATAAAATTTGAGCCACTTTCTTTTTATATCAAAATGTTAATGTTTCCTTTTATCTATGCACAAGGTTCAAGATTAATAAGGATTCAAATACTACTTTTATTATCCCAATTTTTTAACACAGCAGGTTATCTTATAGAAAAATTTGATTTTCTTAGATATAAATTTTTAAAATATTTTTTAAAAATATTAATCTAAAGCTTTATATAAGAACTGAGGATAATAAAATGTATATTTTTTCATAACGGAATTATCATTTTTATTAAAACTTAGTGAGAATTATTTGTAAGGAATATTTTGCTTAGTAATTATATGAAAAGGTTCTTTATTACATGTGTTGGTTGCACCAGAAGGAAATTGGACTGCGAGAGAATAAAAAATTATCTTATTGCAAATGGGATAAGTATGGCAGAATCTCCTAAAGACGCTGACTACCTTCTCATATCCACATGTGGACTCAGCAAATACCATGAGGATGAATCAGTAAGAAGGATCCTGAATTTAAAGGATATGGGCGGAGAATCAATAGTTTATGGTTGTCTGCCGTTAATGAACACTGAAAAAGTAAAAAGCGTGTTTAACGGAAGAATAATCAATACTAGAGACATAGATTCTATAGACACATTTTTTCCTGATTTTAGAATTAGTTTTAAAAATATTTCTGATGCCAACAAAGAATATAAAGAAGCCTATCAGGTAGAACACACGGGTTTAAAATACAGGCTTAAAGAGAAAATTAAAAAATTTGATCTGATGTATCCTTGCATATTTTTTAACATTATTGTTTTCTATCTTGAAAAATTCAGAATATATATAAATAAGTTGATTCCCGCTGTTTTCCCCACGCCTCTTGTTTTAAATCCCCCGGTGTTCGTTATAGATCCAAAAGACAATTTCATGCTTCGAATTTCATCTGGATGCATGGGGAACTGCAGCTATTGTAATATTAAAAAAGCAATCGGAAAATTAAAGAGCAAATATATCTCTCAAATACTTGAAGAGGTTAAAATCGGATTATCTAACAATCACTATAGATATAACATCATATCTAGTGACACTGGCAGTTATGGTAAAGACATAGGAACAATCCTCCCTGAACTCCTGAAGGCCATTTTAGATGAGGATGAAAGAATTACAATCGAATTTATTCAGGATTTCCATCCAATGTGGATGTGTAACTACAAGTCTGAACTCATTGAATTAATAAAAACCAAGAGGATTAAAAGCATATTGACTCCCATACAATCCGGCAATGAGAGAATTTTGGGTTTAATGAACAGAAATTCAGACACTAAAGAATTTAAAGAAGTTATAAAAGAGATGAAGAAGGAAAATTCTCGCTTACGGCTTAGAACTCAGGTAATCGTAGGATTTCCAACGGAAACCGAGAATGATTTCAATGATACCATAACACTTGTTAAAGAGTGCGGATTTGATGAGGTAGACATATTCCAATATTTTGAAAAAGATAATATGGCATCAGCTAAAATTATTCCCAAAGTCCCTAATAAGGTCATCTATGATCGAATCAGGAGGATAAAAACATGCCTTCCGATACAAACGATAACACATGCTATCGGAGACGATTGGGATCAATATGAATCTGTTAATAAAATTTTCAGAGACCACTCATCGAATTAAGGCACCAAGATTATCTAAATTAGAACATTAAATCCCTATCCTCACAGTCTTAACTTTCACCCCAACGATTAACGCTTTTAATATCCAGAACATATGCCAGAAAAATCTCAACGGGTCGTATTTAAATACAAAACCTAAAAGATCCTTTGCTTTTTTTATGTTTGAGTCATTCATGTTTAATACGTTACCATAAAACCTTGTTCTTATATTCGCGTAATAATACATATCTATCCTTTCCTGTGCCGGATAATCTTCAGACTCAAAAATTGAGATAACATCATTACCGCAATGCAATCCATTTCTCCAATCTTCCATAAATCTATATCGACTATCCATCTTTATCATATTAAACAACTCTGTTCCTGGATAAGGAACTAAAATACCCCACATTATATTATCCAAATTCATTTTCATTGAAAGAGATATGGATTTTTTATCCAGTGACTTAGTGCTATTTGGCAAACCTATTAAGAAAGTGCCCCCTACTTTGATTCCATTTCTTTTAAATGTTCTTATCATGTTAGTGATATCATCTATTTTCCCTCCCTTTCCAATCCTTTCGAATACCTCTGGAATAGCACTCTCTATACCGAAATTTACATGGTGTACTCCCGATAGCTTCATTAGCTGAGCCAATTCTTCATCTGTAAAAAGCGCCTTAAGACCCCCAGGGCATTGCCATTTTAGCCCTATTTTCTCTTTGATCAGAAGCTTGCAGAATGTCTTGGATCTTTCAAGATTCACCGTAAAATTATCGTCCAATACTGCGAATTCTTCTAATTTAAAAATCCTTTGCATCTCTCTGAGTTCCGCAATCACGTTTCCGGGTGATCTTGATCGCCACCTTCTTCCGGATATAAGTGGAACAGAGCAGTACAGGCATTGTGAAGGACAACCTCTACTTGTTATTAGAGGATAGTAGTTGTAAGGAAACGCACTTTTGTAGATGGAAATAGAATCAAAACACTGATAATCCGGGAAAGACAGTCGATCCAGATCGCTTATTTGCCTTTTTTTATTTTCAATTATTTCATCTCCACTTCTAAATATAATGCCATCAATTGTCTCAAATTTGTTTCCTCTTGCAATTTCAACAATTGTTTCCTCGCCATCTCCAACAACCACTACGTCAAATATGCTATTTTCTTTCAAAAAAGTAATCCCATCAATGGTTATATGTACTCCCCCACATATTAGAAGGGCTTCAGGATTGATTCTTCTCGCTTTTTCAGCTAATTTAAGCCCTTCATTAACCGTCGAAGTTTTGATACTTATTCCTATCAAATCAGCATCCTTTATTCTATTTAGTCTTTCCTCTACATCCTTTAGACAATTATTAAAATCTAATACGACGACATCATGGCCTTCTCTGATCAATGATCCTGCAAGATATGCGAGTCCGGTATTGAGCCCTACCCGAGTTCCCTTAGGATCTATTAACTTAATTTTCATCGAAATTTTTAATCACTTAGTTTAAGGTATCTCTAGCTTTTAACCGTATCATCTAAATACATACACTCCTTCTGAATAAATCCTTGGCTATTTGTATAAATGCTCACATTTATAGATTAATAAGCCACTACCTTTGCTGAATCGGATTGAAAATCAATAGAGAAAAAGAAACAGAGCAGATTTCATTTCTTCTTTTGGCCATATAGAGTATAAAAGGAATTGATATATTCAAGCCTGTCATTCTCTTCCAATGCCTTCTGTTTATCAATCCTCCATAGGGCCTTGACCAGCTTTGCGCGAGTTGCCCTCAACCCTGAGTTGATCTCAAGGGCCTTTTCATAGGCCGTGATAGCCTTATCAATCTGATCCTCTCGAAGCATGATGTCGCCGATCATGTCATATTTATTTGAAGCGGCATAGGAGTCGTCATGAATCTTATCAAGAAAAGAGAATGCCGTCTGTCTCTCACCCTTGCTGTAATATACCCCTGCCAGAGATAGATTCGCAAATGCTGAATAATGACTTTCCAGGCTTGACGACTTTTCCCAGTATTTAATCGCCTCTCCTGTCATCCCCTTTGAATTAAGGATAATGGCATGGGTATTTAAAAAAGCCGTCATATCCCTGGCATCCCTTAAAGGGATGAACTCAATAATAAAAAAACCCGCAAGCACAACGTAATAGATGAGCGCCTTTTTTGAATGCCTGTCTTTGATAAAAGACCATAAGGCATGAAGGCCAATTACGGCAAATGGGATAAGGATAACCAGCAAGGGCAGCTTGACCCTGATATTTGTAAAAAATAAAACAAGGGTTAATGCGTAGATAATAAACATAACACTCAAGGCGAATTCCTTCCTGCCCTTAAACATATTTAATATCATACCGGACATCCCAAGTGGGAGGATGAGCCAGAAGTCTAGAAATGGAAATTTAAAGAACCCCACATAATCACTTAGAAAACCGATGTCGTAATGATCGCTTTTTTCATACCAGTAAAAAAAACCCACTAACTTTTTAATCTGTTTCCCTGTAAAGACAACCGGCTGTTCAAGGGCTGTCCTTATGACCTCATTTGTCCAGTAACGCGAGGCCTCGCCCGAAGACAGCTTTTTCCCCACCCGCCTGCTTGCCTCGATAGTAAACTGTATCCCCATTTCGGAAGGCACGGTTGTGGCAAAAGGAACGGGATATCCATATTGAAGATTATTGCAAATAAACAGGTTTAAACCTTTCTGTGAAGGAGTGGCGGAGGCCTCCCCTGCCACCTTATAGTTTCTTATCATAAAGGGGGCTTGTACCATCACAACTCCCGCTGTGTATAAAATCAGGATCATCGCTATCCTCTTGATAGAATTCTTGTTCCTGTATGCATCCCACATGATAAGCACAAAGATAAGAGGTATAAGGACCAAGCAGTTCGGCCTTACATTATAGGCAAGGGCTATCGCGATCCCTAAGAAAAATATCCTGATCATGGAACTCCTGCCGATAACCGACACCAGCAGCAAGCACGCCAGTGCAAAAAGAAAGACAGACATGGCAGTGTTGAGTGGTACGATGCTGTAAAAAATAAAAGGCTCATAAATAGTAGCCGCAATGCATGCGATAAGGCCGATTTTCCGGTTTGAAAGCTCCTTGGCAATAAGATAGACGAGCCAGCAGGTAAGGACACTGAAGATGATATTTGCTATCCTGATATATATGACATCAGGAGAGAAAATCCTGTAGATCAGGGCCATAAAATAGGCGGGCAGAGGGGCCATCTCATAGACGGATGAAGAATCAAAGGTTCCATCCGCCAGCTTTGCTGCCCAGTTATGATAGACCCTCTCATCCCACAAGAGGAAATCAAAGTAGATGCTCCCTTTCAGACTCAGGAGGGCCATAACCCTGAGGATCAGGGCGATGAATAATATTGATAACAATAATTGCTGAGGATGGCTGTCTATAAGATGTTCAATACTTTCTAAGACACCGGTTTTCATTGATTGCTGTTTGATCTTTTTAGCCATTGTTTTCAGAGTATTGGATTATAAAGGGCTTTCCTATTTATTCGATGACCAAATCTGACTGACCGCAAGTGATAGATAAATCATAAAATGACAGCAGGATCTTCCATAATAAAATCATTAATCCGTTATTTTATGTTGATAAAAATACCTTTAACCTGTAAAAAACACAACAAAAAGCTTTTCAAATCAGAGGAATACATGTGGCAATCAAGGCAGCAATATATTGGAGACTGAGGCGACTACAGTGATACTGGAGATATCTCTCTGGGTAGCAGCAACAATCTTCATCATAGCGTTTTTGGCCGAATATACCGATTCGACCTTGGGCATGGGATACGGGACAACCCTTACGCCCATCCTTCTGCTTTTCGGTTTCAGCCCTCTCCAGGTCGTCCCGTCAATCCTGCTCTCCGAATTGATCACCGGATTACTGGCGGGATTCTTTCATCACCTCGCAGGCAATGTAGATTTTAAACCCAAAGACATTAATCTCTTCTCAATCAAGCAAGAACTGAACGAATTGGGGTACCTGGAGACCTTTGCAAAAGGACTTCCCCTTCACTTACGGGTGGCATTACTTCTTGCGGCATGCAGTATTTTTGGAACCATTATTGCCGTCTTAATTGCATTTAATATACCGGGCTTCTGGATTAAGCTCTATATCGGCATCCTGGTCTTTTCAATGGGCATTGTTATTATAATGTGCCTCAACAGGGAGTTTGCATTCTCCTGGAAAAAGATCATCTTATTGGGTATGATCTCCTCTTTTAATAAGGGCATCAGCGGCGGAGGGTATGGCCCGATTATAACAGGGGGACAGATCCTGTCCGGTATTGAGGGCAGGCACGCTGTCGGTATAACATCCCTGGCTGAAGGATTGACATGTATGGTCGGTGTTGTCTCATATCTGCTTATATCCCAAGGAAGTGCCAGTTGGAAGATAGCACCCTTCATTATATCAGGTGCTGTTCTTTCAGTACCCTTATCTGCCATAAGCGTGAAAAAGGTAAGCGGGAGGAGTCTAAAGCTGGCAATCGCTGTTTTGACCCTTATTCTCGGAACAATTACTATTGTTCAGACATTGATAAATGGGTGATTGGTTCTTTTCATCAAACATTCAATCAATCATGGAATCAGCAATTTAACTAATTCATGAAAGGTTCATAATGACTGTTTTGCCTCACGGAGGAAAGCTCTTGCCTCTATTGAAAGAGGGGGAGGATCTTAAAAAAGGATTAGAAAAGGCCGAGGATCTGCCTCGAATTCGGATGACGTCTCGCCAGGTATCTGACCTGATCATGCTCGGCATGGGCGCATTCAGTCCCTTGAAGGGTTTCATGGGGAAGGAAGACTACAAAGGTGTGCTCAAAAAAATGCGCCTAAAGGACGGCACCTTCTGGCCTGTTCCCATCACGCTGGCTGTGGAGAAAAAAGAGGATGATAAAGTCAAAAAGGGGGACGAGGTTTGTCTTGTGGATGGAGGCACGGGCCAGATTATGGGGCTCATGCAGATAGAAGAAAAATTCAGGTATGAAAAAGATGTCGAGGCAAAGGCAGTATTTCAGACAGATGACAAGAGGCACCCGGGGGTGAAAAAGCTATATGAACAGGGAGAAATCCTTTTAGGCGGGCCTGTAAAGGTCTTGAGCGAGGGAGGATATCCATCTCGTTTCCCCGGTTACTACAGCCGCCCCGCTGAGGTAAGGAAGATTTTCGAAGCGCGGGATTGGGAGACTATTGCGGCCTTCCAGGTGAGGAATCCCATACACCGGTCCCACGAATACTGTACCAAGATCGCCCTGGAGATAAGCGACGCACTCTTTATCCATCCCCTGGTCGGCACCCTCAAAGAGGACGATATACCTGCAGAGGTGAGGATACAGTGCTATGAAGTACTGCTTGAAAAATATTATCCCAAGGACAGGGTTTTAATGAAGGTCTACCCCATGGAGATGAGATACGCAGGTCCAAGGGAGGCCTTGCTTCATGCCATCATCAGGCAGAACTTCGGATGCACCCACCTTATTGTGGGAAGGGATCACGCCGGTGTCGGTAATTACTACGGGCCCTTTGATAGCCAGAAGATATTTGAAATATTAAGGCCGGATGATCTCCTGATTAAACCACTGAATATTGACTGGACATTTTACTGCTACAGATGTGAGGGGATGGCATCGCTCAAGACCTGCCCCCATAATATGGAAGATAGATGCATCATCAGCGGAACCGAGCTCAGGAGAATGCTCTCCCACGGGGAGATGCCTCCCGCTGAATTCAGCCGGCCGGAGGTGCTTGAAATCTTGATTGACTACTACAAAGGATTAAAAGGTGAAAAAGAAATCGCCACACAGTAAAAATATTACCTGGCATCATTCTATAATAACCAGAGAGGACAGGGAAAGGTTGCTTGGACAAAAGGCTGTTACCCTGTGGTTTACGGGTCTCTCGTGCTCTGGAAAGTCCACCCTGGCTGTCGAGGTGGAAAAGGTGCTCCATGAAAGAGGACATATTACATTTATCCTGGATGGCGACAATATAAGGCATGGGCTTAACAAAAACCTCGGATTCTCGCCTGGGGACAGGGAGGAAAACATCAGGAGGGTGGGTGAGGTTGCCAATCTTTTCAGGCAGGCAGGTATCATTAATATGACGGCCTTTATCTCCCCGTACCGAAAGGATAGACAGAGAGCAAGAGACCTGGCTAATCCGGGGGAGTTTGTTGAGGTCTTCTGTAAATGCCCGGTCAAGACCTGCGAGAAGAGGGACAAAAAAGGGTTGTATAAAAAGGCCCGGTCAGGTGAGGTTAAAGAGTTCACAGGGATCTCCGCCCCCTATGAGGAGCCGGATAATCCCGAGATAGTAGTTGATACCGATAAAGAGACGATCAAGGAAAATGTTGGCAGGATTATCTCCTATCTGGAGAAAAACGGGATTATAAAATAAGGGACTTCCTGGATTCCGGATCAAGTCCGGAATGACAGGGGTGTATTGGATTTTGGATCCTTCAGTCATTGTAGATGATGCTAGTATGGCGAAGTTGACAATCTAGAGGATGGAAGACCTTTGGCTTGCCCTCCTTCCATCCATTCCTTGGCGTCTCATGTCATTCCCCAGGCATCATTCCGTCATTCCTCGGCTTGCCCCCGGCTTACAGCATGCCGGGGCAGGCCGGGGAATCCAGAAAAAAAATGACGTTAAAATTTTCTGGATCCCGGCCTCCGCCGGGATGACGGTGGTAGTGGATTCCAGATCAAGTCCGGAATGACAGAGGTTGGTTGGATTCCGGATCAGGCTCAGAATGACTGAATTGGGCTGGAATCCGAATCAAGAGAATTTCCCCTCCCCCTATTAGGGGGAGGTTGGAGGGGGTCGAAGAACAAAAGAAGGAGACCCCACCTGAATCCTCCCCTAAAAGGGGAGGAAATATCGCAGTGGTTTCTCCTCTTGTGGTTAGAGGGGGTTGGGGGGTTTTGAAGCATGGAGACTGCAAGAACGTAACCCCTCCTTTCCTCCCCTTATCCTAAGGGGGAGGGAAAAGATTCTCTCAAAGAATGAATCATAGTATATAAAACTTCAAGAGACCTCACCTCAATCCTCCCCTAAGAGGGGAGGAAATGTTGCGTAAGATAATAGGGGATTGGGGGAGTTATGAAAAAAAGGCGCAGGGCGGAAATATCATCCGCCCTGCGCCTTGGTTATCTGTTATCAGTTATTAGGGAACAGCAGGTGTGGCAATTCCAGCGCCAGTGCCTGAAAATTCAGTCCCTGATCCAGTATCACTATCAACCGTCCCTGCAGCCCCGCCGGTGATGCCAATATCATAGCCGCCCACAACGCCTGCCCCATTAACACTGGCATCCCAGTTTCCACTGATATCACCATAGTTGTTTACAGTGAAGCTGACGTTGACAGGACCACTTCCGCTCAGTGTTGCCGTGTCTCCCACAACATCAATCCCATATGCATCTGTTGTCCCGCTCACATCTCCGGTTGCCCAGATACGTGGCATAGCGCCGTCCGAGTATCTAAAGAAGATGACATCATTCATTTCAACCAAGGTCAGATTTCCGCCG
>Ga0209427_10008967_pt1 | contig 11199 bp, 7 predicted proteins | sample DeeMarSWOR136_30_FD_187465 | JGI IMG/M metagenome (GOLD analysis project Ga0209427, IMG submission 187465) | Marine sediment microbial communities from White Oak River estuary, North Carolina - WOR-1-36_30 (SPAdes) (version 2) | ecosystem: Environmental > Aquatic > Marine > Intertidal zone >... | reverse complement strand
GGCCGCCAGGGGCAATGAAAAACGGCCGGTTCAAAGAACCGGCCGTTCTCGGATAGCCCATCAATTTCATTGGTGCCCGGGGCCGGGATCGAACCGGCACGGTGCGTAACACCGAGGGATTTTAAGTCCGAATCAACGAATTGGCGATTTCCCACCATTTTCAAACCCTTACGTATCAACCACTTCCTGGGACCATGTTGGAATATGTTGGGTTATGTTGGGTTATTTTCGGTTCTGATGGTTACAGTTTAGTTACAGTTTTAGTCGGGAATTTGACCTGACTCCCACACCTTTCTGGGGAGGGGGAGAAATTCGATACCGGTTTCTCCGGTTGGGTCAGAGTCAATGTTTCTGCCGCAAATCGATACTTTTCGCGTACTCCCCCGATCATCCATTTCATCTTGAATTCGTTAACGAAGCAGTGGTATATCCAGCTCACTCTGTCTCGGTTTGCCAAATCCTTGTGGTATGCCTAACGTCATAGCTGACCGACCGGCGTTAGCCGCTTCGGGCCTGCTCCTTGCTCGCTGCTTTATTTAACCAGTTCTATGTTATTCAACTGGTAGCTGCCATCGAATGCTTCGGGCTTCGGGCCATAGAAACGGAAAAGGAGGAAGAACCTCCGGCCCTTTGCTGTGGGAATCCAGTTGGATTCTTTCCCCTTGGGCGCCTTGGGGCCGAAGTAGACATCGACGCTCCCATCCTTGTTGGTGGCAACGCCTTTCGTAGAGGAAGCTATTCCGACCTTGGGCATGTTTCGGATCCAGGCCGCGGACTCCAGATCATAGGCCACCACCGACCAGAAATCCCTCGCCGGCACATTGGGGGGTACATTCAGTTTGTAATTGTTGCCACCATCCAGCCAGTTGCCATCTTTGTCCTCGGCGAGATCCAGATAATAGGTGGCCGTCCCGTAATTTTTCACACTGGAGATGATGGCATAATAGGAACATCCACGGGCGTTGTAATCGTGATGGTTGGCGAACTCGTACGTGAACCCGGTTTCTATGATTCCAGGAGGCATCAGGGTGCTCCACTTCTTCCCCTTATAAATAGGGGGATTCAAGACCTTGTGGTACTGTTCGATCATGTATTGCAGGGCCTCGGCCGATGCCGCCGCATACATTTTCTCCATCTTGGCATCCGGCTTGAACGGCTTGCCCTTCCGAATCCCGATGCTGTTGAGCAGTCCCATCATGGCCAGGTCCGGATCATCCACGACCTCTTCCTGGATGATCTCGTTCAACTCGCTGTATATAGTTTTATCGAGTTTTGGAGTTCCCTCCATCAGTTTGCCGTAGATATCGACGTAGCGGTTTTTCGGCGGGTTGTCAGATTGTGCCAGCGGATAGACCTTGATCTTCTTGGCAAATGCTGTCGCCTTGGCGACATTTTCCGGACTGCTGTCGGCAATGATGGGGCGCAGGATCGCAAAACCATTGTGGGTTCTCTGCGGGAGGGTGTGCGCACCCGGGAGAAGTTCACCATCGTAACCGGTTGGTACCATGACATATTTGGCGCCGAGACCACCGTCCTTGCCCTTGGCACCGACGTCTTCCAAGGGGCGCTGCCACGCATCCATCAGGGTGCCGAAAATTCCAACGCCTTCAGCCGAAGGCGGGATTTCGACGACCACCGGACCATCTTTCACGTTCCAGAAGAAATTCACATAAGGCGTCGTGTCGTTGGGTGTGGCCGTCTGAAATTTCCAATCCTGAACTTTGGAGTTGTAGGCGATATCGTTGTAACCGACTCCAAGCGCTCTGTGTCCGTCACGATAGCCTTTAAAATTAAGAAGCGGCATGGCCCACACCACGGCATCGATAGCGCGATGATGAAGCATGCGTTCGTGAATGGTTTGCTCCTCAGCCCTAGCTGAACTGAGTCCAGTGGCCAGCAGTATGGTGATGATGAGCGCGGCACTGAGTAACCTTCTTACTGTGTTTTGTTTTTTCATTGATTTCTTCATTTTTTTCTCCTTTTCTTTGGCTGTTGACCTGGTTACTTAACCAGTTCGAAATCTCCCAGCTTCCAGCTCTTGTCGAACCAGGGTTCCAAGGGTCCATACATCCGGTACAACAAGTTGAAGCTCTTTCCAGGCAAGGTTTGCACCCAGTTGTCTTCCTTGCCTTCGGGGGCTTTGGGACCGAAATACACGGTTACAGAACCGTCACTATTTTTCTGTAATCCCTTCTTGTTGCTGTCGATTCCGGGGAATTGTTGATCGGTCTGCAGCATCGAGCGGTGTTGACCGGAATAGACCATAAATGACCAGAAGTCTTTAACCGGCACCTCCGGCGGTAAGGTAATCTTATAGTTCTTTCCGCCGTCGAGGTAACGTCCTTTCGAATCGCGTTCAGCAAAGACATATTGCGATCCGGCACCCACCAATTTGGCCTCCATTGCCGGTGTGTTACCCGTAGCGATGTAATGAAAGAAGGCCCGTCCGTCGAGATGGCGTTCGCCGTTTTCCTTCACGAACTTGTAACCGCCGTTAAAGGTGATTTTCCACTGTCGGTCCAGGTAGTAGAACATGGTTTTATCCCGTGTGGCGAAGGTGATCGCACGGGCTGTGGCATTACCCACCGCCGCCGCCTCAGTAAGAATCTTCTTCATGCGGGCATCCGGCTTGAACGGCTTGCCTTTCTGAATGCCGATGGAACTCAGCAGACCCAGAGTTTCCGGATCGAAGGCAGAGGACGGTTCTTCCTGGATCACCGTGTTCACTTCTTCGAAGAACGTAAAGTCGTTCCCGTGGATTGTATTCACGGCTTTGCCAGACCAGTTCAAAAACTTGCTCGGAGGCGGGTCTTTCGCCTCAGACAGTCGGTAAACCTTCAAGTGTTTCTTCACGCTCTTCACGCCGGCTTGCGGATCCTCTGCAGTCGGGAATGCACGCAGCGCAAGAAAGTTGCCATAGGTCGGACTCTCATAGACATAGTAGCCGTCCGGGATTTTGCCTTCGTAGCCGGGTGGCAGAAACAGAAACTTGCCGCCTTTTCCTTTGTCGGGCCCCGCTTTGCCGATATCAGCTACGTATTTGAAGGTGAAATCGTCCACGAGGCCAAGCACTCCCGGAGGACTTTCGACCACGATGGGTCCCTCTTTGAGGTCAAGCCAGCCCCACACGTAGTTGACCGTTGTGTTGGCGGTGAGAAACAGTGATTTGGAGTCCATAAGGTTTTCGTAGACCCCAAACACATTGTGACTCGAAACGCCGTTTTCACGAAACCCTTTGCGCATCGCGGACATCGAGGCAATGGGGATAGTATTGAGAAAGGCTCTGACACCACGTTGGAAATCCAAGTTGTTGTAAACCAGTTGCACGGTCTTCTCGTCCGGCATCCCATCGAAGAATCGCAGGGTGCCGAGACGAGTCTCAACTGAATCCGGTGTGGTGATGCCCACCGGAATATCTGTTCGAAACTTGGGCTTCGTGGCGCTTCGTTCTACGCGGCGGCCCTCGATCAACTCGAAATCTCCCAGCTTCCAGCTCTTGTCGAACCAGGGTTCCAGCGGCCCATACATCCGGTACATCACATTGAAGCTTTTGCCGGGCAGGGTTTGCACCCAGTTACTCTCCTTCCCTACGGGCGCCTGCGGACCGAAATACACCGTTATGGAACCGTCGTCATTATGCTCAAGCCCTTCACTCATACTATCAATACCTGGAAACTGCTTGTCGGTCTGCAGCATAGACCGCGATTGAGAGTCATAGACCATGAACGACCAGAAATCTTTGATAGGAACCTTCGGCGGCACGGTGATCTTATAGGTCATTCCGCCGTCCAGGTACCGGCCTTTTGAATCGCGATCCGTATAGACGTATTGCGATCCGGCGCCAACCACTTTTACTTCCATGGCGGGGGTGATGCCCGTAGCGTAATAATGGAACAATGCCCGGCCATCGAGCCAGCGCTCCCCGTTTTCTCTCACAAACTGATAACCGCCACTAAAAGGTATCTTCCATTGCCGGTCCGGGTAGTAAAACATGGCTTTATCCCGAGTGGCAAATAGGATTGACCGCGCGGTTGCATTGCCGACCGCCGCCGCCTCGGTCAGGATTTTCTTCATGCGGGCATCCGGCTTGAACGGCTTGCCTTTCTGAATGCCGATGGCACTTAGCATGCCAAGGATTTCCGGATTGAATGCCGACGACGGCTCTTCCTGGATGACGGCGTTCACTTCCTCAAAGAAAGTGAAGTCGTTCGAGTGAATAGTATTGAATGACTTCCCCGACCAATTGACGAACTGGGTTGGAGGCGGATTTTCTGCCTCGGCCAAGGGGTAGATCTTCAAGTGCTTCTTGACATTCTTGACGCCCGCCTGCGGATCGTCCTTACTTGGAATGGCGCGCAGAAGGAACCAGTTACCATAGGTCGGACTCTTCGTAACGAAATACCCGTCCGGGACATCGCCTTCGTAACCGGGAGGAAGAAGCAGATATTTACCGCCCTTCCCTTTGTCGGGTCCGGCCTTGCCCATATCGGCCACGTAGTGGAAGGCGAAGTCGTCTAGAAAGCCCAACACATTGGGTGGAACCTCCACGACCAAAGGTCCGTTTTTAAGATCAATCCAATTGATAGCATAGTATGTCGTTGTGTTTCCTGTGAGAAACAGCGGCCTGGAATCGAGGCGATTCTCGGTTATTCCGACCATGTTGTTTGTTGTGACACCGCCTTCGCGTATACCTTCACGCATTGCGTATAGGGAAGCAATCGGGATGGCATTAAGAAATGCACTGACACCACGCTGGAAATCCAGGTTGTCGTAGGCCAGTTGAACGGTCTTTTCGTCCGGCATCCCGTCGAAGAACTTCAGGGTGCCGAGCCGGGTCTCGACGGTATCCGGGGTGGTGATGCTTTCCGGAATTTTGGTTGCGTACTTCGGTTCCTCAGCCCCCACAGCTCCGAAACCGGCTGCGAGCATCAGGACAGCAAGCAACGTAGTGATACTTTTTGTCGTTTTCAATTTTTGTTCTCCTTTTTTCTGCTCTTTAGAGGAGGTGGAATTTGTTGCGACCCGGCCTCCTGCGAGTTTATGTTTGTTCACTATTTAACCAACTCCGGTTCACCTGGCCGCCAGGTCTTGTTGAACCAGGGCTCAAGGGACCGTAAAGGCGGAACATGGCGTTGTAACTCTCGAATACGTCCCCTCCCCCCATCGAATGAAGGATTACCTTAAATCCCTTAACAGCCCTTGAAATACTTCGGAATGGTTCAATAACCGCTTTGCCACATCGCGTAATTTGTCCACTTCCTCAGGATCCAGCTTAAAGGAGGTGGGTAATCTCTTAAAATACATTCGTTCCTTTTCATCTCTCAGGGCATCAAACTTCACCTCGACCACATAAAACCGGATATCGCCGCAGGAACCGGGCTCTGTGGAGAATACCCCTCCTTTGCACCTCTGGGTCCTTATCTCATCCTCCCACGCTTTAACACTCTCCTTCAAGAGGGCTATTGTTTCTTGGTTGTACCGTTCGATCGCGATCGAGGAGTATGAGGATAAGATCGCACCAAACGGAGGAATACCTGCAACTCTGTCCCACTTGGTATCGGGCTGACTTTCGGCATTCACGACAATAAGAACCACTTTGCGGACGTTTTCATTCCGTGTCCCCTCCATGGACTCCCAAACGCTCCCTCTAGCGATGACTCGATCCAGAATGGCTCTCAGGCCGAGGTTGTCAGCAACCCCTCCATCTACTAGGTGAATATAAGATTTCTTCTTAGAGTCCAAATAGGGTGTGATGTTATTTGCCAGATAAAACTGCCGCTCCGAAACCGCACGGCCCTCTAACATCTCTTTGAATATCTCAGGAATCTCAGAGCCACAAGTCCCAGCATAGTTTTTCAGGGTGATGGGGCTCAAAAGCATGGGGACCGCTGAGGAAGCGGCCGCAGCCCGTGCCACCGGAAAACGAGACAGGTCTGAGCAGATCAGATCAAATGCATACTGAGTAAACCCAAATCTGATCCCATGGGTCATGTCTGTCGCATTCATGACAATGATCGGTCCCTTTCGGGCAGCTAAATCACCAAAAGTACTCCCTTCAAATATATGTTTGTCGTAATATTCAGCCGCGAGATCGCTCCGGTCAAAGTAGTTCGATGAGAGTCTGACCCAGTTAATTGGATTTAAGAGTGTCCTTACGGCAAGCCCGCCCTGGATATTCTTCTTCAGAAACTTGCCTTCAAAATCCTCAAAAATGCGATCTCCAAAGAGGCCATAATACCCCGCAGTGAAACTGCCTCCGGATACACTCGATATCCCATCCACCTCATCGAGAAGCCGTTTTTTTCTTCCATCGATGACGACTTCTGTCTTCTGCAGCTCTTCCAGAACACCATAGGAAAGCGCGGCGGCGCGCGTCCCTCCACCTGAAAAAGTGAGGTACAGAAGCAGGTTGTCTGAAGTTCCAGATGCTTTCATCCGGGTTGCTCTGTAATCTGCATCCGGGCGAACCTCTGTAATCGGCTGGTTGACGGGATAGTGGGCACAACCACCCACAACAATACCTATCCAAGTTGATACTAAGATGGGCAAAAAGAGTCTTTTCATCTTTCTCCTCCTTTCTTACCCTTTCGGTTCAAGGGCATCCGCTTATCATAAAGAGGAGTCCGACAGCCAAGATAATGAAACTGACTCGAACGAAACGCATCACATTGTGCCTTTTCATCGATATTTCTCTTTTCTTTTCACGTACTCGAAGCTTCCTTTTTGTGTTTGCTCCGAAAAAAACTAGCCCGAGCGGCTTCCCTTTTTCAGGGTATCGAAAGCCTGCACCGTTGCGTAAACATCGACTGCCTCCGACCATGACGCCGGCCGGCCTGGCTCCCTTCGGTGACCTGGTGACGACCAAGCCCGCTATTCACAAGAGTTCTATCCCTCCGCGATGGGCGCCTTTCTTACTTCTTTATCTTGCTGATTTTCGTACCCTGCAGGCCAAGGCCCCCCATCAGGCCCTTCTGATCGTAGAAAAACGCATAGATCTCCGACTGTAAGGTTGTCGTTGTCTTCGATGTGGCCCTCCCGACATCGACAACAACGATGCTCGGGCCGACCCCAATCTCCCAGCCGTCACTCTTGTCGATCCACTTCAGCGCCTTATTGGTCATGAAAAACAGCGCGTACCCATGTTTCTGTACGCCGGCCTGAAGTCCATAGGAGACCTGAACGGTGTTGTAGTACCCTGCAGTCTTTCCGCCCTTGAGGAGAGCACCCTCACCGTATTGCCCCCCCACAAGGAAGCCTCCCTTAACGATGCTCGGAAAAACGAGGATGCCTTTGGCCTTTTTGCCCATCGCCCTGGCTGCAGCGGATTGCCCATAGAGTTTCTCCAGGGCGCTTTTGGCATCACGGTTAATTTCTGCCGCCGTGCCGGCAGCAGCGAAATGCGGACTCATGAAGGAGCCTGCAGCCAACGCAAGCACCACCAGAATGGTTGTCACATGAACGTATCTCATCATCGTATCCTCCTTCTGTATAATTACCTGGTTGTTTTCATGAGCGGTATGTTCGCTCCGAGTTCATACATCAGCGCCGCATTGATCTTGTTCTCGATCTGGTAGTAGCGCACTACCTTTACCTCGGACAGAACTCCGCGGAACTTGGGGAGGTAGGCCTGACGAAGCCTCAGCCCCAGAGTCTCGATGGTCATATACTCATCAAGCAGCCTTTTCGCAGTATCGTTGGTCATCTTCTCATAGGCCTCCGCATAATCGTTGATCAGTTTCAGGGTGCGCGCGCGAAGAAGGAACAGTTCATCCTGATACCGTTCATAGACCGGCCAGAACGCCTGAGCTTCTGCCTCAGTCAGCTGCATGTTCTCCGCGACGAAGAACTTCTTGTCGGCGCGGATCTTCTCCCGTACGATCTGCATGTTGTCCGCTGGCTTGTCCTGTGCCGATGCTAAAAAGGCCCATCCCATCACCAATCCCATCAAAACGAGTACTACTTTGGTTTTCACATTCATTGGTTTCCTCCTTTCATCACTTCTTCTTTGGTTAGTATAATTAACTACTCCACCAACTCAATCTCTCCTGGCCGCCATTTCCCTTCGTACCACTCCTCGGTCGGGCTGTAGAGACGCAGAACACAGAACCAACCCTTACCCTTTACAGTCTGGATCCAATTCGCCTCTTTGCCGGCAGGCGCCTTCGGACCAATGTAGAGATCGATCGACCCGTCCTCGTTGACGATCATGTCCTTGTCCCGCCAGCTGGCCTTGGTCGGGATGGGCTGGTCGGTCTGGAGCATCGACCGGGTCTGGGGATCGTAGACCGCAATCGACCAGAACTTCAGCGCCGGGGGATCCTTGGGGATGTTCAACCTGTAGTTCTTGCCGCCGTCAAAGTAGTTACCCTCCGAGTCCAGGTAGCCCCAGGCGTACTTCGATCCCTTGCCGATCAGCTTCATGGCCATAGCAGGCGAGTTGACGGTCGCGAAGTAGTAGAAGTGGGTCCGTGCGTCGAAGTGACGCCCTCCCACGCCTCCATCCCTGAGGTATTGCCAGGAGTTGCCGATGAAGCCGTGTTTCCAATACGTGTCCTCAGCAATAAACTCCGCCTTGTTGCGCTCGTACCACAGGAGCGAGCGTGCCGTCGCATTGCCCACCGCAACTGCCTCGGTAAGGATTTTCTTCATCCGAGCGTCCGGGGCGAAGGGCTTGCCCTTCTGTATCCCAATAGACGCGAAGAGCCCGCGCAGCTCGGGATCGAGCATCTCGACCGGTTCACGATCGATCACGGCGTGGAGCTCTTCGTAGAACTCGTAGTTATTGGCATGAATCGTGTTGACGTACTTCTTCGATCCGCTGATGAACTCCATTGCGGGCGGATTTTTGGCCTTCGAGAGAGGATAGATCTTTAGGCCTTCTTTGTACATTTTGACGGCGGCATCCGGCTTGCCGTCCACGATGAATCCGCGCAGCGCCCACCAGCTCACATAGCTCGGCGACTTGTGCGTGAAATAACCCTTCGGGACCTCACCCTTGTAATCCGGCGGCAAGATCAAGTACTTGCCGCCTTTGCCGCGGTCGGGTCCCGGAGGGCCCAGGTCGGTCACTGAGCGGAAGAACGCGTCGTTGATCGCTCCCGGGCCGGTTCCGGCAGGGATCTCCAGCACCGTCGGGCCGTCCTTCTTGAGATCAAGAAAGCCGACCACGTAGACTGTACTGCCGTTGCCGGTCAGGAATAGGGACGTGCTGTCCATGAGCTCGTCAAAGATGAGGACCTGGTTCGAGTTCTTGGCGCCGAGTTCTGCCTGGCCGATCCGAAGCCCTTCCAGCGAGGTGGCGGGTATTCCGTGCATAAAGGTTTCCACGCCCCGAAGAAAATCGAGGTTGTCGTAAACTAACTCGGCCGTCTCCTTCGTCGGGATCCCGTCGAAGAACTTCAACGTTCCGATTCTCGTCTTTACCTCGTCCGGCGTCATAATATTTTCCGGGATCTTGGTGTTGTACCCATCCGTTGGCTTTTCGGCAGCAATGTTTTGTGTGGCGATTACCCCGCAAAGCACTACCGCCATCAGCACGGCCAGACTCGCTGTTGTGTGTTGCGTCGTCTTCATCTTATTTTCTCCTTTCACATTTGATTTATTGAGGAAAAGGTTTTGAGTTCACGGTTCCCCTCATTTTGGAAACAGAAACGTAATCTGCGCTTGCACGTTCCAGTCTGCTGCCCATCTGGGCTTCTCGGCGTTCCAATATGCCGCAAGCTTGGCGTTCACGGGCAGCTTTCCAATCTTAAACACCCTGCCGAATCCGCCGCCGAACGGCACCGTCCAGGTATCGTCACTGTCAGCCTCCCAGTTGGCCGTGATGGTGGGCGCCGTGGTTAAGTACCACCCGCCCTTCATGTTGTAGTTGACAAAGTACTGGGCGGAAAAAAAGCTCACGTCCGGGGGATTGTCATACCCCCCGCCAATGTTCCAGACGTTCGAGACAAGCAAACCGAAGACCCACTGCCCCGGCATCATCAAGGCGACGGCAGACGGGCCGAGCGCCCACTGGTCCGAACTCAAACGGTCCATGCCCGTGGGCATCTGCAGTTGAGGGCCCAAGCCCCAGATGATTTTTCCAGGCTTTGCAGGTGAGATAAACCCCTGGTAAGTGATGTCTCCAAGGCCGAACACGTCCCCTTCGCCAGCAAAGCGCTCATCCTGGTAGATGACCGGTACGATGGCCCGATTGATCAGATTCCAGTTTTCTGTGAGCTTTATCGGGATGACGGGTTTTATATTGAGGACATTGACATAAGCGTCCTCTGTTCCTACGGTGAAGTTCGAGTTATTCTCAAAGGGTACGCTGATGAGATCGGCCACCGGGTTCTGGGATTCCTTGGCCAGGTCAGTATTAGGTTTGTCTTCCGCCCAGGCGGCATCGGTCAAAGCCGCATTCCCGAACAGGAAAAACGCACCAAGCAACAGCGTGGTGGATCGAAGTGTCTTCAATCTTTCTTCCTCCCTTCCTATTGATTGTCAAAAGCGAGCTACCATTTCGTGCTATTTTCCCTCTCAGACTCCGATGGGGATGATTTGCCCGGATCGTGCCCTGCTTCAACACTATTCTCAGTGAGATTTTGCACCGATAGAATCGGCAGGTGCAGTTCGTAGAGACTGTTTATCACCCCCGTCAGCTCGGCCTGATCCCTCACTCGGCCTTCCAAGGTCGTCACCAACCACAAAGGCTCCCTTAATGAATTCCGGCACGATCAAGGTAGGATTGGGCATATCCATGAAGGGCGATATTTGCTTTTTAAGATGCGATCCTTTCTCTTCCCGCCACGAAAAAACTGGGGCTAACCTCCCATTTCGGGAAGGTTCGCCCCAACAGTACGTTCCCTCCGTGATTTGATGAACCTGTCTTACTGCTCCAGAACCTTCAGCTCAACCCTCCGATTCATGGCTCGACCTTCCTTCGTATTGTTCGGAGCAATGGGATTTGACGGCCCATAACCTACTATTTCCAAACGATCCGCCGAGACTCCCTTTGAAATGAGAAACTCCTCTATCGCCTTGGCCCTCCGCTCCGAAAGCTTCTGATTATACGCTTCCGTGCCAATGCTATCCGTATGACCTTCAATCCTCACCTTGACATCGGTTTCTCGCTCTAAAACCGCCGCGTTCTCGTCCAGAGTAGCCCGAACCTCAGGAGTAAGCTCGGCCGAATCAAAGGCGAAGTTGGCCCCCTGCAAA
>Ga0209427_10008966_pt1 | contig 11200 bp, 13 predicted proteins | sample DeeMarSWOR136_30_FD_187465 | JGI IMG/M metagenome (GOLD analysis project Ga0209427, IMG submission 187465) | Marine sediment microbial communities from White Oak River estuary, North Carolina - WOR-1-36_30 (SPAdes) (version 2) | ecosystem: Environmental > Aquatic > Marine > Intertidal zone >... | reverse complement strand
CCTGGTACTTCGATAACGCGAACGCCATATTTCCCCAGACCAACCTTCTCTCCGTCAATGACTATGCGGTCTGGCTCAGCATGGACGAACTTATAATCCTGTGGGTACAGACCGCTTCTCCTTGCGATGTCTAAGCCCAGCTCATCATCCGACCCTTTGGTCAAGAGCTTTCCCTCAACTTCTGTACAGATAACTTCGCAGGACGTCAGCATCTTGATGTTGCTGCACCCTCCAGCATGATCAGCGTGGCAGTGCGTAAGCAGGATGCACGCGATTTCCTCTTTGTCAAAGCCTTCGCCGCGAATATTGTCCATTATGAGCCCAGAGTTCAGACCTGCGCCAGCATCAATCAGAGCCAATTTGTCCCTGCAGTCGACGAGGTACACATGACAGTCATAGGGGTCTGAGAGGCCGATCTGACCGCTCCCAACCATGTATACATCTCGCGTGATCTTCATGGCTAGACCTCTCGATTCAATGCAGAGATAAGCTTTCCTGTGAAACGCTAGGCCGAGTTCCTAAAAGACATGCGTATGCAGGTTCAGCTTCAGGGCGGAATCACGGCTTCGATGTAGGTCTTTTGGTCGAGGGCTGCTTTGGCCGCCGCCTCCGCGAAGGCTTGGAACGGAACTGGATATGCCCCAATAAGAACGCAGAGCAAACCTAGCGTCAGTATAGGCATAAGCATCATCACAGGAGCCTCTTTCGCCCTCTTCGATATTGAGGTCGGTTCTTTCAACGCTGTTGCCTGGATCAGGCGCAGACAGTAGACGGACGAGAGCATCACATTCACGATCATGAGGAGCGAAAGGTATGGCAGACCCGCTTCTAGCGCGGCCGTCACAATCATAAGCTCGCTCCAGAAGAAGTTCAATGGTGGTAATCCGATTAGAGCGATCGTGCCGATGATGAATACTGTGCCAGTTATGGGCATTGTACGCCTTATCCCAGCGAGTTCCATCAAGCTACGTGTCCGCCCTCTGTAAATGAAGGCACCTGCACAGAGGAAAAGCAGTGCCTTGAGCACCGCATGATTCAGGACATGGAAGAGGCTTCCTGCTACAGCTCTATAAGAGCCTATGGACACCCCGAGAAGGATATAGCCGATGTTTGTGATCGTGCTGAAGGCGAGGAGCCGCTTGATATCGTCCTGCAGCAATGCCATGAAGTTTCCAATGAACATAGTCAAGACTGCAAAGGCGGCCAACGTGATATGCCAAGACCCGTACATTGATGCGAAGATCAGCATGAGAACTCTGATGAAACCATAGATTCCTGTTTTGACCATAACACCTGAGAGAATTGCGCTCACTGGGCTTGGTGCCGCCATATGGGCGTCGGGAAGCCATGTATGAAAGGGAGCCATCCCTGCTTGCAGGCCGAACCCGACGATGAGCATGAGTAGGGCAATAGACATCCACGGGTTTTCTACACCCTCTGCTAGGCTCGTGGACAAGTACGCAATGTTCAGCGTTCCAGCCAAACCGTAGAGGAAAGACAGAGCAAATAGGAGGATCATGCTCCCAGTCGCACTCATGATGAGATATTTATAACTCGCCTCGATTGCCTCCCACCTCTCCTTCCTGAAAGCAACAAGCGTATAGGAACTGATACACATAGTCTCCCAGAATATGAACAGGGTGAAGAGGTCCCCGGAGAAGACGATGCCGATCATAGCGGATGTAATGGCTAGCATGATTGTGTAGTAACTAGTGATATTGCCTCCCTCAATCTCTGCAACAGGGAAGGCGATTGTCACAGCTCCTATAATGAGCGATATCGATGCCATAAAGATGCTGAAGGTATCAACGGCTATTGAGACTCCGATTGGCGGAGAACTACCATGTACGACCAAGATGACATCTCCTGTCAAAACTCCGTCGTAGTACAGCGGAATCAACATTAGCGCGAAGATCACGGCAAGCATCGCGTATGCCTTGACAACCTTCACTTTCTTTGACTTGCGGCTGATGAGACCCATAACTGGGGTCATGACTGTGAGCAGAATCATAGCATCGAGGATTGGAGTGAACATTAATGTTTTAGTCTCCTGAGTTCCCTCACATCCAGCGTCCCGTAGTGTCTGTACGCGTAGATCGTGATCACGAATGCCAGCGCGATTATGCATCCTCCAATTCCTATGGACAAAATCGTGAATACGTGGGCCAGCGGGTGGACCATTCCACTGACACGGTAACTTGACAGTGCAATGAAATTCAAGTTCACAGCATTCAGCATGACCTCCAGGGCCATGAGCATCCTTATCATGTTCCGTTTCATCACAAGGCAATATAGGCCAATTAAGAAGAGAGCGGTCGAACATGCTGTGTAGTAAGCCAAAGGAATCAAGAGTACATCACTTCTCCTCGCCGAGGATCGACGCGCAGCAAGCAGCTGCAACGAATAGCAGGAATGCCAGTAGAGTAGTGTCCATATGCCTTTGTTCCCATAGAACGTGACTCACCTCTCTGCCGACCTCTCCATCCGTCGAGACAAGAGAGTCATCAACCGGATAGGCAGCATACTCGAACGGCACGATCGCGCGCTGTGTGGCCACCAATATGAACAGACAGGCTATAAGAGCCAGAGTCGCGGCGCTGACTATTCTCAGCCATACATCCCTCATTCCCGATCCCTCGACGTAAGCATGACAACAGAGAGGAAGAAGACAATAGCCGCCCCAGCGTAGATCAGCAGCTGGAAAACCATAGCATAGGGGGCATTCAGCACTCCGTAGAGTACACCTAGGGCAATGCACATGCCGAAGAGACAGACAACTGCGTGCAAGATATTCCTCAACTCGACCGTGAGAGCCGCTAATACAACCGTGGCGATTATCAGTGAGATTTCAAGGATTTCGATCAATAAGTCCACCTCAGCCTATGCTCAGAAAGCTTGAAAGCAACTCAGCCGCCGGCGTGATGAATGCTAGAGATAACCCAGGCCAAATCCCCAGTACGACGCACAGCAACGTGAGCGCAACTATAGGAATCAAGAGGGAGGTCGATGACTCCTCAACACCTTCCATTCCCTTACGTAGAGGCCCGAAGAAGACTCTCCACGCGAACCAGAGCAGGTAGCCCGCCGTGATCACTGTACTCGCCACGCCAATGAAGGTGAATGCTGCTTTCCCAGAAGCCAGTCCACCGGCAAAGATCATCCACTCGCTCCAGAACGCGTTCAACGGCGGTGTTCCGGTCAGGCTGAAAACCCCGATGAGGCAAGCTACCCCAGTTATTGGCATTTTGCTGATGAGTCCGCTCATTCTTCTTATGCTGCGGGTCCCTGTTTGGTGAATGATGGACCCAGCACACATGAAGAGGAGGCTTTTGCAGATTGCGTGATTGACTATGTGTGATAGGCTGCCCATTATCCCGAGCGTGGAGACTGTTGCAAACCCGAAGATTATGTATCCCATCTGACTTATGCTTGAGTAAGCTAGAAGCCGCTTGATATCATCCTGAGCCAACGCCATCAATCCTCCGTAGACGATCGTGATTATCGCGAGAGTCAATAGGTAATCAGAGGCTTGGATCATCCTGTCGCCCAAGATCGAGAGTAGAATCCTCCCAATCCCGTATGCACCAGACTTTATCATTAGGCCCGAAAGCATGGCGCTGATAGGCGTCGGCGCCTCAGAGTGGGCATCAGGCAGCCATGTGTGGAGAGGAAAAGCTGCCATTTTCACGAAGAATCCAAGTAGCAGAAGGATAAAGATGGTTGCTCTCATAGCCGGCGGGATGGCAGCTGCCTTCGCGGGCAACTCAAGGAGGTTAAACGTAAGCGTATAGGAGAAGATGGAGAGTATTCCAAGAAGCATGAAGAGAGCTCCCATGTGCGTGAATATGAAATACTTGAATCCAATGCCCAGCCTCCTTCTAGAGGTTCCCCACTGGGCTATTAGGAGGTATGACGGGATGAGCATCAGCTCCCAGAACAGATAGAACTGTATGAGGTTTATCGAGAATACCACTCCAATCATGCCTGTCATGAAGAGAAGCAGATTGGCATAGTAACCAGCCTGATTTGGTTCCTTCTCCATGTATTTGACAGAGTAAAGGCATGAAAGAGCACTGACTAGGGCCATTATCAGACCTATTGGGAAGCTAACCATGTCAATGAGGAAGCCGAAGTTGATGTTGACCGGGCTTATCCAAGGATACTCGAAGACAAGCGGATTTTGCTTGCTGTTGTATTCGTCAACCACCTGGCCTAGCGTGCTGATCATCAACAGAAACGACGACAAGGATACAGCTGTAGATATCCATCCAACCGTCTTCCTCAAGTGTCTCTGGAAAACGTAGATTATGATCCCTGAAGCAGCAGGTACAACTGTCGCCAGCAACGGAGCGTGTGGAATCATCTTCTATACCCCCAGATAACCTCCAAACATCAGAAACAGCACCAAGACTATGATCATGCCCAGGAACACAACTAACATGTTGTGTGACAAGACCCCAGTTTGGGTCTTCCTCAGTTTCTCCGAGAACTTAGTCGCGTCTTGCGCAATCCCTTTGTTAAACTCTTCGAAGCCTCCAAGCTCCACTGACTGGTATGTCCGCTGAGAGAGATTGGTGAGTTTTTCTGCTATTCCTTGATTGAACCTCTCGAGCCCGGCTAGCTCTACAGATGAGTACACCCACCGTGACAGTGAGATCATCCACCTGACCGCCAAGTCGAAGAACTCGTTTATTCCGCGTATTCTAGGTCTCCTGATACCTTCCATCTCTACATTCCTGTATAACATCTGGGATAGGTTGATGGCGGTGTGAGCTACTCTGTCATAGAAAGCGTTAATGTAGCAACGGTTCAGTAAGGTTGCGTGAATGCCTCTCAAGATCGGATATCTCTGCGTGATCTCATCAGGCTCTATCCTACGTTTTATGTACAACATGCGTGAGATGTATCCGCCAACTATCAAGGCAGATATTGTGAGCACCGTGCTCACAGACGGGATAATATACCATAGCACATCGAAGACACTGTTGAAGACCACCTCCTGGACAATTGGAAGATAGAACTGGTTGAGCAAGGGCATCAGCAAGGGGACAGAGAGATCGAGGATCGCGGTCACAACAAGCAAGGCGACGAAGGAGGCCCGCATCGACAACGGGACGTTCCTGGCTTTTCTCTTCGAATGGGGGCCTGAGAAGGTAAGTCCCATTAATCTGAGAGCATAGAAGGCGGAGACCCCGCCGGTTAGTATCAGGAGTGCGAAGAGGCCGTAGCCTGAGTAGACAATTGCAGCGTCTGCCGTTCCTTGAGCTTTTCCGGGGAGTTCAAGGGCCAAGTTCTGAACCCAATTGCTCAGCCAGAACCCGCTGAACGGCGGTAGATTTATCACGGCGAAGACGGCGACTTCCATCCCACGATGTACGATTCTACTATCGTATCCGCCTAGTTTGTGCAAGTCTTCAGATTCGACAGCATAGGAGACATACACCGTGGAGAGTATAAGCAGAGCTGAGATGAAGGCGTCAACAGTCAGAATTGTGGTTCCGGCGAGGTATCCAGACGTCATGTTTTCGTTCAGACCGGCTAGACCCAAAGCCGCCAACATATAGCCGATTATACTTGAGATCGAGTAGGCCATAACCCGCTGGGGGTGCCTTTGAGCCGTGGCTGTCAGAGCTGTAACGAATCCTGTTATGCTCCCAACCCAAGCGACTGTCAGAAAGAAAAAGGACAACTCGTTATATCCCGAGACAAATGCACCACGGAATATCGGTAGAGCCCTGGCCATGAGGTAAGGGCCTGCCAGACACTCAGTGAGGGCGTTAGATGAGGACGGTGTGCCAACAAGCATGTCGGGTAGCCACTCGTGGAGCGGGAACTGAGCCGCCTTGCCAATGATGCCGATGAACAACATGAGCGAACTGAAAAGCAACAGACCTGACTGAGATAACTCGGATATCCAATTGTTGGCGCTGCTCAGTTCAGCGTAATTGAAAGTTCCAGAGTAGGCGTATACAACCAGTATGAAGAAGAGTAGAGCAACATCACCGACCCGGAGGATGCTGTTCACCTTCAGACCCAGGCGCACCTTTCTCCTCTTCCTGTACACGAAAGACGTAAGGCATGTGACGGACAATCCCACAATCTCCCATCCGATGAACATAAGTAGAAAGTTGTCGGCCATCACAACTAGCATGTACCCTGCGATGAAGAGCTGCATGATAAACCAGAACCTGGTCTTGCTTGGGTCTTCACGCATGTATCCCACCGAGAAAACTGCGACCGCCAAACCTATGATGCTCACCACACAAGCCATCAAGACGCTTAGTGGGTCCACCAGCACCCCGACGGCCATCGGAGGCGGAAAGACACACATGTCATTGACCTGGCCTTGAAAGGCATCCGGCATCATCGACAACGAAAGAACGGCACTCAAGCCGATTGAGGCTACTGCCAAGTGATCCCTGAATCTCCTCAACTCTCCGACCAAGCCGAATACCGGCGTAAGTAGACCCCCGACCACTGGAACGATCCAGCAAAGCCACGGCGCATATGGAAGCAGTCTACTCACCTCTGTTTCTCTGGGTCAGAGCTAGCGCTTTTAGTCCTGCGGAATTCTATAGTCATGCTTTCGGGTTTTGTGAAGGCCAATTCGAACTCCTTTGTCGTCTCTATAGCCTTCGTTGGGCACACATCTACGCACTCTCCACAGAAGAGGCAACGGCCGACATGGTATCGTATCTCAGCGCTTCGACCTTTGCCCACTATTTCGATCGCTGCCGAGGGACATATCCTCTCGCACAGATTGCATCCGATGCATTTGTCGATCTCCCACGTGACCTTGCCCCTCATCCTCTCGAATGGTTTGGCTCTCTCATAGGGGAAACGCATCGTTACCGGTTTCTTTGTCAAGTTCTGGAGGAGTTCACCTTCCATAGCCATTCTGGGTCACCACGGAAACACCTCAACTAGACCTATCTGTAATAGCGCAAGTGGTATCAGGTACTTCCAAGCACCCACGAGAAGCTGATCGATCCTGTACCTTGCAAATAAGGCCCTCAAGTTGGAAAGAATGAATACGCAAGCAAGCAGCTTAAGCAGATAGACTAGCGCACTAAGGCTGTCAAGTCCCCCCGTTCCGCCGAGATACAGCGATGTCATCAACGATCCAGCAAGAACTAGCTCTAGGTCTTTTGCAAGTCTTATGAGAGCCAGTTTTCTTCCGCCGAATTCGACAAGCCATCCGCCGACGATTTCGGTTTCAGCCTCTGGGATATCGAATGGGACCCTCTGGAGATGAGCTAGCAGACAGATTGCGAAGACAACAAAGCCTAGAGGCTGGGTAAGAACGAACCAAATTCCGCCAGTTTGCTGCTGGACGATGCGGCTTACGGAGAGGCTTCCGGTGGCGATCGCTGGTCCGACCATCACGAGGTTCTGCGGGATTTCGTAGCCAAAGAGCTGCAAGCCAGTTCTGATCCCGCCGATCGTGCTGAATCGATTCGTTGATACCCATGCTCCAACGAGCAGAAGAAGAGCTGTAAGTGTCATAAGGAACATGACGACGATCAGGTCACCCTCGAAAGAGACTAGGGCCGAATGATCCGCGATGGGAACGGAGAAGAGAGGGGTAACAGCTAGGGCGAACATCAAGAGGGGCATCAGAAGAAATGGCGTCCTGTCTGCGAACTCTGGAGTTATATCCTCTTTTGAAAGCAGCTTAACGAAATCAGCGAACGGCTGCAGAATGCCCTTAGGTCCTACATGTAAGGGACCATAGCGGTTCTGGAATTTGGCTACGAGCTTACGATCGAACCACTCAATGAAGAATGCTAGCACGATCAGGAAGAGGAAGCCCGGGAACAGGGCTAACTGAAGTAGTGCTGTTACCTCTTCTGGTACCACTCTATCGCGTACCTCCTGAGCTCTTCGCCACTCCACATCTTCCGTTTCCTGCTTTCTGCATCAATCATCATAACCCTTTCAGCGCATGCTATGCACGGATCAATCCCTGCTATCACAACTGGTATATCAGCGATATTGACGTCAACAAGCATCTTGCACAAGGGTAGGAGATTTGCCAGGGTTGGAGCCCTGACCTTCAGGCGAACGGGCTTCTCGCTTCCATCTGACTTTAGGTAATGGAGATCCTCTCCTCTTGGGGCTTCGACAAGACTTACCGCCTCGCCTTCGGGCACTGCCCTTGGTACCCTGACTCGAATCGGACCGCTCGGCAGATTCTCCAGCGCATATTCCACAATTCCTGTGCTGACAAGGATCTCGTCGATCCTGACAAGGATCCTGCTAAAGACATCGCAACCCTTGTAAGTCACCACTCTCAGTGGAACTTCTCCGTACGCTGCATAAGGATAGTCGGATCTGACATCACGGGCTACACCGCTAGCCCTAAGTGTCGGCCCCACGGCGCATAGCTCTAAAGCGTCGCGCGGTGCTAAGATGCCTACGTCCACCGTTCTCTTGAGGACGGTCTGATCTTTCGTACACACGCTCTTGTAGTATTCCGCCCGTTCCTCTAGTTGATGGAGTTTGTCCTTGATCTCTTCCAGCATCTCGCTTGAGATGTCGCAACGTACGCCTCCTATAGTGTTCACTCCGTAGTTCACGCGTTTTCCGGAGATAAGCTCGAGAATCTCCAGCATTTTCTCTCGGTCCCTCCAAGCGTACATGAAGAGCGTCTCGAAGCCCATCTCCTTCGCCGTAAGTCCTAGCCAGAGGTAATGATTCTGAACCCTCTCCATCTCACCGATTATCGTCCTTATGAACCGGGCTTTCTCAGGCACCTCAGTTCCGAGCAGTCCCTCTACTGCTTGGGAGTAGCATGCAGCGTGTGCAAATGAGCATATCCCGCATATCCTCTCAGCAAGGTAGACGTTTTGGAGATACGTTCGGTTCTCAGCCAGCTTCTCTATGCCTCTGTGGATATATCCGAGGCGTGGGGTAACATTGACGACCTTCTCTTCCTCAACCTCGAAGATGAAGTTTATCGGCTCCTCTAGAGCTGGGTGCTGAGGACCGAATGGTATTGTTATAGTTGACACTTCACTTCTCTCTCATTCTTTCGTTGATCCTCTCTGGGGGCCATTCTTGCCTTAGCGGATGGATGTCTTCGGGCCAGTCGTCAGGTAGGAGGAGGGGTGACAGATCTGTGTTTCCGTCGAACCTAACGCCGAATAGGTCGTGAACCTCTCTCTCGTATAGGCTTGCGCCGGGAATCAGATCAACTATAGTAGGCACAGCCGCCGCCTCCTTGGAGACAGTAACCCTCAGAGATACCAGAGCGTCTCTGTGCGACAGGTGGTAAATCAGCTCGATCTCCGAACCGATGTCGACCCCTGTTATCGTCGATAGGTGGCTGAATCCTTCAAGCTCGGCCAGCCTCTTGACGGACTCCCTGAGTTTTTCTCTCGAGATTCGGATGAACAATCTCCCTTCGCGTGGAGATAGGATTTCTTGGGCGTCTTTCCTCAACACCCTCTCTATAGGGCTACTTATCCTCATCTTTGCCACTCCTGATCTTTCCGATCAGCTCTAGGACTCCATGTATTATCGCTTCAGGTCGTGGTGGACAGCCCCCGACATAGACATCGACCGGTAGGACCTTGTCTACGCCTTCGTAGACATTGTAAGAGCCGGTGAAAGGAGCTCCGCTCACAGCGCAAGACCCGATTGCGATAACATACTTAGGCTCAGGCATCTGTCCGTATATCCGGAGGAGTCTACTTCTGCTCTGCCTCGTCACAGGTCCTGTGACAGCGAGTATGTCCGCGTGTCTGGGGCTTCCCTTGACAAGGATACCGAACCTCTCAAGGTCGAACTTCGGCGCCCGCGATGCCACAAGCTCGATATCACAGCCGTTGCATGATCCTGAGTTGAAGTGTAAGAGCCAAGATGAACTCGATCTTGCCCAGCTTATCAGCCCTATTTCTTTCCACTCCTAATCATGGGGATTGCAGCCAGCAGACTGAAAGCGATTATGGCGCCGAATAGTATTGGGTATAGCCCCCTCTGGACAAAGGACAGAGCTAACATGAAGGCTGAGATGTCTAGAACCATGAAGTAAGTGAGGTACAGGAAAAACCTCTCGAGGTTGACTTGAAGCTTCATTCCAGGCATGTCCTCACCACAAGCATAGGGCGCAAGCTTGTCAGCCGTCTTATCGCCTTTTGCAGCGATGACCGACCCAATAGCATACATCAAAGCACCTATCAGAACAGCTGAGAAGAAAACGAAAGGCAGAGAAAGAATCACCTCGGAAAGCACGATCTTCCTCCTCCTATTGGCGGGAATGCCGATTCCTGGATGGGACCCCGTTTCATGCTTGGTTTTTTCCTCCTGAGACTTCACAATATGAGACGAGCGGGAGAAGCGATTCGTTACTCCTCCTTCCACATTTTCAGAACGGTTATCAGCTCGCTGCCTGCGACGTCGGACATCTTGCGAGTATCCAGCATTATTCTCCTCAATTCGTCCAAGTCCTTGACGTCAATCTTGATGAGAAGGTCGCTTGGGCCATCGATCTCATAAACGGCGGAGATGTTTCCATCGCTAACTAAGCTCCTTGCCACCTTCTCCATTTTCCCAGGCTTGACATTCAGCAGAGCGAAGCCACACATCCCCTTGCCTAGGATGGATTTGTTGACATCCGCAGTGTATCGTTTTATCACTCCCTTCTCGATGAGCTTCTTTATGCGTATGTGAACTGTCGCATCTGAGACACCCAATTCCTTACCAATATCCGTGAATGGTACCCGAGCGTCCTTCTTTAGCATCTCTATGATCTTCTTGTCAGTATCATCAAGCTCAATCGTCAAAGCCCTCACCAGATTCTGTCTGAATACCTGACACGTGTCACCCTATTAAGACTTTCTATAGGAAAAGGCGGATTCACTAAGAGATTCTTAGTTCATCCTTCACAACAGATAAGAGATACACGTTACTCACTCTAAAGGGTCGTGAACATATAACATAGTCACCAGATCAACGGCAGATCAACAACATACACTGATACCCTCCTTAACGGGTAATGAGGAATCTAGTCTATGTCTGGGGCGTAGGATCGATCGTGATACTAAGACTTTCCTGAGAAACCGAGAGATGATCCGGATCGGCAAAGCGGTGTCAATGAGAAGAGAACAGAATCCTATCTCAATAAACAGAGACAATGCTAGGAAAGGCCTTACGGAATATTCTCACGTTGACCTTATGCTCGTTCGATCTCGCTGAT
>Ga0209427_10008963_pt1 | contig 11202 bp, 11 predicted proteins | sample DeeMarSWOR136_30_FD_187465 | JGI IMG/M metagenome (GOLD analysis project Ga0209427, IMG submission 187465) | Marine sediment microbial communities from White Oak River estuary, North Carolina - WOR-1-36_30 (SPAdes) (version 2) | ecosystem: Environmental > Aquatic > Marine > Intertidal zone >... | reverse complement strand
CCATTGTTTTATCAATATGTTGTACATAGCATTAAAAGTGTAGTAAAAATATTGAGTGATGTATAAATATGATTTATCGTTATGATAAAACACCTATCATTCTGATAATTACCCTCAAAATGAAAATTAGTCATAAAAACGTTAATTATTTAACCGTAAAAATATCAACCAATTAGAAGTATAATGATTGAAGATTACTAACCAGTTGTGATTGAAAATGTATATTCGTTATTGAAATGATAATCAGTGTTAATTAGACGATGAAACCATAAATCAAATCAATGAAATCGTTGTTAAAGCTGGACATGGTTTGTTACCAACTAAAAAACTGAATGTAAAAATAGACAGTTACGTGTTAGAAACCAATGTTCATTTTCCCACTGATTTAAATTTGCTATGAGATGCCGGACGTAAATGTATTGATATGATATGTCATATTATCAAACACGTCGACATTGATACTGGCTGGCGTAAACACCAGGATTGGTATAGCCGTCTTAAATCATCATTTTACAAAGCCTCCAAATTAACATCTGGCAATGGGAAAAATACGGAACGTGGTTTGGAAGCAGCATTAGATTATTTGACGATTGCTGATAAGCTGAGCAACAAACTGGTTAGCACAGATGATTTAATAAAACAGCTAGCAAATTCAAATAATAATATTAATAAATATAATGAGTTAATGTATTTTCAAGCCCACCTTAATGATCATATTGATCTTGTCCGGCGACGTCTTATTTATCGAGAAAGTATCCCTCATTGTGAAAAAATATTCTCCTTATTTGAGCCTTACACTTGCTGGATTCAAAAAGGCAAGATCGGCAATAAAGTTGAATTAGGGCTGATGGTCGCTGTTGCCAGCGATCAGCATGGTTTTATCCTGGCTCACAAGATAATGGAACATGACCAGGATGTTGAAATAGCTGTGCCCTTTGTAAAAGAATTAGTTAACAAATATGATATTGATAGTGTCAGTTTGGATAAAGGCTTTTGGAGTCGCACCAATTTTATAGAATTACAACGGCTTGTTAATCATGTCGTGTTACCCAAAAAAGGAAATTTAAATAAGGACGAAAAAGAACGCCAATCCACGAAGAAGTTTAAGGCTTTACGAAAACAACATTCAGCGGTGGAGTCAGACATCAATTGTTTAGAGCATCATGGATTGAATAGATGTCCCGACAAGGGCGTACAAAATTTCAGAAAATATACGGCTTTGGGTGTTTTGGCCCACAGCTTACATAAATTGGGCAATATTTTGCTTGAGCAAGATCGTCAAGCAATTTTAGCGAAAGCTGCGTAAATCAAGTTAATTAATCAAGTATAATAGTATCAATGGGATAACTGCGTCTAAAAATGTTAAAATCAGCACTAGTTAGAATATTTCAAGGAACTTTGTGTGTTTAATTAATAGAACCCTCAAAGATAAAATCTTTATCGAGTCTTGCCGCTCGGTGGGTCACGAGTAAATTAATGACTTTTCGTTCAGGCACTATTTACCAAATTGCCCAATCACCCAATCACTCTCACGAAAAAGATTGTCTGCATAAATAACTGCACATCCGAACCAGTTAGCAATGATATCTTTAAAAACCAAGCCAGGAGTTAATCCCATACCACCGAGCAGGCCAAGCAAAGCAGCCGCAGACATCAATAAAAAAATTTCAGCAATTTTAACAACAATCAAATGACTGATGAACTCACGAAGGATCAATGACAAGATGATGACAGGCACTGCTAAAGATGGCGTGAATAAAGGAATTCCCAAAACCGTGACTGACCTGAAAAAATCTTGAACCTGTTCCATTTAATTTCCTTCTCTTTAAATTATTTATTAGAACTTAAACATTTCATTTATATAAATTATAAAAAATGATCTATTAAATGTCAATGATATTTTACAAAAACGACTTGCTTATTAAAAATTTTTTTAATATTTTGGGTTCATATTTTTTAATTGGCGTAAAATTGCTTATGGATTTTTAAATCCTCCACTTTGAATTTTGTGCAAGCTTCCGGCTATTGGATTCGAATATCTATGGGAAGTGTAATCGAGATATCTTTTTATTTTATGGACACATGCTGTTAACACTATTTGCTCTCGGCTTTGCTGTTGTTTATTTTGGGATGATGATTATTTTATGGATCGGGTTAACCAGAATAAATACATGTAGTGAGACGAAATTATTTCGTGTATCAATTATCATCGCAATGAAAAACGAGATGCAAAATGTTCGTACATGTTTAGATGCATTGGTCAACCAGAACTATCCAAGAAATTTGTTAGAAATCGTTATCGTGGATGATGGATCAACCGATAACACTCCAACAATTTTAACTGAATATGCGCAAAAATTTTCTTACATAAAAATTATTCGAAATGAATCCACTCCCCCAGGTGTCAGCAGTAAGAAATATGCCTTGAGTAAAGCGATTGCTCAAAGCAAAGGGGAAATTTTACTTCTGACTGATGCCGATTGCAAGCCACAATCGGGGTGGATTCGCGCCATGGTAAGTTGCTTTGATTCAGAGGTTGGATTCGTTGCGGGATTCTCCCCATTAATTGATTCAACAAATTCAATCCTCGGCAACTTGCTTCTGTTAGATAGTATCGCAAACGGCATTGTTGCAGCGGGCAGCATCGGTTTTGAGAAAGCGATTACCTGTACCGGGCGAAACATTGCCTATCGCCGTGAAGTTTATAATGAAGTCAACGGATTTAACAAAATTATGCGCAGTATTTCCGGTGATGACGATCTATTTCTGCAACTGGTAAAAAGAGAAACAAAATGGAAAATCAGTTTTGTAAAAAGTCAGGAATCAATTGTCCCAAGTTTTCAAACAAAAAATTTAAAACAATTCCTTGCCCAAAAAAGACGTCATCTTTCTGCTGGCAAATATTATGACTTCAAACTTCAAATCGCCTATGTGCTTTTTCATTCAGCGAACTTGTTTATAACTATATTTTTTATCATTTCAATCTTTACGGGACAGAATATAATCCTGGCAATTTTTTTATTAACGAGCAAACTTTTAATCGATTGGCGTCTCATGAGGAAAGGCAGCAGGGCATTTTTTAAACTGGATATGATAAAATATTTGCCGTTGTGGGAGTTATTTTTTCTCGGTTATCATCTAATTATTGGTCCTGCTTCCTGGAGTGGAAAAATTAAGTGGAAATGAGCACACATCTGCAGGTCTGGGAAAACTATCGAAAATTCGCTGACGAACGTGGCTGGTTAGTGGCAACGATTTTAAAACACTTCACCAACATTGAAGGAAAAAGAGTGCTGGATATGGGCTGTGGCGAAGGAGGGACTTCTCGAACATTTTTTCAAATGGGAGCAAAGGTAACTGCGGTTGATAGCAATCCTGATTTAGCCCAGAAGTTTAAAAACAGCGGGATAATTTTCATAAATGCCAGAGATCAGGAAAAGTATTTAAAAGCCAATAAATTTGAAATTGTTATTCTTCAGGATGTATTGGAACATGTGCCTGATCCAGAACAAACAATAAAACAGATGAATTTCTGCCTATGCCCCGGAGGCTGGATTTTTATTTCTACCCCGAATCGATTTTCAGTGTTGAATATAATCAGCGATCCCCATTGGAATCTACCGGGAGTTGCTATGTTCCCGCGCAAAGCCGTCGCTTTTCTCGTTCATTATATTTTTCATCGTGATCTACGGGAACGGACAGATTGGGCTGCTTTGCTTTCATTAAGGAATTTAAAAAGAATTTTAGATTCAAACCACTTTGAAACTGTTTTTGTTAATTCAATCGTCGCAAAAGTCCTGTTCCAGAAGCCAGAGGCAGTCGTATGCCATCCAAAACATATTCAACATGTCCAGTGGCTTAGAAAAAACAGCTTAGATAGATGGATCAATCATTTAGTAAATGATCGAATAGGGATATTTAATTGGTTCATCAATCCGACATGGTATGTGGTGGGAAAGTTAGGTAATTGGGTAACTGGAAAATTAAGTAACACGGTAATTAGGTAATTAGGTATCAGGTAATTAGGTTGTTAGGTCATTGGGTAGTAAGAAGGAAATTTTTTGGAGTCGTGTAATTAAAGCGGCTTCGTTAAAAAGGATTTCTAATTGTCTCAAAGTTCTAATCGCTTTTGGTTTATCAACCCTTACTAAAAGAAGCTTTGTTTGGGGTGTCCCTTTTGTTTCAACAGTTGAGCCGACGGTGTGCTGCAACCTGCATTGTCCGCAGTGCCTGACTGGCATGGGCAAGGTAGACCGGGAGATAAGCTATTTGAGTTTGAATTCATTTAAAAGTATTATTGAACAACTGGGGGATCGCATCTGGTATCTTTTACTTTTCAACCAGGGCGAGCCATTTTTGAATCCTCACCTGATTGAATTCATTGAACTTGCAAAACAAAAGCGAATTTATGTCTCGACCAGTACGAACGGACATTTTTTAACTGACAGAGAATCTGTTCAGAAATTAGTAACCAGCGGACTGGATGTGATTATCATTTCACTCGATGGCGCTGATCCTGAGACCTACAAAATTTATCGAAAAGGAGGGAATTTTCATCAAGTTATCAACGGGATAAACAATATCCTTATTTTCAAAAAGCGATACGGTTTAAACACACCAAAAGTCATCATTCAGTGCCTTGTGATGAAACACAACGAAAATCAGCTTCATCAAATGAAAAAACTGGCAAGCGATTTAAAAGTTGATAGAATGCTTTTTAAAACTTTACAAATCGAATCAGAAGATACCGGCTTGCAGTTCTTACCAACGAGTATAAAATGGCGACGTTATCAAGTTGAAAATGGGAAAATCAGTCCAAAGAATTCTTTAAAAGGAAGTTGCTCGCGATTATGGTATAGCGCGGTCATTCTATCAGATGGACGTGTTGTACCATGTTGTTTTGACAAAAATGGAGAGCATACTTTCGGCGTTATAACGCAGAAAACTACATTTACAAAAATATGGAAATCGGATGCATACAACAGGTTCAGAAATAAAATCTTACAGGGATCAGAAACAATTAGCATCTGCCAAAACTGTACCCAAAACCAGACGGTCTATATCTAAACGCGCAGTTGTATTTGTTCTCAAATTTGGGATTGCTTTGCTCGTCATGATAATGTTAATAAGAAAGGTTCAGTTAAATGAAATTTTGATCGCATTTAAATCAGCAAAACTATACTGTATATTTATCGCGCTGTTGTTGTTGATCCCAAATATATATTTACAATTTTATAAATGGCGCTATTTAGTAAGATTGCTCAAACCACAAGTAACCAATCGTGAAGTTTTTCAGTCACTTCTTGCAGGATTTACATTTGGATTTGTCACTCCAGGAAGATTGGGAGAATTTGGGCGTGCTTTTTTTATTAAAGACTGTTACTGGGTTAGCCTACTTGGAATCATTTTTATTGATAAACTCTTTTCTTTAGCTGTGGTTATTTTCTGGGGTGCAATTGGTCTGATGTTTTTTGTAGGAAAGCAACTTTATCTCTACACGATGGTGCCAATTATTATTTTTACTGCGATTGCCTTGATTGTTATTTATTATGTTTTGTTTCATCCGGAGATTATCAGAAGTTTTTTATACAGCCTGAATATCATTCTTCCATTTCGGGATAAAATGAAATCGCTCATGAGCAGTCTGGACAACTTTCACCAGCGACAAGCAGTTCATCTTTTGCTATTAACTATTTGTTTCTATTTTATATTTTTAGCTCAATTTTATATTCTGGTTTATGCTTTTGAAGTTGCTCCAATCTCGTCTACGGTCATGGCGATTTCTTCAACTATGTTGGTAAAATCCATGCTACCGATTTCTCTTGGAGATCTTGGTATCAGGGAAAGTGCTGCCATTTTTTTCCTGGAGAAGATTGGGCTTCAAAGCTCAATAGCGTTTAATGCTTCGATTTTGCTTTTTTTAATCAATTTGCTGATTCCCAGTTTGGTTGGACTGGTTCTTGTGCTGAAATATCGCTTGATTTTCAAAAAGAATAATAGTTAACGAAGCGTTGCTTTAAACCGAGATAAAATATCACAACGAGTAAACAAATGAGAGAAGAACAACCGAAAGTTCTGACACAAGATTAGTATAAAGATTCTCAGTCTCGAAAAACAGTACAGGATATGATCATGAAGATATTGCATGATTTCTTGCCAGAAAGCTATACCCGAAGCATTTTCAACGAAAAATGTCAGGTTATTTTTGATCATATTTTTACGACGGCTTCGCTGGGTAAAGGTTAGGCGGCGGTTTAAAGTAAGTTTATATTTTACAACTCGATATTATGACAAAATTATTCTTAAATTCAACTTAGTGAACTGATCCCGGCTGAGACAGAGCTGGTATGGAGAGAGTGGAAGGAGTATGAACCAGCATGGGAGTTGTTAGAGAGATTTCACAGTCAAGCGATAATCAAGAAAGAGATTTAAAACTATATTTTATCAAATTTATCGCGATGAAAGCCGACAGTCTAAAGACAGGTATATGATTTTAGGTGTTACAATCATTCCTTTTTAAAATGTAAACAATTTCAATGGAGCTATACTTAAATTCAGTAATGAACAACACATGCATGCAAAATTAAAATGGACGAAAGTCAATAACAAAAAATTGAGTCAATTTAAAAGATTTTTAGATAAGTACTTAAGGTTGTTCATCGCTTTAATAAAAATCCGAGGATCGGCATTTCCAATGTTTTTATTTTCGAATGGCTTTTCACGACCCAGAATGATGTGGTACAATTTGTCCCATTTTCTTATTTCCTGATATTTCAATTCGATGGGATCGCCTACATATTTTGGCATTCCTTATACAAGACATACTTGATTGAAATGAGAATTTAAATATTTGCCATTTTTAGAATTGATGGGTCCCACGCTGATACATGTATCAAGCAGGGGCTATAGAAGATGAGGTTGTGCCAGACATTTTGAAGATAGCTCCTCAACAGTCAACATATTATTGGAAAGATGGCTAAATATTTTTAAACGAATGGCGGTGGAAATGACAGATACGGTCCAGGGAGCAGTGAGTAGATTCGAGAGTGGATTCATCATCTCCTTTCAAGATTTTTTAGCTTCAGTTTTTAAAGCTCTTGGGTAAAAAATTTTCGTCAATATAACAAAAATTACTCTATCTATCAAGCGAACATTTTATTAAAAATTCAAATAACCTTTCAAAAGTTAGGACATTTCATCCTCAATTTAGTGGCATTGATAAACAGGCAATAAAATGAAGAGTAAGATATTGAAGGCAGAAATTTGTCGTATAGATATAGATTTTGTTGCTCATGTTATGGTTATTGTCCTTACTGAGCTTTTTCTATCACTTCAAACATTGAAAGCAGAGCTTTTCCGACCTTGGCATTGTCCAAATATTTTCCCCGTATCGGATCAATCTCATCCGCAAATTGATGAAACAGCTCGCTACCAGCGCCTTTGGCAAAAAATGGAATTAATGAATTGGTATGCCCGCGGCTGTGCCATTCCATGCCTGGTAGAGTGCCTTTGCCTCGATTTTCAATGGGATTCCAGATTGGCTTTCCATCTGGTTGAATTCCAGAATTCAGGCCTGTTAAATAACCTGTTTCATGATCGCCCGTGACAATTACTATCGTCTCATCCCAGCTACTGTTTTGTTCCACCCAATTCACCACGGCTTCGACGGTTCGATTGAAATCAATTTCTTCCTCAATCATCCTGCCAAATTGGTTATCATGGCTTGCCCAATCGACAGCACCACCCTCGATCATGACGAAAAATCCATCAAGATCGTTATCGAGGATATTCAAAGTTGCTTTTGCCATTTCTTCCAGTGTGGGGACAGTCTCGATGAGTGGCACAGTGAAGGGATCCGCCTGAGTATCGCCCTCTCTTTCCTGCTTCAATGTATTGGCTACTGGGGGGATACCAATAACTCTTTTTGGCATGGCGCCATTCATTAATTTCTGAAAATCTTCCCGAGCTTCAATCAAAGTCCAGGGATCATTTATTCCATCACCGTCGGAATCATTGCCAGCCGTACCGTTGACCAACTCCATCCAAACTTCTTCACCACCAACATATTTAAAATTGCTGTCTGATTTTAACTGTCCAGATTTATCATAAAAGGGATGACCAGCGCCCATGATGACTTCTAACGGACTATTGAGAATCATTCCCTGGCAATCTCAACGTAATGGCCTCTTTTCTCATTATGAACCACAAAAGCAGCGGGTGTAGCATGGCTAAATGGAACAGTTGTAACGACTCCTGTGGCTTTGCCCAACTGTTCTAATCGTTCAATGATATTTTTCAAATTGGTTTTGGCGGTGTCAACGCCAATTGCACCATTATACGTTTTGAAACCCGTTGCCATTGCCGTTGCCGAAGCAGCCGAATCTGTCGGTTTTTTTCTGACGTAATCAAAACGACTCCAGGCAGAGTCAGGATGGTACACAGGACTCTCAATCGAGTAAGTACTCATCGCATATTTTACTGGAAATTGCTCATAAATCTGCCTACCTATCTCACCATATTGAAAGATACTGGCGGCATCGATATGATTATAGCCACAGCCATCGCTGATCATCAAAATGATATTCTTCGGAGTGCCAGCAAAGCTATTAATCCCAGCGAGGAAAATAACAGTAGCGAGTACAAGTCTAGTATTTTTAAATTTCATTTTAATACCTCTTGATTCAGTTTTAGTAATAATATTTAGATGTATTTATTGAGAATTTGTTTCAATCATAAATTGGTCAATTAATTCTATTTTTATTAACGCTGAAGCAATCTCTTTAAAAGAGATTACTTCGCGCGTGTGGTAGGACTCAATGAGTCGTTTTCATTCCCTGGATGTTTTCTGACCAATAAGATAAGGCTTCATTATTTAATTTCAGTTAATTTCTGGTTACAAATCGGTTAAAAAAAGAAAATATTTTTGTAACACATTCTTAATAAAGTGTTAATCTGATTGTATTAATCATTGATTATTTACACTAAACGACCAATAAAACTAAATCCACTTAAAAATGGGTAATATAGCACACTCTAATAAAGTTCTTTACGGAATTCAGGGTGAAGGTAGGGGACATGCGTCTCGCAGCTTGCATATAATCCACCAGTTGATGAAGAAAGGTTATGATGTTCATATATTCAGCGGCGGCGATGCTTTAACTCTATTGGATGGGAAAAGAATTCCGATTAACAAAATTCCAATCTTACATTTTTACAATGGGAAAAAAGACCACTTAAGCTTGCTCAAAACTGCTTATCGAAATTTTTTCCAGTTTTTGGATTTGATTTTATGCATTGGCAGACGATACAATGCGGTGCTTGAAAAAGTCGTACAATTGAAACCTGATTTTATCATTACAGATTTTGAGCCCTATCTTTCAAAGATAGCAAAAAAACAGGGCATCCCCAACCTGGCGATTAATCATCAGCAAATTTTTCTTGAATCAAAATTGCCCCGCTTGAAGGGTATTCGGAAATTTATTAAGCTATTGATTTTCAAAATAATAATTAAGATTTTAGCTGGTAAGCCCGATCGAGTAATCACCAGCTCGTTTTATCATTTTGCACCGAAGCAGAATTCGAATGCCAGGTTTGTCGGTCCATTTATTTCCGAGCTGATCTATCGCCACAAGGTTGTCACGGGCAATCACATCACCGTTTATCTGAAAGATGCAGCTTATTTAACCTATTTGCTTCCTATTATAAGCGACTTCAAATCTACTCATTTCCAGATTTTTTCGCATTGGGAAACTAAGACTAAACCTGAATTAGAAACTCATATCAAATTGTTTTCAATTGACCAGAAAAAATTTATAGCTTCGCTGGCATCTTCCAAAGCGTTAATTACCACAGCAGGTAACCAGGTCATTGGCGAAGCTGCTTTCATGGGAAAACCGATACTGGCATTTCCGAAACTGGGGGATGTAGAGCAGGAGATCAATGGCAAAGCTTTGACTTTCAGTGGATTTGGTGAAAGCGTCCCAATTACTAATTTGACGATTAACCGCTTGAGACGCTTCATGGATAAAATACCTGTTTATCAACAAAACATAAAAAAACGAATTGTTACGCCTGAGAATTATGATGCTACTGCTGAAACATTAGCGATGATCGAGGATTTTGTTTGGGAATTTGTGAATAATAAAAAAGCAGTTTACGAAATTAAGCTTGGCAAGATGAAAATTCAGTTTGGTGGCAATCGCACAAGGTTTAGTTTTGTGTTTGTGCGATAACCTCTTGGAATTATATAAAAAAAAATCAAACTACCAACTCGTCTTCAATGGAAATTAATTGAAAATTTATTTATCTGTAATTGATATGTAACATGAGAATAGTAAGATATTGATGAGAAAAAGGGAAAATATTTTAACCGATTCTGCCCCCAGGCCAAAGCCGATCCTGTATGCAATGATGCACAGGCGCTTTACAACGCTCCCCCCAGGCGCAGGCGCTTACAGGATCGGCTGTATTTTAATGGTATGGATGAAAAACGAATGGATGTGAAGCATAAAATGAGACAACTGTTCCGAAACAAATGTGATTTTTGCCGCTGCTACTGCATCTTTGAGTACACTATCATCAATAAAGAAATTATTATAAAGTGCACCCATTGTCAAAACCAGCTTTATTATATGCTCGACGAACAGGGGAAAATCGAAAATAAAATTAAGGAAGTGGAGGCAATTATTAAAGTCATAGCGCCTCACTATCCTGATTTGCAAAAACTAAAAAGCTGGGGAGATTTTGCAAGACCGCCATTTAAGACATTTCAAAAAAGTGATGAAGAGTACACCGAATTGAGTATTGTTGAAGATTGAAACAAAGAATGAATCTATTATTTCTAAATTCTGCAAAAAATTGGGGTGGAAACGAGAAATGGATTTACCTTGCGACCCATGCGCTCGCGAAGGAACATCAAGTATATTTTGCATACCGCAAAGAAATTGTTGGTGAGCGGTTCCAGGTTGAAAAAATTCGATTGCCTTTTCTCAATGAATTTGATTTTTACACTATTTTCAGGCTGATATTCATAGTTGTAAAATACAAAGTTGAGGTTCTGATCCCGACCAAATCCAAGGAATATTTTTTAGCAGGCGTTATTGCCAAATTATGTCGCCGAAAAAATGTGATCAGGCTGGGGATCGTCAGGGATCTGAACAATTCATCGATCAAAAACCTGGTCTATAATAGGCTTGCTGATGG
>Ga0209427_10008959_pt1 | contig 11204 bp, 7 predicted proteins | sample DeeMarSWOR136_30_FD_187465 | JGI IMG/M metagenome (GOLD analysis project Ga0209427, IMG submission 187465) | Marine sediment microbial communities from White Oak River estuary, North Carolina - WOR-1-36_30 (SPAdes) (version 2) | ecosystem: Environmental > Aquatic > Marine > Intertidal zone >... | reverse complement strand
AATCCGCATTCGACATGGTAGGCGGAACAGGGATTGAACCTGTGACCTCCGGCTTGTAAGGCCGGCGCTCTCCCCACTGAGCTACCCGCCCTTAAACAAAATCTTAGTCAATCCTCTTATTGATGTCAATAATCTGTGGACTTCTCAGATTTCCTGAATTTGGCAAAAAAATTCGAAATCCGAATAACGAAACTCGAAACAAATCCGAAATCCAAATTTCCCAATGCTCTAAACTTTGGTAATTCTTCGTTTCGAGTTTTGAATTTTAGTCATTCAATATTGTTTCGGATTTCGAATTTCGTGCTTCGGATTTATGATCCGTTAGGCCACTTCTGCTTCTTTCTCATAAAGGAGGATTGGACTTTCGTGATGGACGACGACCTCTTCACTGATGATACATTCGCGAATATTGGATTGAGAGGGAATTTCATACATCACATCCAACATGGTATTCTCCATGATCGCGCGCAATCCTCTAGCCCCTGACTTCCTCTTGATGGCTTCTTTGGCAATCGCCACCAACGCCCCTTCGGTAAACCGAAGTTTCACATTCTCAAACTCGAAAAGTTTCTGATACTGCTTCACCAAAGCATTCTTCGGTTTTCTCAAGATATCGACGAGGGCATCGATGTTGAGTTCTCCCAAGGTAGCAATCACCGGAAGTCTGCCGATGAACTCAGGGATCAGTCCGAACTTCAGAAGATCCTCCGGTTGAACCTCTTTCAGTGTTTCCCCCGTGTCCCGTTCCTCTTTGGTCTTGATGTCCGCACCAAATCCGACTGTCTTTCCGCCGATCCGTTGCTCAATAATCTTTTCCAAACCGACGAAAGCTCCTCCACAGAGAAAGAGGATATTGGTGGTATCAATCTGAATGAATTCCTGTTGAGGATGTTTTCGGCCACCTTTGGGAGGGACGCTCGCCACCGTCCCTTCGATGATCTTGAGAAGGGCCTGTTGAACTCCCTCTCCCGAAACATCACGGGTGATCGAAGGGCTGTCCGATTTCCTAGAAATTTTATCAATTTCGTCGATATAGACAATCCCTTTCTGTGTCCGTTCGATGTCGTAATCGGCCGCCTGCAGGAGGCTCAGGATGATATTTTCCACATCCTCCCCCACATAACCTGCCTCCGTCAAACAGGTTGCATCGGCGATGGTAAAAGGAACATCGAGAATGCGGGCAAGCGTTTGGGCCAGTAAGGTCTTTCCGGAACCCGTGGGCCCAATGAGGATAATATTCGATTTCTGAAGTTCCACATCACCTGACAAAACCCGGGAGTCGATCCGCTTATAGTGATTATGGACCGCTACGGATAAAATCTTCTTGGCATGCTCTTGCCCGATGACATATTCGTCTAACTTCGCCTTGATCTCCATGGGTTTGGGAACGGTTAACTTCCCAGGAACGAACCGTTCCTCAGTCTCTTCAGCAATGATTTCGTTGCAGAGTTCGATACATTCGTCACAGATATAGACCGTGGGACCGGCGATGAGTTTCCTCACTTCATCCTGACTCTTCCCACAAAAGGAGCAATGCAGCACGGTTCCGTAACTTCCCCCACCGTTTGCCTTCATGTTCTTCTCCTTTCTGGAAATTTTCCCTTCAGAAATGATCCTTACGTTTTGACGGGGCGTTGAATGACCACCTCGTCAATAATCCCATACTCCTTGGCCTGTTCTCCCGTCATATAAAAATCTCGTTCCGTGTCCGACTGGATCTTCTCAAAGGACTGGTTCGTATGTTTGACCATGATCGCATTCAACTCTTCGCGAAGACGGAGGATCTCTTTGGCCTGGATGTCCACATCAGAGGCCTGTCCCTGAAACCCTCCCATGGGCTGATGGATGAGGATCCGCGAGTGCGGGAGCGCATATCGCTTTTTTTTCTCTCCGGCGGCCAGAAGAAGAGCAGCAATGCTGGCAGCCTGCCCCATGCATAAGGTGGAAACCTTGGGCCGAATATACTGCATCGTATCATAGATGGCAAGCCCGGAAGTCACGATCCCGCCGGGAGAATTGATATAGAGGTGAATATCTTTATCCGGATCCTCCGATTCTAAAAAAAGCATCTGGGCAATGACCAGGTTGGCCACATCATCATCGATGGCTGTCCCCACAAACACGATCCGCTCTTTTAAAAGCCGAGAATAGATATCGTAGGCTCGTTCGCCTCTCCCATCCCTTTCAATGACAATTGGTATCAGCGTCATCCTTCCCTTCCCTCTAAGAGCTCTGAAAAACCACTTCCCGCTCTTTTGATTACACAGATTTCAAAAGAGGATTAGACGGATTTTCCTTATCTCTCAATTCATTTCCCATCGGTGTAATCGTTTCTTAATCAGTGTAATCAGAGATTTCTCAACTTTTTCAGAAATCTCTCTAAACGTAATGGATATTGGCCTTTTCGAGGAGAAAGTTTAATATCTTCTCGCTCATAATCCCGGCCTTGACCTCTGGGATTAACCCGTTCTTTTCATAATATCGCTTCACCACATCAAATTTCTGATGAATTCTCTCTGAGATCTCCCGGATACGATTCTCCGCTTCTTCATCCGTCACCGTTATTCCCTCCTGATCTGCTATCTTCTCCAGGATCAGGAAAGTCCGGACTTGTTTTTCAGCCATCTCCCGATAGTCTCCTTGGAGTTTTTCCTCTGTGACGCCCAGATTTTTGAAATCGACCCCCTGACTGGCCAATCTCATCTTGGTATCCGAGACCAATGTCCGGGCCTGCTCTTCCACCAAACTCTCAGGGACTTCGAAAGGATTGGCCTGAAGCAGTTGTTCCACCATCTGGTCTTTCAATTGGCGCTGGAGGCCCAACTCCTTCTCTTTCTCAATCTCCCCCTTCAATTTAAGTTTCAAATCCTCAAGCGAAGAATAATCTCCTAAGTCTTTCGCAAATTCATCGTCCAGGAGCGGAAGAATCTTCTCCTTGATCTCCTTGATTTTAACATGAAAGGATAGGGTCTTTCCTGCCCATTTTTTATAACCGTAATCGTCTGGAAAGGACACCTCTATCTCCTTTTCCTCTTCCGACTTCAGCCCAACCAATTTCTCTTCGAAGTCCGGAATGAAACGCCCGCTTCCGACCTCAACGGTGAAATCAGTCGCTTTCCCCTCCTCGAGAGGCTGATGATCCATGCTTGCTTCATAATCAAGGATGACAAAATCTCCGGACTGAATGGGTCTCGGGTCTGAAACCGTTTTAAGATGAGCGTGGAGATTCTGAAGGTTCTTCAGCCTCTCCTCTACCTCCTCATCCCTCACCCCCTCCTTTTTCCCTTCAATATTCAGTCCGATATAGTCTTCCAATTTGATCTCTGGCTTCACTTCAATCGTAGCGGAATAATGGAAGGACTTCCCCCCCTCCATTTCTCCGGGGTCGATGAGGGGGTTTGAAACGGGATTGAGCTTGGTCTCAGAGAGGGCTTGAGGATAGGAATCCTGAATCAATTTCTGGATAACCTCTGTTTTGACGTAATCCTTGAAATGCCTCTCCAAAATGTTTCGCGGAACCTTCCCGGGCCGAAAACCTTTGATCTTAGCCTTACGGCTCAATTCCCTGTAGAATGAATCGACCTCTTTGACCACGCGGTCCTCAGGGACTTCAATACTTACCTTCTTTTTGATGGAACTGATCTCTTCTACGCTAACTCTCATTCCACATCCCTTCGATAATTAAAAAATTCGAAATCCGAAGCGCCTGCCTGCGCGAAGCCGCTCCCGCCTACGCGAAGCCCCCGCTTCGGCGGGCGTAGGTAGGTCGGCGAAGGCAGGCGAAATTCGAAATGAGGTTTACCGAGCATCCTGATTTCCCGCTAACCTGATTCCCTTTTAGGGACTCCGATATTCGAATTTCGTATTTCCTTGTTTCATTGGTGCCGAGGGCGGGATTCGAACCCGCACAGTCTCACGACCACGAGATCCTAAGTCTCGCGCGTATTCCAATTTCGCCACCCCGGCGTTAACCTAAAGGACTTCTTTACTTCCTTATCACTCAAAGATTTATTAATAGCAAACACCAAGTTAGCTTAGGTCGATCTAAAAAATTAAATAATTTCAATAAATTAAATATTTTCTGATTCACATTTTCTAATTTTTTAGCACAATAGAGCCTATTTTGTCAATTTAAAGGGGAAAGTATCGAAAAATGGCAGGGGCGCTTACTTTGGACAGACCAATAATAACATTAGAAGTTTTCTATGATACTTTCCAAAAAATTATCTTTGGTGGCCGGGTTGCATACCTTACAAGGCTGCTTACCAGCATCAAGGGCTTCTTGCACCGTTTTATAGGTAACCCTGATCCGGGGGTCGATTTTCAATGCTTTCTTGCACGTTGGTCTATGATACTCGACCGAATATCTTGATGAAACATACTTATCGGAAGCAAATAGGCTGACTGAGACTAACAGCATAAGACATGTAAGAATAATTATGAATTTCAAATATCTCTTCATAGACCCTATCCTCCCGAGATAATCGGTGAGTCGTGCAGGAATCAAATCTACAACCTACTGATTAAGGGTTGGCTACCGCCACTTTGTGATTTCAATAACCCACCAAAATCACAATCAAAATCTTGTATAGCATTTAACTCATTTTACTCTATTTTGTCAATTAGAAGTGGGAAAGTAGTGGGAAGGGATTTGATGAAAACATGAATCCCTTCCCCTACCGCAATGAGTGCCGTCATCCTTTTTTGATTATCCCCTAGGTATGGGCTCCCTACTTTCAGAGAAACTTGCCCTATTTTGCCCGCATAGCCTGAGGACTCCTTCCTCTATTGATTTCTAGATTTCCCTCCGAGATGAAACACTTCTAATCGAAATCAATACCCTTTTTCACAAAATGGCAAAACGTTTTCCTGATTTTCTTCCTGATTGGGGCCGATCTTAGGCTGAGATTATGGAGTCGGGTTTTATCTCGATACGAATAGAACAGATCTGAATACTCTTTCTTCCTTAGATCCCCATAAATATCGTTGACACAGAGAAGGGAAAGGCCATTTGGGGTAAGGTTAAGAAGCCAATTTGGTTTTTTTTAGGTTTCAGAAGTTTTTACCTTATAGACCTTGCATAAAAGCGCCCTCACGGGCCAACCGCCAGTCACTGGGTCGCAAGCGTCCGGATCATCCATCGTAAGGACATTGGCATTTGATTGCCAAAGCCCATGCAACCATGGCTCTTGTGCAGGCTGCTCTGGGAACCACCAGTGGCTTTCAACATTTATAACTTTAGGATGGATTCCAGTGGTAAGCCTTGCCCTCTGTTTTATTACACCCCTTCGCGTCTCAATGTAGGCCCAGTCTCCGTCAGCAATACCCAATTTCTTAGCTGTGTCAGGATGCATATCCAGGAGGGGATCAGGGTGTTTCTCCCGCATCCCCATGCCAAACTGACGATTCTCAGAATGAAACTGGGGTCTAAACCTGCCACCTGTTGTCAATATGAGAGGATAATCCTTAGCAATTTCAGGGGTTCTAATTGGACTCTCCGGAGGTTCTTCATAAAAGGGTAGGGGATCATACCCAAGCTCCTTAAGTACGTTCGAATATAACTCGATCTTACCTGAAGGTGTTGCGAAACCTGTCGGCTCCCCCGTCTTCGGATTAATTTTTTCGTATGTCCAGGGCTCATCACTTTTTATTACATATCTTTCAGTTGCGGCCTCCTTAAAACTTATTCCCAGCGGCTCCAATCGATACTCAGCCAGCTCCTCCTCGGTCTCCCAAGGGAAATATTGACCAAATCCCAATCGTATGGCGAGCCCCCGGTAAAAGTCATAATCGGACCTGCGCTCTCCCATGGGTTGGATAGCCCTTTCTCCGCACTGAAATATCGGAGAGAAATCTTCACCAGTAGAACACAAGGGCTTCTCGAATTTACTGGCTGCGGGCAGGACATAGTCCGCTAGGAGAGCCGTTGGTGTCATAAAATGCTCCAGGACGACGTGGAGCTCGAGGTTCGGACTTTTCAGAGCCTGGTAAACCATTTTTGTGTTCCCTGCATTAAGAAGGGGATTCGAGGTCCAGGTAATCATCGCCTTGATCGGATAGGGCTTTCCGGTAACGATTGCCCGCCAGACCAGTGGCTGGGGCGCAAGGAAATTATGCCCGCTCATACATTGGGGTATGCCATATCGCTCCTTATAGAGTTTGCTCGTAATCTCATAGGCAGGCCACGTCATAAGTTTAAACCTATCCACTCCCAGCTGCTTTCTTTTTTGATCGGGAGTAATTTTCTCTTCGAGCTGAAGCATCGTATCTCGGATGCCCATCTTTCCGTTTGTCACCGGGCCAGGCCCGAACACGGTGTCAGCTCCCTTGGTTGACATATTTCCCGTTATAGCCCGCAAGCAAACCCGTGCCTGCTCTGCCCTAATAGCATTGAGTCCGATCTCGTCCGTAGCAACCCCCCAGCTCATAGCGGCAGGTTTAGTTGTTGCATATATTCTGGCGGCTTCCCTTATCCTCTCTGCCGGTATCCACGTTATCTCCGAGACCTTCTCGGGCGTATATTCGGAAGCCCGTACCTTCATCTGGTCAAAACCGAATGTCCATTGGCTAACGAAATCCTCGTCATACAAGCGCTCCTCTATGATGACATTGATCCATGCCAAAAAAAGAGCGGTATCAGTACCCGGCCTGATTTGCAACCATAAATCAGCATTCTTGGCTGCCTCTGTTTCTCTGGGATCAATGACAATAAGCTTTACCTTCCCCTGCTGACGGCGTTTCTTAATGGATCGCCATACCATCCCTCTCGACGCCGTAAGATTCCAGCCACAGATAACAACACATTTTGCAACGTCAAAGTTCGAAGGCCTGATCGGCGTTCCTGCCAGAGCAAACCCAAGGGCTGCCCGGTTGCACATACAGATCGTGCCTGCGCAACCAATATTTCCGGGATTACCAAAAAGGTTCAGAAAACGGGTTCTTATCCCGTACAGGTCGGTTCTATAAGTGCCTTCGTCAAGAGCGAGACTCTCCGCTCCATATTCTGACTTTATCTGCTTCAGCTTGTCTGCGATCTCGTCCAATGCCTGATCCCATGAGAGTCTCTCCCACCTGTTCTCTCCTCGGTCCCCAACCCTCTTCAACGGATACATGAGCTGGTCAGGGTGATACAGCCACTTTATCAGATGAGGAAGTCTATCGTTACAAACGGGCGGAATGGGAGCGTCAGGATCACCCTTGATCTTCACAATCTGGCCATCCTTAACGGTTACTAAGAGCCCACACCGGTTGTGACACCCCGGAGAGGCCCAGCAAACAACTTTCCTTACCTCAACACCTTCTTTGTTAATCACTTTGGTTTTCATCTTTTGCTCCTTACCTGGCCCATTTTTGATTCTTCGTATCAAGTTCAGACCCTGCCTATCTCAAATGAGATGGAAGTTTCGTTACATCGATGCGCCTCTTCTCTTTCCTGCACGCTCTGAGCCTCTGAGCGATGGCAAGACTGATTCGTTTTCTTTCCTCTCCGGCCTCATCCACGATTCTTGTACTCATATTGTTGAATTTTGAGGAAAACAATACGCTTTAAGCAAACATCTGTCAAAGAAAAAATAGGGAGTTGTTTAAGCAACGTCAATATGTCCCCTTGATTATGTTTCGATTTGATGCGTTTTGAAGGAAATGAACGTTCTCTGAGCGTTTGGTACGAATTCCAGGGTTCAACGAATCGCCAGGATGCCTCAGAAACGGTTATCATCGTTGATATTGTCCCGAAGAAACCAATTTCATGGTGCTCATGATCCCTGATGTGCCGAAACAACTTGCACCGGCGGAGCAGAAGCCCAATAAACCCATTGTTCAGGGAAAGCACCCTTGATATGCCGAGTGTGTTTAAGCGCCCGAACCGGATCCCGAAGCTCTGTTGGAGGATGTTTCGCAATAACTTGATCCTGATAATAGACCCGCCAAGAGCCGTTGAGGAGTTGCCGCACTTCGACTTGAGCCTTGGCATAGGAGCGTCGGTAGGGACCGGGAGCGAGATCCAGAATCAGACCTCCAATCCGAACACAGTTATCATTGCCCACGACCGAGCGGTAGCGTGAGCTGATTTAGAACCTTATAATTGATTTCTAACGAAAATCTTCGATTCTTGAACCATGTTTCTGTTGCAGAGGTGAAAGTTGCAACCCCGGTTCTTACCTCTTCCTTCCTGAAACATTCACTTCCCTAGTCCTTGAAAATGATGTATATTTCAACTGCAAATCAGCAGTTGCCTAAAACGATAAAACGTACCATATAATGAAACCGGAGCCAGAGGGAATCTCATTAAATCTTCTTTCGGGTTTTTATGACTATCTGACTTTTACCGAAAAGAGCAAATTTAGGAAAAATCAGATCAAATTAATAGATATTCGTAAAGGCGAAAAAGTTCTAGAGGTTGGTTGCGGAACGGGAGCATTGTCAATCCTGGCAAAAATAGCAGTCGGTGAATCTGGTGAAGTAGATGGAATAGATATAGCCCCTAAAATGATCGCTGCCGCAGAACAAAAGGCTAGAAAATCAAATCTCAAAATTAATTTCAGAATTGCACCTGTTAACGAATTACCCTATCCTGACAATTCTTTTGACCTTGTCATTAGCAGCCTTATGTTTCACCATTTGCCGGTAAAGGTAAAAAAGGAGGGATTAGAAGAGATCCACCGAGTTTTAAATAAAGAAGGAAGGTTATTTCTTTGCGATTTTGGTTCTCCGCATATCCTGACTCTTCCTTTAATGTATTTGATTTTGATATGGATATCTTCAACGAGATACCAACTGTTCGGCAGACTTCGTAAGTTAATCAATGAGTGTAAGTTCAATCACGTGGAGTTGAGAAAAAAGGGACTATTTCTCGAGTATTATTTGATAAAGAAAAATTGATGGGATGGATGCCGTTTGCAGGTTTTAACCACTTCGATTCAGACGTAAGCACGCAGATATTTCTCCGTGGGGTAAAGCCTTGGCTGCTACTCGCGGTACTTGGTAAATGCACCCAATAAGGCAATCCAGCCGACTCACTATACTCGGGGCTAATTTTTTCGTTAATGCTTACTTTCAAAGCGTAATCCTCGCCATCAAGGATCACGCTCGGGAAAACATCTGTAGGTGCTATTCTCATTCCTCTTCCCGAGGATTCCTTCCTTGTAATATTCGCTTCCCTAATCTTCGAAAACATTGTACATTACTGCCACAAATGAACAACGGATAGATCCGAAAATGAACCGGATAACTAATTTGTAAATTATGTGGTTTGCGATATAATGCCGCTCAGAACAACATTTTGTTGCAAAAGAGGGTTACTACCAGCCTATTTAGGCTTCAAAAGGGGCTTTTGAAGGACTGAAAGGTCCCGTTTCCAAGAAAAAAGATCACAGCAACGTAATAAACAATGTTGAGGCTTTAGAAAAAGTCCTGGAAACATGATAATATTGCCATATCGGTAACAGAAAAAAGAGTAGAGACCGGTTAGTAAGAAGAGGAGAGATGTGGCGAGACACAAAGAGTATGATTATTCCCAGAGCAAATTCATCCCGATCCACTTTGACCGGCAGATCTTATCCGGGACCTTTGAGTATAGCCTTCATTACCTCATCGATAACGAGATAAATCTATCATTCTTTAATTTACGGCACGGTTGAACCGATTTAACCTTCGAGGGAAGGGAAAAGTGAACATCCAGTGGGTGCTCTACTGTGCGATACACAATCTATTTAAGGTGTATCGATACGGGCTGGAGCTTGCCTGAGGGGAGCGGCTTTTTTGAAAAACCTCTATTAATGATTCTGTCATTTTATCCAGCAAGGTATCTGGGAAGACTCAAATTCGGAATATTTTTTCAATAGGTTCTGTTTTAATGTTAAATATTCATTGCCAGGGTTGACGATCATGACAAAGCGCACCATAGGTGTTATTGTTGCGGGTTTTTTCACCCTTTTCATCGCGTTTTCCATAAGATATTCTTATGGATTAATCTTACCCTATATGCTGTCTTCACTGGCAATCTCAAAAACCGAGGCTGGAGTTATTTTTTCTTCCTATTTCATCACCTGTACTCTCCTTGCGCCGGTACTTGGTATGCTGGTGGACAGATTCGACCCAAAGGTTATTCTCACAATGTTTGTAGCTGTTCTGGGTGTCGGTGCCTACCTTATGTCATTTTCTTCCTCGGTTATTCAAGCCTGCATTTTCTTCGCCATTGTAGGAATTGGTCACTCCGCTTGCTGGGCTCCTGTTGTAACGGTTGTAATGCGATGGGTCAGTCAAAAAAGGAGGGGTATTATAATTTCGATCGTGGATCTTGGAAGCACCGCAGGCATTGCCGTGTGGAGCGTTATGATACCGGTTATTATCGGAAGTTTTAGTTGGAGAACCGTATGGGTCAGTCTTGGCATAACAGCGTTAGTTGTGGCGGGAATGAATTTCTTCCTTGTAAAAAGCCACCCTCAGGGCCAGGCCGGAACTCAGGACCCGGAAAATGCGCAAAAGGTGCAGGTTCCCGTCAAAGAGGCATATAAAACCATTTTCCGGGATTCAAAATTTTATTTAATTGGCTTTTCTTACCTGTTCATTAGTTTCTCTATACTCATTCCTTTTACATTCTTGGTGACCTATGCGACACAGGAATTGATGATACCCTATGCATCTGCTGCGGGTCTGTTGCTAGTGATTGCTATCACAGGTGCAATAGGCAAATTGATACTGGGCTATGTCTCTGATATGGCAGGAAGGATCAAAATCATGATGCTTTGCGGACTGCTTACGGCTACCGGGACTCTCGGCATGGCCTATGCTCAGAAATTATCCATGCTGTTTATTATTTCAATGATATTCGGCATCGGTTATGGAACCATTTGGCCTGTTTATGCCGCCTCTGCACGGGATTTATTCCCTAAGAATTATTCTGGAAGTGTTATCGGGCTCTGGACCTTATATCACGGTTTGGGCTCAATAATTTCTCCTGTACTCAGCGGTTGGGTTATAGATGCTACTGGTACCTATGTTTGGGCATTTATCCTGGCCATGTCATGCTCCTTCCTTTCATTATTGCTGCTGTTGCCAATAACTAAAACGGATTCAGCAGGGATATTAAATTGAATTTAGGTGGCAAATGTGCGGGCTTAATTATTGAGTTTAGGTACAGTCCCCACAGATTATTGATCGTGTTTCGCAGCTAGTTCAATCTTTTGTGCCGGCGATAGCATGTT
>Ga0209427_10008956_pt1 | contig 11205 bp, 6 predicted proteins | sample DeeMarSWOR136_30_FD_187465 | JGI IMG/M metagenome (GOLD analysis project Ga0209427, IMG submission 187465) | Marine sediment microbial communities from White Oak River estuary, North Carolina - WOR-1-36_30 (SPAdes) (version 2) | ecosystem: Environmental > Aquatic > Marine > Intertidal zone >... | reverse complement strand
CAACCTCTTCTGGACGAAAGGCACCTCTTCGATTGGGATCTCCACCCCCAAATCTCCTCGCGCTGCCATTATTCCATCCGCAGAGGAGATTATTTGATCGATATTCTCCAGTGCTTTTCTTTTCTCGATCTTGGCTATAAGGAATATAGCTTTGCCCAGCTTTTTAGCAAATTTTTTGACCTTTTCAATATCCTCAGGGGTTTGAACAAATGAGAGACAAACCATATCCAGATCATTTTCCAGCCAGAATCGGAGGTGTTTTTTATCCTCAGAGGTGAAAGCGGAAATACTCAAATCAAATCCGGGAAAATTTATTCCTTTTCTACTCCTGAGTTCTCCCCCCACCTCCACTTTACAAAGAAGTTCATTTTCATCCTTTTTTTTCACTTTTAACTGGAGCATCCCATCACTTAAGTAGACCCAAGCACCTTTTTCTATCTTTTCAGGAAACCTTTTTATATTCACATGTAACCTTTCCTCATTGCCGATGATTTTCTTGGTGGTCAAAACTACATCTTTGCCTTTTTTCAAATAAATGAAATCCTTGTAAAGCCCCCCGATCCTTATCTTGGGACCAGGAAGATCCTGAAGTAAGCCCACAGGTCGGTTTAACTTTTTGGAGATTTCTTTAATCCTTTGAACATAGGTAAGGCAAGTCTCGTGATCCAAATGAGAGAAATTAAGCCTGGCCACATCCATGCCCTCAGTGATGAGCTTTTCCAAAATCTTAGGGGAGCCAGAAGCAGGACCTATGGTGCATACAATTTTTGTTTTAAAGAAAGGTAATGAACCAATCTTATTTTGTCTTCTTTTCCCCAAGCTTTAATGCCTCCTTAATCAACTGGTCAAGTTTTTCCACCTTGAAGGGTTTGGTCAAAAAGTAATCGATCCCGTATTCTTTCATCTGTTCTGGATTGGGAACCACCCCCAGTCCGGTGAAAAGTATCACCGGAACCTCTTTTCTTAATCTCTTGATCATTCTGGATACCTCCCATCCGGACATTCCGGGCATTCCCAGATCGGTCAAAACCAGATCGAAATCCTTTTTCTTAAAAAGGTTCAAGGCTTCAGCTCCACTTGAAGCGACCACGGCCTGGTATCCCAAGCCCTCTAACATACTCTCCAGAAGTTCCCTTATGATCTGTTGATCGTCGATAGCTAAAATCCTTGGTTTCCTCTTATCCAACATCTCCTCTTTTTTCTCTTCTATTTCTCTTTTAAACTCTCTGGTTAACTTTTGTTTTTCAAATATCTTCTCCTTTGCCTTATCAAGGTCCTCTGTTATGATACGTTGAGGTTTTTCGTATTCTCTTTTTTGCTCCTTCCTAATCTTCTCCGAGATCTGCTCCACCACGGCCACTACCTCACCCCTTTTGTTTTTTAAAGGGTATGTCCTCACCAGAAAAGGATTCTCATTACCATCCAGAACCAATTCCAGAGCATAAGGCTTTTTGGTTTTAAAAGAATATAAACAGGGACAGCTTTCCGGATGGTCACTGTGGTAAAGCAGCCGGTAGCACTTTTGACCCAATATGTCTTTCTGAGGTAAGTCCAGAAAAAAAGATGTTTTATCATTTGCATTTATGATAACCTGATCCCGGTTATGCACGGTTATCATATCCTCAGAAAATGAGGAGACGAAATCCCATAATATATTCTGCGTTTCCAGCTTTTCCGAGATCTTCTGTGAACCAATAAAAAAGGAAATAAAACAACCTAAAGCCCGGGCAAAATCAAAATCCTCCGATGAAAAACAAGGGGGTTTTGACTTTTCCATATACAAAGCTCCAAAAGGCTCATCATCTATCAAAACTGGTATTGCCATCACATTTTTTTCCTTATCATCTGACAGCACCTCATTTTTTAAAAACGCTTTTTCAATCAGAGGGTATTTTTCTAAAGAAAAGCTTTTATTCTCAATTTCAGGATTCAGGGATGCTCGGGCTTTTAATAATCTATTCCCTTTATCAAAAAGGAAAATGTGGCATTCCTCAGAATCCCAGAATTCCGATATTACGTTGACTATCTGTTTTAAAAACTCTTTTGTGTCTTTGATATTTACACAGTATAAAAGTTTTTCAAAAAGAACTCTCTGGTGTTCAGCTTTTTCAACCAGAGCTTTCTTTTCCTCTAACTCTTCTTGATTATTTAGAAATCGTAATGAATACCCAATGCCTCTTGATAAATCTGATAGGTTTTTTTCATCCTTTTCAGAAAAACCGAATCTGGATTTTTTAAACAGGGCTAAAACTCCCCGCACCTTATCATCTGATAAAAGAGGAGTACAGATCAAAGATCTGATCCCCTCGTTTTCAACTAAAAAACCTAAAGCTTTCTGTTCTGTTATATCCTCTGCGATCTTTGTCTTTTTCGTCTTTAAAACCAAAGACAGGATATCATCACCCACCTTGAATTTTTTTAAATTATCCTCGGTTGAGGATAAAAGTCCGCTGCTTTCAACCATCATCAACTCTTGAGTACTCTGGTTAAAAAGAAAAAAAACTCCCCCATCCGCTCTTAGATATCTGATAAGTTCGGACAGGGAATAAGAAAAAAGCTCTTTTCTATTTCCTTTAGATTTAAGTTTGTTAACAAAATCAGCGGTGAAATCGAAATCCTTTTTAAACCTCTCTGCCTGCTCCCTCTCCTCAAATAAAGTCCTCAGCCAGTTCAAAGGGCTTATTATAAGAAGAACTATTCCTAAGGCGTAAAAGCCGAATTTCAAAACCAAAGCCCAGGGGGTCTGATCAAGTAAAAGATATCGATTGATTGGAAAAAGCTCGGTGGCTAAATCCAGAAGGCTTCCCAGGAAGATAAAAAACAAACCCCAAAGAAGCTCCCCCCAGCCAACCAGCTTGAGATTTTTGTATCTTGACCTTATCTTATCCAGGTAAAGCCACAGAAAAAATAAAAAGGCAAAAAAGAAAAATTTTACAAAGAGTGACATTTTTTTCTTTTCCTTCTGTTAGCTTATAAATTAAGGTAAAATCAAAGTAAAATCAAATGTTTTTAACAAATAAAACTGGATAAATCTATAAACGGAACTCCCATCCCCACCCTTGAAAATCTTACCAAATTATCCCAATTCTATAAAGAGTTGTACCTGAATAAAAATATTAAGCTAATTTCGGAGCTGTTGCTATACCCTGTTTTGTCATTCTGATACCCCGCCTTTGGCGAGGGAGAAGAATCTCATTCTCCCTGCGAATAAAAGATCCTTCACTTTGTTTCCCAGCCTGACCGCCAGGGACATACAGAGTGATATTTTTAGACTTCGGCAATAGCCCCTTTTTGAGTCTGGGCATTCAGCCCATTCAGGTATTCTATGATGTATTATCAAAAAAAGCCATCACTTTATAAACTCACCGAATAAAGTCCAGCTATCGCAGTCTGAGATTTTCACCGGGACGATTTCTCCTAAAAGATCCTTCCCTGAAGAACCTTCTTTTTCATCTTTCAATATAACAGTTTTATTGTTTCTCGACTTTCCTTTCCAAGATTTTTTGTCCCTTCTACTTTTCCCATCGATTAAAACCTCGACCTTTTCCCCGATTAATCCTTTGTTTTTTTCAAGCGAAATCCGTTTCTGAAGCTCTATTAATTCCTTCAGCCTTCTCAGTTTTTCCTTCTCGAAAACGTCATCCTCAAATTCAGCCGCCTTGGTCCCATCCCTTATCGAATAACGAAACATAAACGAGGAATCGAATTTGATTTCTCTCACCATATCCAGGGTCATTTCAAAATCCTTTTGTGTTTCAGATGGAAACCCCACTATCAAATCTGTGGTAAGGCTTAAATTTTTAATTTTTGATTTTGCATTTTGAATTTTCTCCAGGTACTCTTCAGATGTATATCCCCGGTTCATCTTTTCCAAGATTCTGGATGATCCCGACTGCAGAGGCAGATGCAGATGCTCGCACACTTTGGGAAGTTCAGCCATTTTTTCTATAAGCTTTAAAGATAGATCTTTGGGATGGGAGGTCATAAATCTTATTCTTTTAATGTCAGTTTTGTCATTTACTTCCTGCAGGAGATCAGGAAAATCGTAATTCTTATCTTTATAGGAGTTCACGTTCTGCCCGACCAGCATAACTTCCAAACATCCGGATTTTGACAGACATTGGACTTCATTCAATATATCCTCGATATTTCTGTGTCTTTCCGGACCCCTGACATAGGGAACTATGCAATATGAGCAGAAATTATTGCATCCCCTCGATATTGCAACATGGGAGATGTATCTGTTTTTTCTTATTGGCAGAACGTCATCAAATATATTCTGCGAATCTTTAAAAGAAACATTTGCCAATCTGGTTTTGTTTTCCAGATATTCGGGCAAATTAAAAACCTGTGAGGTTCCCAAAATAAAATCAAGTAGAGGAGCAAAATCAAAAAGCCTCTCCCCTATTCTTTGAGCAACACACCCGATCATGACTAATTTAACTTCAGGGTTTTTCACTTTATAATGGCTCAACTGAGTCAGCCTACCCAAAGCTCTTCTTTCCGCATGCTCTCTCACGCAGCAGGTATTAAGAACAATCACATCCGCATTTTCAGGTTTTTCAGTTAAGGAATAGCCTTTATCAGAGAGTATCCCCTTAAGCTTCTCAGAATCGTAAACATTCATCTGGCAGCCGTAGGTTTGTATGTAAACTTTCTTTCCCATATTAAAACGATTAATAATTATTTTGTTTTTCAATTAGAATACGACAAAAACACAGAAGGTCAAGCAATTTGGAGTGCAAAAATTTATTGTTGCTAATTATTTGGAATGCAAAAATTTGTTTTTGCAATAGCAAAAATAAGCTACTGCAATCCGGTTAATTCTGCAAAGAACGTAGGGGAGTGCCTTGTGGGCTCCCGAAAACTCTGGAGTGTCAAGCTTCAGCTTGACTTGTAAACCCGAAAGGGTTTACTCAATGAATGCGTAAGTCAGGTCAGGCTATGCCTGACCAAGTTAGCCTAAAGGCTAACACTCCAAAGACATATTTTATGACACCCTTAATCCGTTTAATCTGTTGGGAAATCTTCCACATCCATTTAATCCGTTGACAAAAAAGGCGAGGTCTCCCTCGCCTTCTTCTATTTACTGTCTACTGTTTTCTGTCTTCTGTTTACTGTCTACTGTTTACCGTTTTCCGTTTACTGGCCATAGCCTGCCTTCCACTCCAGATCCTCCTTTAAAGCAGCGTAATCTATCCTCCCCACCCCGATAAATTCCGCCATCTCCTGTCCGGTCCACCTGGACCCAGTTGCCCACAGGGTTCTCAGATACTCTCCCGCCTCGGGATTGTCGTACCATCTCTCCCCGTATTTTTCCTTCAGCATCTTCTTAAGCTGTGCCTCCATAAACCAGGCTCTAAGGTAATCCACAGAGTAGAAATTGTCACCACCGAGAAGATACCTTATACTATCGATTCTGGCAAAGGTGAAGCCCAAAACCGGCTGGCGGATATTCACGTACTCCTCCATCAGGTTGGGGGCGTCAGTGTAAAGCAGCCTCTCGAACAAAAAGTTGGCGCAGTAAGACCTGGTCTGCAGAAGCCTGATAAAGGAGCGGTATCTTATGAATTCATTTAAATCATCCCCGGTGAAATTGAACTTCTCCTTTAAATAGATGGGATCCTCGATAAGATATTCAAATAGAAATGCATAGGTTTCTGTTACAGTATTATTCCCCAGATAATTGAACTCAAACCCTTCCTCTTTGCTATGCAAAAAGTGCTGGGCATGCCCCATCTCGTGGAAAAAGGCATCGTAATCATCGTGACCCCCGATAGGCTTGACGTTAATCCTCACGTCGTGAGGTATGGATGCCGGATAACAGGCAGCCCGGGGCTGCTTTTTGGGTCGCTCCTCAGTATCCAGTGTCAGCGCATCCTGCTGGTCCATATCTATTCCTATGCCCATAAGGGTCCCTTTCATTCGGGATACCAGCTTCTCCTTGGGGAAATACTTATCGAACATCCCTCCTCTCCACAGCAGGGAGAAATCCCATGATCTGAAATCATCCACTGACACACCGGTCATCTTGGGAGCGTATTCTTTGAATAATTCGAAGTACAATGAATCGGTTGCCTTAATAAAAGACTGGCAAACCCCGGCAAACTGGTCAAAATCAGCTAAGCGGTAATCCTCCAGAAACTCAGCCTGGTTTTCGTATCCGAACTCAGTTAGCATGGAATCGGTCTTAGCCATCCTTTCAGATTCTATGGCTTTCTGCTTGTCGATGGTCGGAATGCGGGCATAGCTTATCTTCTCTCTTTTGTTCCTGTCGGGCTCATAGGACATAACGTATCCGTACTGTCTGTAGGGAATGGTATCCTTGCCTACGAAAATAACCGCCTCGGCATTCAGCTTGTTCATCATATCCTCGTATTTTGCGGTCTCCTGAGAGACGTATCCGTCGACCAGATAAACCCTGAGATAATCCAGCTTTTTTTTCTCAATCGGATCGGTGGTAAGGTCCATTGCTTTTTGCACTATCTGGATGTTCTCCTTGTCAAATATATCCTTGTATTTTTTCACAATCTGTTCATAATGGGATTCTTCTCCGTAAGCATCAGCCTGAAAGTAATCCACCAGAAGCTCCTTGACGTATTCAAATGACCTTGCCCGGAGTTGATCCAGCTTTTGAAGCTCACCCTGGGTAAGTTCCTGTTGGGCACAGGATGAAAAAAGGAAAAACAGAACCGCTACCCCGCAAAGAAAAAATAATCTCTTTCTCATCTCTCTATCCTTTCTTAAAGAATTAGATTTTTCGATGCCAGAATAAAAATCAGATAATCCAAATACCTCCTTTCTCAAAAGTCACATTCCTAAGGTATCTTTTAATTTATCAAAAAAACTTCTGCCACCTTTGGGAGGCCTGGTACCGGACATTCCTTTTAGCTTTTTTAAAAGCTCTTTCTCCTCACTTGACAGCCTGGTGGGGGTCCATACCACTATCCTCACCAGCTCGTCCCCCTTTCCGTAGCCCTGGAGATGGGGAATTCCCTTGCCTCTGAATCTGAAGAACTTTCCCGACTGCGTTCCCGGTGGAATTTTAAGACTGACCTTGCCATCCAGGGTGGGAACCTCGACCTCATCACCCAGAGCTGCCTGGGAAAAGCTTATCGGAACCTCAAGGATTATATCGTCGTCTTTTCTGGTGAAGTCATCATGTTCTATCTCCTCGATGAAAACGATGACGTCACCTGGTGGACCGCCCCGGGGTCCGACACTCCCAGCCCTTCTTAAAGGGATGTAATTCCCGGTCATAACTCCCGGAGGAACTTTAACCGTTATGGTGCTTTCACCCTTAATCCTACCCTGACCCCCGCAGATTTGGCAGGGTTTCTTTATTACCTCCCCCTCCCCCTGGCAGTAATCGCAGGTGGTCACGTTAACCAGCTGTCCGAAAAAAGATCTCCTCACCGTTCTTACCTGGCCGGTTCCCTGACAGCGAGGGCAGGTAGCCTTAGAGCTTCCCCCTGCTGCACCGGTTCCTCTGCATTCCTCGCACTTTACCAGTTTTTTTAACTTGATTTTCTTATCCACCCCGGAAGCTATCTCCAACAGGGTGAGTTTCAACCTCACCCTAAGGTCCTGGCCTTTTTGTGAACCCCTTCTTCTGATTTTTGTCTCACCGAAGAAATCATCGAAAATCGAAAAGTTCCCGAAATCGCGCATAAAGGCTCGCAATGCATCCGAGAGATCGAAACTTCCGAAATCGAATCCCTCGAAACCTGCTCCAGCAGTCACCCCGGCATGACCGAACTGGTCGTATTTTGCCCGTTTCTGGGGATCCTTTAAAACCTCATAAGCCTCGGTTGCCTCCTTGAAATTCTCCTCTGAGTCCTTATCCCCTGGATTTCTATCCGGATGGTATTTTAAGGCAAGTTTTCTATAGGCACCCTTTATCTCCTCCTCGGTTGCCTCCTTTCTTATGCCCAGAACCTCGTAATAATCGCGTTTAGTCATTTCGTCCCTTCTTCACAAATATTACGGGATCATTGCTGAAGTCCACAAATATCACCCTCCCTGTACAGCCAAAAAACGAAGTGAAGGGTTTTTTATTTCGCAGGAAAAATGAGATTCTTCCCCCGCTAAAGGCGGGGTCAGAATGACACAATGTGATTGAGCAACAGCCCCTTACAGTATGTAAAAAACACACCTTTTGTCTTGTCCTTTGATTTGAGTAATCCAAAAGTCCTTTTTCCTAAAAATCTCAATATATACGAAACAACTCGACCTGTCAAGAAAAGAAAATCTAAACTCACTCAACAAGATAAATGCCTTAAGTTTATGAAATTACGACTTTATTTTCTTTAAATTTTACTTGACAAAAAAGGATTTGAAGTTAAATTTCATATAGAAGGACAATCATCATTCCAAAAGGAAGTGATGAGCAAGTAATCTCATATCAGCAAATCTTCGAATTGTTAATCCAGGTTGGGGAACTAAAAAACTTGTGGCAAGGAGGTTAAGATGTCAAAGTTTAAGATTTTATTGGCGATAATAATCTCTTTGACTCTTTTGCAGTGTTCCCAGCGCTCCAATCCAACCAATTCTTATGAACAACCCATTGATCTTCCCGCGGTAGAAAAAAAACTGGTTAATTCGAACAACGAATTCGGGCTCAAGCTTTTCAGGGAGATCAACCAAGACAAAAAGGATTCAAACGTCTTTATCTCTCCCTTAAGTGTCTCCATGGTATTGGGAATGACCTATAATGGAGCTGATGGAGATACAAAAGAGGCAATGCATCAAACCCTCGATTACGGCGATCTTTCAACAGAAGAAATAAACCAGTGTTATAAACACCTGATAAATTCATTGACTCAACTCGATCCAACTGTGGATTTTCAGATAGCAAACTCGATATGGTACTGCCTGCAAGGTAGAAATCCAAAGGTGGAATTTATTGATTTATGCCAGAGTTATTTTGACGCTTTGGTTCGGGGTTTTGATATATACGATCCCCATGTTGAGGATACCATCAATGCCTGCGTTGAGGAGAATACCAATGGAAGGATAAAAAAAATCTTAAATGGTGTAATTAATCCTGTGACCTTGATGTTTTTGATTAACGCCATCTATTTCAAGGGTGCCTGGACTTACCGTTTTGATAAAGAGTTTACCCAAGATTCTTATTTTTGGCTGCCCGATGGTTCATACAAGATTTGCAAGATGATGAAACAGAAAGGCCTTTTTAAATATTTTGAAAACGATGCCTTTGAAGCCTTGGATTTGCCCTACGGAGAAGGTAACTTCAGCATGACCATTTTCCTACCATATCGGAGAACAGATATCGATTCTTTGATAGTACAATTCAATCAAAATAATTTGAATCAGTGGTTGGACAGCCTTTCAAACGCTTCTTTAAACCCCAACGATTCCATAAATATATATATACCTAAGTTCAAGTTAGAATTTGAATCAGGACTGAACAACCTGCTAACAACACTGGGAATGGGGATAGCTTTTGATCCTGGAAACGCTGACTTCAGTAAAATGTATGAAATAAAACCAATGGATCCTAACGTGTGGATTGACACAGTGCTGCATAAAACCTTTATTGAAGTAAACGAGGAAGGCACTGAAGCTGCAGCAGTTGCAGTTTCAGAGATGATTGAAGGTCCGTCCTTTTATTTCAAGGCCAACCGACCATTTATATTCATGATCCGGGAACACCAATCCCAGACCATACTTTTCATAGGGAAAATCACGGATCCCAATTATGAGTAAAAAATATTTTATTTAAAAAGTTTTTTGTTTACTTTTTAAAGATTGAAAATAAAAGAGGTGTAAAATGAGAAACCTAAAGATCATTTTTGTGGTTTTGGTCAGCCTCTTGCTTCTACAGTGTTCCAAGCGCTCCAATCCAACCAATTCTTATGAACAACCCATTGATCTTCCTGCGGTAGAAAAGAAACTGGTTAATTCGAACAACGAATTCGGGCTCAAGCTTTTCAGGGAAATCAACAAAACCGAAAAGAATTCAAACGTTTTCATCTCCCCTTTGAGCGTCTCCATGTGCTTGGGAATGGTATATAATGGTGCTGATGGAGAAACTCAAAAGGCAATGCATCAAACCCTCGAGTTCGGGAGCCTTTCCAGTCCAGGGGTAAACGAATGTTATAGACAAATGATAGATTCATTAACTCAACTCGATTCCAGGGTGGAATTTGAAATTGCTAATTCCATCTGGTACAGATTAGGTTTAACTCCGATAAAGAATTTCTTAAAAACCTGCAAAAACTATTTCGATGCTCTGGTCAGAGAACTGGATTTCAATGCCCCAGGTGCTGCTGATATCATAAACTCCTGGATCGAGGAAAATACAAATGGCAAGATAAAGAACATGGTTGAAGATCCTATAGATCCTTCGATTGTCACCTTTCTTATAAATGCTATTTATTTCAAAGGTACCTGGACCTATCAGTTTAATGAGGAAGATACCAAAGACGATTGGTTTTACCTGCCCGACGGCTCAAAGAAATTGTGCCGCATGATGGAGCAGAGAGGCTTGTACAGATATTTCGACAATGACGTTTTCCAGGCTCTGGACCTGCCTTATGGTTCTGGGGATTTCAGCATGACCATTCTTCTCCCATACTGGGGAACTGATATCGATTCCATTATAGAGGAACTAAATCAAGGGAATCTGAATTACTGGCTGGACAACCTCTCAGGTGCTCCTATTGAATCCAGCGATTCTATAAACGTTTACATCCCCAAATTCAAACTTGAATTTGAACTGATTATAAACGATGTGCTGAAAGCATTGGGAATGGGGATAGCTTTTGATCCCAGCCAAGCTGACTTCAGTAAAATGTATGAGGAGATAGATGTATGGATCGGTATAGTGAAACATAAAACTTTCATAGAGGTAAATGAGAAGGGAACCGAAGCCGCAGCAGTTACTATTACTGGGATGGGTATGGGACCGCAGGAACCGGGACCGTCATTTTTTATAGCTGATCACCCATTTATATTCTTGATTCGGGAACATCAATCCAAGAATATACTTTTTGTTGGGAAAATCACCGATCCTGTTTTTGAGTAAGTGTCTTTTGTGTTTAACAAAGTTTGACAAAATCTTATCACCGTTTAAAAGAGGTGTAATATGAAAAACCTGAAAGTTCTATTTGGGCTTTTAGCCTGCATAGCGATTCTGCAGTGCTCCAGCAGTCCAGTCTCCACTGAAGAACAGCCAACTCG
>Ga0209427_10008955_pt1 | contig 11206 bp, 11 predicted proteins | sample DeeMarSWOR136_30_FD_187465 | JGI IMG/M metagenome (GOLD analysis project Ga0209427, IMG submission 187465) | Marine sediment microbial communities from White Oak River estuary, North Carolina - WOR-1-36_30 (SPAdes) (version 2) | ecosystem: Environmental > Aquatic > Marine > Intertidal zone >... | reverse complement strand
TAGCCTTCTGGCCAAAATTTCTCGGCGGCCGAGTCAGCATCTTCAGTATCGGGCATAAAGTGCATTAGTAAACATACTCCATGGGTGTAGCTTCAGGGACCACCTCTGACATGTATCACCTGTCCCGAGATGAAGCTTGATTCGTCGCAAACCAGGAAAAGAACAACATTAGCCACGTCTTCAGGTGTACCTACCCTTCTAAGTGGTATCCGGGCGGCAGCGAACCGCTTGAAATCATCCAGGTACATACCCTCTTTTCTTGCCATGATCCTGGTCATTTCAGTATCTATGAAATCGGGGGCAACACAATTAACATTGATATTGTATGGGCCCAATTCCAGGGCTAGAGTTGTGGTGAATCCCTGTATGGCAGCGCAGGCTGATGCGTAGCTTGTCTGGCTTCGTTCTCCTATGCTGGCAGGAATGGGTGAGGATATATTAACAATCTTACCGTAGCCCTGCTTGACCATGTATTTTTGAGCAACTTGTGCACAGTTAAAGCTACCCTTCAGATTGACGGCAATAACAGAATTCCACGCCCCCTGTGACATCTTGTGGAACGGAGCGTCCCTCCTTATCCCGGCATTGTTGACTAGAATATCGACCCGGCTGAACTGCTGTACTGCGCGCTCGAACATTCGCTCCACCTCTTCCAGCTTAGACACGTCAGCCTTGACGGCCAAAGCCTCCCGTCCCATATCCTTGAGCTTTCCGGCAACGCTTTCAGCGTAAGGCAGGTTAATGTCATTAACCACAACCCTGGCACCCTCTTCCGAAAACCTGAGAGCAATTGCCTTCCCGATCCCTCTCCCTGCCCCGGTGACAAGAGCTACTTTCTTCTCCAGTTTCACTCCACCATCCCGAGAGCCTGATAGATTTACAATTTCCTCATGGAAAATTCGCAATAGCCATCCTTGGCAGTGGAAGCCACCATAGTAATAACTGCGCTCAACTCCAGGTCGTTACGCAGGGTTTCCAAAGCCTTAAGGCAAGCATTCTGGCAGGTCATAAGGTTAGCTATCTTGTCACCACATTTTTCTTTTATTGTATTGAATAATTGGCATTGCGGCAGCCGGTAAACTAATTCGTAGGCATTATCCAATGTAATGGGCACCTTGAGAAACTGCTGGGTGCTCAAGTAGGCTATCTCTATGAACCTTTGGGGGACATACGGGAAAAACAAAAACTGGTTGCCATTGCGGTCGACAGTCTCTTTAACTACTTCAATGGTTCTATCCGAATACTCATCACCTAGCTGCATCGTCCTTTTCATCCACTTTTCTCCATAGTCTTCGAATATCTCCTTTCCTATCCTTCCCGCTTCACCCGGCGCCTTTCCTTTAACAGCATTGGCGAATTTGGATGCTATACCTTCAGCGCCGAATTCCTCGCGAATGAGCTTAATCATGTCCTCATTCAAGTCAAAGGAATAAGGCTTGGGGGCTATAAATACGTCGTATGGTGCTTCTTTGAGTTCTTTAAATGGGTCGTTCGCCATTATTCACCTCCTAGGCATCCCACTGTTTCCCTTTAACTTTTGGCTTTGCAGTCTCCACAGTAGGCACTTCTATTTTTATGGCGTCTACGGGGCAAACTTCAATGCACTTGTTGCAGACCGTACACTTGTCTCTACGTGAAGCGAATACTATATAGTTCCCATCAACTCGGGGATCCATTTCCTTTAATCTCTCTTCCTTACTCATGACACGGGCTACGTGGAATACAGCTGTCGGGCAAATCTGCAAGCATTTTTTGCATAGATAAGGGACAGTACATTTCTTAAGGTCAATGGTGATTTTAGGGAACGGTCTTCCCCAAATAACGTCAGGTAGTTTTATCATAGTCATCGCCACACCTCCGCTAGAGCCGGTACGTTCTTTCTGGGAAGTAACTTGATGGCACCTCGAGGGCAACCTGTCTCACAGAGACCGCAGCCAAAGCACTTAAACGGGTCAATATTAGCCTTGCCTGTGGTAACTTCAAATTTTAACGCGCCCCACTGACACCGCTCGGCACAGATTCCGCAACTGTTACAGATATCATAGTCGACCTGGGCAATGTAGTGGCTCTTCAGGGGACCGATGCCAAAATCAATAGCACCTCTCAAGGCGCCGCAATCCGGGTAATCGCACTGGCAAAAACCGCCGATAAACGGGGCGCCGAAGAGCATTAAAATGTGGACAAATCCTCTCCGGTCCATCTCGTGGTTCCATTCCTTGGCTTCATCTATGTTGACGAACTTAACACCGCCCTTATATCTTTCAGGCCACCGCTCCCACTTGAGCATACCTGGCCCCATACCCATGCAGGTATACTCCAGTTCGTTTCTCTCATCTATTGCCCGCACACCCTTTCGGCAAATGCAAGCTATTAGCCCTATGGGAGAACATAGTTCCAGCACTCTGTCGGCATCCTCCAGTGGAACAACCTGACTCCCCTGCTCACGTGCAATCAATTCCCCCTGTATTTTGATATAACCTGCCTGATCGCCTCTCTCCATAGCTTGTATCAGGTCTTCCGTAGTCGGCCCAGCCCGTGCTCCTGTCTCCAGACCTGCCTCGGCTCCCCTGTAACCTTCGCCAGGTAACCTAAGCTTGTACATATTTCTGGCATAATTTTTGGGGTTCAAGTACCAGATTCCGCTACCATACTGTGTATCACCGAATTCGTCACATAACCAGCACATTTTCACCTCCTAAACTGTAGTATGCAATTAAAACATTTCTAATATTATATTACATTTTTTTGCTCTCCGAACTACAATAATCGACTAGCTGTATCGAAGCATATTTGACCCCGTTCAAAAATACAGTTAGCACACATTCGGCAATTCAGGCAGCGACTGGCTTCTTCCACTGCCTGCCATTGTGCATAGCCCAAATTCACATCATTAAATGTCTTCATTGCTTGTTTGCCGGGCAACTTTGGCATGTCCCAGCGCTCTTTACGAGTAAAGTAAGCAGGAATTTGTTCCGGCTCAATGGTGATAATTGCTCGGGTATCTTTTCGTGCTGCTATGGGCATCCCACTGAGATAATGGTCAACAGAATTGGCGGCTCTTCGGCCAGCCGCCATGGAATCGGTCACAGTACGGCCAGTGCCTGAAGCATCTCCGGCAGCGAAAATACCAGGAATGTTTGTTTCCAGAGTAGACTCATTAACTGCCAAACAACCACTCTTATCTGTATCCAAAGATTCACTAACCATATCGCTCATATCAGGTACCTGTCCTATAGCTATGATTATGCTATCGGTAGCCACCGCGTAATCACTACCAGGGGCTTCGCTCAACGTCCACTGAATTCTGCCGTCACCGTCCAGCCAGGTAGTGGCTACACGCCGGAAGTTTATCCCACCCACTTCAGTACCGTCTCTGACGGTGAACTGTCGAGGGGCCAGAGAGGGATGCAGTCGTACGCCTTCCCTTTCTGCTTCCTCAATTTCCCAGGCAAAGGCTGGCATATTGAATCTTGACTCAAGACAGGCAACATGTACCTCATCAGCTCCCAATCTTAGCGCGGTCCGCGCAACATCCATAGCGACACCCCCACCACCTATTACCCAGACTTTCCCCTGAAGTGGTGATAGTCGACCCGCTTTCGCATCTCTTAACCAGGGAAGGGCAAGAAATATCCCTGACAAATCAGAGCCCGGTATTCTTAAGCTGGCACTTTTCTGAGTGCCGGTCGCAATCAGGATGGCCTTGAATCCTAGCTGTTTCAGAGCGGCAAAGTCTAAATCCTTACCGATACGGACATTGGCATGAATCCGTACACCCAGACCTGTAATGTAGTTAATATCTGCCTGAACAGCCTCGAGTGGTAATATAAACTCAGGTATTGCCGAAGTGAGTATCCCCCCGGGTACGGATGACGCCTCAAAGATGGTGGCCCCATATCCTTTCTTAACTAAGTCGTGTGCCGCTGTTAATCCTGCTGGCCCCGAGCCTATTATTGCCACTCTTTCCTCTCTCGTCCTTGGTACCGGTGATGGCCTTTCCCCATTCCCCCAGTCTGCCGCATATCGCTTCAGCGACTTAATAGCAACTGCACTGTCAATTACCTTCCTGTTGCACTCTTCTTCGCAGGGACGGTGGCATACGCGTCCGCAGACGGATGGCAGTGGATTACTGGCCCTGATAATAGCTAAGGCCTGTTGGACGTTACCCAGCGAGATTGCCATTATGTAGTTGGGAATATCCATATATAGTGGGCAGGCTGCTTCACATGGGGAATACTTGTCAACCTCAGGCCAGCACCTTTCGGTATGAATATAAGCAGGTATCTTTGCTCTTTTCTCCAGTGGTATATAGTAACGTGTAGTGTAATGCACTGACGGTGCCAACTTAGCCATCTTCTGATCCCTCCCTGAAATTCAGTTGTAACAGTTTGGCTTTCCCAAAACCTTTTTTCATATCATAGCTGTTTGCTGAAAGAAAGGATTGTAACATTGACACAGAGCTTTTTCTGCCTATCCTTCAGTACTATGACTATCAACGCTCGTTTATCCTGAAAACATAATACCTAATTTGCAGTAAGCCTAATTATACACCATCCCCATATAGTTTGTCCTGAATATCAAGACTGTACGGATTATGCTAGTGTCTCATTATGTCAAGTTAACAAAATGACGAATTGTACAGTTTTCCAGTCGCCTTAAGCGCTAGGCGATAAATAAATCTGACTCGGGCTTAAACTCTCTTCGCCTTTGAGGCTTTGAAATGCAGCTTCCGCTTTCTTTAAGCCAGCCATTACCCTATTGTCCCTATTCCCATTTTGTGCCACAATTGCCTGAGTCGTACTGTGATTGAGTGGATTAACTGGGCACTCTCTACTCTGGCTGCTTCCATAAACGTCGATAATCCTGCGGGACTGGTAGCCATATTTTTCTTAGCCGTGTCAGCCGATATGGGTATTCCATTTCCGTTCGCACTTGACACCATTGTGTTTTTCACTACCTACAAAATGGGAGCTTTCTCATTGCCGGTGCTACTTGTCCTCATGATGCTACTAGGTGGCAGCCTGCTGGGAACAAGCGTTATTTACTGGGTAAGTCGCCTGCTGGGCCCAAGATTTATAAACTGGCTCGGTAGACGCTCTAGATTCCTGCGACATAATCTTGAGCAATTCCAGAATAGGCTAGGTAGATGGACCATACCGGTGATAGTTGCTGCCAGATTGACGCCGGGCTTGATGCAGGTATCATCGGTAGCTGCTGGTACAGTGCGCATCGGTTACTACAAGCTGGTGCTGACCATCGTATTGTCTTTCGTTGCCTACGATGGAACATTAATCGTCTTGGGAACTCTAGCCAGGCTCGGGTTAAAGGACGTAGGACCCGAGTATGCCGCCTGGATCGTCATCGGCTTCGTGGCTATAATGGCTGCGATATTTGTCATCGTTCACCTCATAAGGCGCAGGTCCAAATTGATTTAACACCTCGATGTAATATGTAATTTTTTAGTGGCCCTTAAGCGGTAAGGTATAAATGCAATTCCGCCTTTGTCTTAAATCCTCTGTCCCTATTCGAGGCTCATGAACTCTCATTGACGAGGGAAGAACAAGGGGCCGGGGCATTTGCCCCAGCCCCTCTTGGGTTTTACTTAAACAAGTTAGATAACTGCCTGTCCTAAGAAGCAGGAGGAGGATATCCCCCGGCAGGCGCACCTACGAAGATGCGGAATTGGCAGATTCTGAAGTTGTTCTTTGTGTCCCAAGTCCACAAAATGTCCTGGTATGTATCTGCAAGTATTTGACCAGTCGGCATGTTGAATTTTGTGTCTCTATAAAGGGTGAATTCATCGATCAGAGCCCAGCCAGTGCCGTCCCAGTATTCACTCCTCCATTTGAATGAGCTGTCTATCGGTCCCAACAAGCGCACGTATACCCTGCAATCCCACTTATTGTTAGTACCGTCATACGGAAGTATGATACCTGCTAGATCTGGATCAACAGAACCTCTACCCCAACCAACTTCACCATCGAGACCATTCCGATCTTGTATGGCAAAACTACCGCTCGGGTCACCCCACACATAGAACTTAGTAATGCCATTTCTTGTAATAAAGATTCTTTTGCCGTTTCCACCACTATCGTCGTCCCAACCATAATGGCTTTCTTCAGGCACACCGATGACGTTGAAGTTGAAGCTCTTCCCCGCGTCTCTCGGAAGTCCGTTACCTTTTGTGTCTGGCTTATCCGCTAAGGCTACTCCAGGTATTAATGTGGCTATTAACACCACGACCAACACGATTGCTAATATTTTCTTCATCTATTCTTTCTCCTTTCATATATTCTTTTCTATATATAATTATACCTGTCGACCTCAGATATAAGGTCTTGACTTATTAATTTTTGCCAGCTACCCCCCCTCTATTAGTAATAAACCGCACTTTGTGAAGTGCGGTTTCATCATTGGCTCCCCACCACCCAAATGACCAACTACAGGTGATGGTTCCACGCCTACTTCCTTGCTTCCTTTTATGTTCTATTGAATTATTTCTGGACTATCGAGTTTCGCCTTGACTGTCTATAGACTATGCATAACGCGTCCTTTGTATTACTTCATCAATAGACCCTCTATATTATCAGTCGAGGAAAGACCAAGAATCCCTCACATCCTCCATTATTCTGATATATTAGATGTGTACCATAATAATATTAACTAATCTTAAACGAGACATCGAGCATCAGTCAAGATACCTTTACTTCACTTTTCTTAACAATATCTACCCATTTAGGTAGATTCCTTTAATTCCAGGGACACTATACCAATTAGGTTTATACAGATCAGGTATTATGTTGCCCGAATAGCCGAGGGATGCCTTCGGTAATCTGTTTAAAAAGATGTCGAAAGGCGAAGAGCCTAGATTTCCAGGTAGCTTATTAGGACTGCTTAATCTCGTCATGGCTTTACTTGTGTCTTAAATCTGTCTTAGATACCACGCACGGCAAAGTGGGCAATCCGATGAGTCGTGTTCTCCAATACAAGTGTCAAGCCTTGCAGGCTATGAAACTATGCCAACCTTGACAGCCAAGGGGCGCGTGGATATGATTGAGCCCTACAGGGAAAATAGAGTCGCATAAGCCTGAACAGAGAGCAGAAAATTCGAGCAGGATAATGACATGAAGGTCAAATGGTTGTGTGGCGGTTACACGGGAAGGCGAGTTACGTTGTGTATGACGCTTCTCACCATGATTGCAGTAGGTGCAGTAGGCTGCGCTCCAACAGAGCCAGACCTACCAGACGAGGGCGAGATGACCTTATCCTTATCCAGCCCCGCCTTTCAAGAAGGAGAGGACATCCCGATTACGTACACGTGCGACGGGCAAGACATATCGCCGCCACTTACGTGGGGCGAGCCTCCCCCAGAGACTCAATCTTTTACCGTTATAATGGATGACCCGGACGCTCCTAGCGGAGTGTTCACGCACTGGCTTCTTTTCAATCTGCCAGTTGATAGTCGCGAGTTGTCGGAGGCAATCCCTACTCTTAATGAATTAGCGAATGGAGCCCTACAGGGACAGAACGGCTTTGGCACAATTGGGTATGGCGGCCCTTGTCCACCTGCTGGACATGGTCACCATTACCGTTTCACCATTTACGCGCTAGACCGGGCCCTTGATTTGGTAGCAGGTGCATCTAGAAAACAAGTTATTGATGCCATAACGGGGCATATCCTCGCCTGGGGACAGCTTACAGGGATGTATCAGCGTTAGTGCTTCCTCCAGTTGCCTGCAAAGGCCGCAAACAGGTGCCATAATAAAGCACTGCAAGTAACCAGACCAGAGAAGTAGTCGCATGCGCAAAGAAGAGAAGGTAAATTATGCGGCACTATGGATATGGGCACGATTTAGCCTACGCCGTACCATCTTTCTTCTAAGAATTTCCTGGCACCACTGGCGCGCCAACCGCCGCCGCAAACGAAAACAACGCCGACTTAATTGCTCGATACCATCGGTTCTGGCTATCAGCCCGACGATGCGTTGCAACTACAATTGTCAAGGTTGCTACTCACGGGGTCAACCCACAGATAACGAGCTATCAACAGACGAACTTAATGCGCTGTTCTCCGAAGCGGAAGAGCTAGGTATCCATTCCATTGTCCTAACCGGTGGCGAGCCGTTGCTGCGTGACGATATACTCGACCTTATAACTCAACATAGTCAGCTCTTATTCTTCTTTATTACCAATGGCTCGCTCGTAATACCCGAGATTGCCAGTCGCATCGCCCGGAGTGGAAACACCATCCTGCTCGTTAGCATCGAGGGATTTGCCAACGACACTGACAAGCGTCGCCAGCCTGGCGCCTACGAGACCGCCCTGCGTGCCTTTGACTACCTCCGTAAAGCTCATGCTGTCTATGGCTTCGTCGCCACAAACACCTCTACCAATACCCCTCAACTCGCTACCGATGAGTTCATCGACCAAATGGCCGCCATTGGCTGTGCGGTTGGCTTCTTCACAGAATATGTACCTTGTGGCCCGAACCCGAGGCCTGAGTGGGTCCTGGATGAAGCTGCACAGGTCGCCTTCCACAAGCGCGTTCTCGAGTTCAGGCGCCGTAAACCCATCGTCATAAGCCAGTTCCCTGACGATGAATATGGCGTAGAGAATCAGTGCTCGGGGGCAGGACGGTTATCGCTCCACATAAACTCCCAGGGCGATGTCGAACCCTGTCCATTTGTGCCTATTACCCACGAAAACATCCGCCATGGGGGTTTGATCGCTGCATGCCAATCTCCATTCTTGCACGCCATTCGCGAGCAACCTAAGCTATTACAGCGACAACGCTACGCTTGCGCTCTGTTTGAGCACCGTGCCGAACTCGATGATCTCGCACAGCGGTTTTGTATACATGGTGGGTAAAAGCTATGACAGTCAGCCAAGTTAGTAAAGATAGTTCTAAAAGCACACCTTCGACGATATTGTATCCCAACGTTAATTAACATCAAGCTGATAACTTATATTAGGATTAATCGAGAATCGCACGCCAGTCAACTTTTTTCATATATCAAAGTGGTAACAAACTGGCTTTATTTTCAATCATACGTCCAACACACCGTATATTGCAGAGAAACTCCAATTGGCTTTAGACATCCTCAAACCCATTCTGTTGCCCGATGGCGACTATGCCACTATAATATTCACGTAAAACTAGACTATGTTGTACACATTTAGTAATCGAACGATTGGTAACTGAAATGCGAAGACGTTTCTCATTTGTAATCTACTTGGCTATTGCATTCGTGGTGCTTTCGGGAATTGCATATTTCATTCATTACCTCATTTTTCGTGATATTCACCATATATTTATCTATATGGTCGGTGATCTTGCCTTCCTGCCACTCGAGGTTTTATTAGTGGTGTTTATCATTGAGCGCCTCCTGGCCCGCCGAGAGATGCAAGCTAAATTGGAGAAACTCAACATGGTGGTGGGAGCTTTTTTTAGTGAACTGGGCAACCACCTCCTTCAAGACCTAATCAAGCATTTCGATAACCGCCTGGAGATTTCCAGCCATCTGAACGTTACTGAGAGCTGGACAAAGAGAGATTTCCAAAAAGCTGTCAAATTTGCAGACCACCTTAAAGTCAAGGTCGACTGCCGAAATTTAGATCTCGGCAGGCTGAAGGCCTTTCTAGCGCAGAAACGAACGTTCCTATTGACGCTGCTAGAGAATCCAAACTTGCTGGAGCATGATCGGTTCACTGACCTGCTCTGGGCAGTTACCCACCTGGATGAAGAGCTTGAGGCAAGAACATCCCTTATCAGTCTTCCAGAGAAAGACCTTGAGCACCTTGCTGTCGATATCCAAAGAATGTATGACCATCTGGCCAGTGAATGGTTGGACTATGTTCAACACTTGAAGTCGAAGTATCCCTTCCTTTTCTCACTGGTCCTGAGAACGCATCCCTTCCAGGAACATCCTTCCCCCATAATAACCTGATAGAGCCACCGTATTCCAGGGATACCATGCCAACTAAACCTACTGCAAATCAGGTATTGTATCCCCAGAATACCCATGGATTAACAGGGATATTTTTATGATAACCCCAATATCAAAACGGTTGAAGAGTACTAATGACAGGTACACTTGCAGCGAATAGCAAGACAGGGTACATTCCAAAAGCTACGAAGACGTCATCTTTACTATTTTCGGGCTTAATTTCAACTACGGATCAATGAAGAAGAAACGGCCTTACTTTCGCCGGAATACTCTCCAGAGTATCGCCGCAACAGTCACCGCCATCACCATTCCCCCTACTGAGCCCCAGATTATGCTTTTACCTAGGTCCGTTAGCTCGCCCACGCCAGTCCCCAAGAGTATTATGCCCACTATCGAGCGGATTACCAGCCCCCGGCTGAATATTCTGGAGAACAGCAGGTGCAGCGCTGAGATAATGAGGATGAGGCTGCCGCCTATAACAAAAATAGCGCCGGCATCCAAGCGCTCGTTTTGTTCAATGAACAGCGCTTCGCCCAAAAAAGAAAGGCCAAGCCATACTGCAAGAGCAACCAAGGTGGTTATAGTGTTCCTTCTTTCAAGCGCCGCCCTTTTTACCTCTAATTCAGATCTCAGTTCACCCATTTATGCCTCCTGATACAGTCCTAACACTTGCTCAGTTCACCTGACATTGTTCTAGCCGGATTCGCTTATTCCAACTCGCCTTCTACTAATATTCCAGATGTCTCAAGTACTATGCGGTCGCCCTCGAATCGTATCTGCCAAGTTACGTTATCCAGCCCCGGACCCCGGCTATAGTCGAAGAGGAGCGTGTTGTCATCAGACCATGCTGCTTTGGCGATTGCAGGCCAGCCACTGCTGCTCGTTCGGTATACCCCATCCAGTCCCACGCCCCCAATACGGATCACCTCCTCCTTTTCGGCTTGTATATAGTATGTAGCCTCTGCTGGATGGTCGAAATCAACCCGAATTGACTGAATCTGTGCAGGATTTGGTTCAAACATAAAAGTCTGCCCGGAGACGGCTATGGCAACATCTGGGAGCGGCGGCACCGGCTGTGCCGCTGGAGACTGTCTTAATTCGGCGACAACAGCTTCAAGCTGGCTAACCCCGGTGTCATTCGAGGGTAATGGATTCTCTAGGTCAACAATTGCCTCCGCCATATAGGGCATGACATCGTCCAATTCGAATCCGCCGCCGGTTGTCACTATGACCATGTTCATGCTAGGAATCACGAATAT
>Ga0209427_10008952_pt1 | contig 11207 bp, 14 predicted proteins | sample DeeMarSWOR136_30_FD_187465 | JGI IMG/M metagenome (GOLD analysis project Ga0209427, IMG submission 187465) | Marine sediment microbial communities from White Oak River estuary, North Carolina - WOR-1-36_30 (SPAdes) (version 2) | ecosystem: Environmental > Aquatic > Marine > Intertidal zone >... | reverse complement strand
CAAATCTTTAATTACTTGGGATTCATACCAAGTAGGCATCTTATTTTAACCCCTTTTTTTGTGTTTATTAATTTATTTTTAGGATTAATAGATATTAAAAACTGAATCAATAAAAAAATATTATTAATTCATTATCTAATAGTATCTTAATTAAAGAAATATGAATAAGAATTTCAATTCTTAGATTCAAAATTATAATTCTTTGGTTGAGATCTATGAATATTAGATTAAATTTGAATGAAATGTATAAACTTCCTCCAAAAGAAGTTTTAAATCCTGTGAGAGATTCAATTAGCCAAATAAATAGATATACTCCTCAAAAGGATGTAAATCTTTTAATTAATAAAATATCTAATTATGCTGACGTTCCACAAGAATCAATATTTCTAAGTTCGGGTTCAGATTTGATAATAAAAGAATTTATCTTTCTATTTTCTAATAATAGACAAATAATAATAGCTGAACCTACATTCATTGTAATCAATAACTCTGCTCAAAGTGCTGATAGTACTCTAATAAAAATTAGATTAAAGGAACCAACTTTTAATTTACCTTTAGATGCTTTAATTGAGCAATTGAATGTTCCCTCATTATTAGTATTTGATAATCCAAATAACCCAACGGGAAGTATAATACTTAATCTGAATGATATTGAAACTATTTTAGAGCATGAAAATATAATCTTATTACTTGATGAGGCTTATTTTGAATTCTCAAAAATCAGTTATGTAAAATTAATAAATAATTATTCTAATCTCGCAATAGTAAGAACACTGAGTAAATCTTTTGGATTAGCAGGATCAGGAATAGGATACATGATTGGAGGGGAAATGATAAGAAAAAAATTCCAAGGATTAGAAATAATGTTACCTTATCCGAGTGTGATTGCCGGGATTAAAGCATTAGAAAATCAGAATTATATGATTGATTATCTCAATGAAGTAGAATTTGAGAAGGAGAGAATTATTAAAGAAGTTTCTGAGTCAGATATTATCACATATCCAAGTAATACTAACTTTATTCTAATGAAATCAAAATTACAAAATATTTCACAAAAGTTGGCTGAACAAGGAGTCTTAGTGCATGATGCAACACATCAATTAGGACCAGAATATTTTAGAGTCACTATAGGTTCAAAAACAGAAAATGATTATTTTTTAGATTCTCTCAAAAATATTATTATATAGATTATATATCTATTCTAATAAAATTTTTAAATTGCAATAATTAAAGCATACTCTAAACGTGATTTTATGAGTGAAAAAATTACTACCATTTCTGTAATCGGAGCAGGATATATGGGTCGACAAATTATTGAAAAATCTGCTTTATACGGATATAATGTAAATGTTTTTGATGTAAATCCTAAAGGATTAAAGGAATTTTTAGGAGAACTGGAAAAAAAGATTAAAGATAAAAATATCAAAATTGATGTAAAACTCTTTAATGACATTTCTGAGGCTGTAACAACTACAGATTTAATCATTGAAGCAATTCCAGAGAAAATTGAATTAAAGAAAGAAATATTTTCACAGATTGATAAAGTAGCTCCATCCAATGCAATCTTAGCCACTAATAGTTCTTCTATACCAATTTCAAAATTAGAAGATGCAGTTGAGCGAAAAGACAAATTATTAAATATTCACTTCTACAACCTTTTCACAATGCCAATGGCAGATATTATGCGAGGAACTCAAACTAGCTATGAAACCTTTCAAAAAGGGAAGAATTGGTTAGAGAGTATCGAAATTGTTCCTCTTGAAGTCAAAAAAGAATGTTATGGTTTTGTTCTTAATAGAATATGGAGAGCAATTAAAAAAGATTGTTTAAAGATATGGGCTGGAGGTCACGCCGATATTGAAACTGTTGATAAAGCTTGGCAAATTTTCTGTAAATATTTTATCACAAATGAATATGGCCCTTTTCAGTTTATGGATAGAATAGGATTAGATGTAATTTATGATATTGAAATGTCGTATTTTAAGAATAGTGGTCTCCCAGATGATAAACCACCAGATTTACTTAAAGATAAGGTTAATAGAGGAGAATTAGGGGTAAAAACTGGAAAAGGATTTTATAATTACAAGACCAAATAATTTTTTTTTGATTTTTAATTTACAAAAGTAATTCTTAAAGCCTATATTATTAAATAATAATAGAAATGTCAGAAGAAGAAAAAAAAGAAGTTCAAAGGATTAAAGAACTTGAAAGTATCAATTTAGCGAGAGAAGATATAAGAGATCTTGTAATAGAGACAAAGAAAGAAGTTGAGAAAGATAATGATTTATTAGCAGAACAAATAAATGATAGGCTTAACAATTATGGAATTAAATCTATAGATATCGTTGGGGCAATAGGAGCAGGAAAAACAGCAATTTTAGAAAAAATAGCTGAAAAATTATCAAAAAAGTATAAAATCTTCGTTATCTGTGGTGATATTACTACTAGAGTTGATGCAAATAGAATTGAAAAACATAATGTTACCACAGTTCAGATTAATACTGGACGAGAATGTGCTTTAAATGCATATCATATTCATCAAGTTCTTAAAAATCAAGACTTAAGTAAATATAATTTGATTTTCATAGAAAATGTTGGTAATCTAATTTGCCCTTCAGATTTTAAACTGGGAACAGACAAAAGGCTAACTGTTGTTTCGATTACTGAGGGAGAATGGGTCATTGAAAAACATCCAATGCTTTTTAAAATGTCTGATATCGCTGTTATTAATAAAATTGATCTTTTAGAAAGATTAGGAACAGATGTGGAAAAAATGATAAAAGATGCAAAGAGATTCAATCCAGATATAAGAGTAATAACCACTAGTGCTAAGGATGGAAAAAATATTGATAAATTAATTGAAGCCTTAGAATTATAGAAATTATGGAAGTAAGAAAAATGAAAAAACACTTAAAAGAAATTGGAAAAATTATTAGCAGCTTGGAGTTAAATTCTCAAAGTCAAATCCGAGGTTTATTATATAATTTTTTAAGAATGAATCTTAAACATAGCAAAATTGATAACTATATTGGGGATTATCCTACTTTTATAGAACCTGTGTATCTTGAAGACAATGTAAAAATTGGAGATGATGTTCTTTTAGGACCAAATGTATACCTTGGAAAAAATGTGGAAATAAGTGATTATGTAGAGATTACAAATTCCATCGTTTTTGATAATGTGGTTGTAGGTGAAAACATAAAAATGGATAATTGTATTATTGGAAAAAATAGTTTATTACATTGTAAAAACACTCCAATAGATAATTGTGTTGTTGTTGGCAATGTGAAAACTAAAGAAGACCTTTACAAGATTATGTATAAATTTAAATAAATTTATTTTGGAATAGATTCGTTTCTTTATTATTTATTGGTTATTGAATTGAAAGATAATAAATATTTTAAGACAAATCTAAATAGATGGAATGAGTTAGTAGAGATTAATGCAAGATCAAGATTATATGATTTAGATGGATTTAAATCTGGAAAAATATCTTTACTTCCTATAGAACTTGAAGAATTAGGAGTGGTTGCAGGAAAGTCATTATTACATCTACAATGTCATTTGGGCCTAGATACCCTCTCATGGGCAAGATTAGGTGCTAATGTTACAGGCGTAGATTTTTCAGATAAAGCAATTGCTTTAGCAAAAGAGTTAAGTAAAAAACTTGGTATTCCTGCAAGATTTATCGAAGTAAATCTATATGATATTCCTAAAATTTTAAATGAAAAATTTGATATCGTATTTACCTCATATGGCACTATTTGCTGGTTACCAGATCTAGTTGAATGGGCTCAAATTATTAACAAATACTTAAAATCTGGTGGAATTTTCTATATAATTGATGGCCATCCTTTTGGTTTTATAATTGACGAGAAACAGGAGCCTTTTAAAGTAGGCTTTAATTACTTTTCTAACGGAAAACCAGTATTTTTCGGAGAAGGCGATGCATATGCAGATCCGTTGGCAGATCTAAAGAATCAAGCCTCTTATCAATGGGATCATCCTATGAGTGAAATTATAAATGCTATAATAAATGCACATTTAGAAATACAATTTTTACATGAATTTCCATTTACATTTCATAAGATTCATCCTAAAATGAAAAGAAGAGAAGATGGATATTATGAATTTCTAAATTTGAAATATTCTGTTCCTATGATGTTTTCAATCAAAGCCTATAAAAAGATTTAAAAACTAAATGTAAATTTTTCACAAAAAAAGAAAATATTAAAAATTATTTATATATTTAGGGATGTGTCCAAGGAAATGGAAGTGAGATTGTTAAATTGATAAATATTAACGCATATAGCGTAGAAAATGAAATTTCAAACACTAAATTACCATTTGTTGTCATTAGCCCTTCTATATAGTCTGTATCAAGAATACTTATGGTTATATTCTGATTTAATGTTTGTGAAAATGAATGGAAAGTGTTCTGATAGGCACTTGGGGATGCACCTATTATTGTATGCTCAGGAAGAGCACTAGCATTATCTGTTGTATCTGTGTGAAGTTTAGCATTTAGAATTACATTATTTATAGCATATAAACCATTATTTATGACGTTAAAAGTCATAGTCATATTAAGAGAATCATCTGTAAAATCTAAAGGTGTTAAGTTATCATAATAATCATAATCAGTATCAACAAGATTTACCCTAAGATTCATTCCACTAAAAATTATACTTCCAAAGTAACCCACAACCACTAAACTTGCAATAATTCCGATTGTTTTAAAGATTTTACTTACTTTAAACTGTTTTTTAACCTTAACTCTATATTCAGTCTTTTTACGTAATTCAATAGCTTCTATTAAATATTGCAGGCCCCTAATTATTGTTGATCCTAAAAGCAACCAAGCTATAAATCTTAAACCTAAATATACCTGAAGGAAATCCTGTATATCAATATAATATGTTCCGAATCTTATTTCAGGATCAAATCCTCCAAAAATGTAGAATAAGAAAATTCCAGAATAAACAGTTACTCCAAATCTAACAAGGCGATTTGCAGGTGTATCCTCCGGAAAAGCATGCCTTAAAATCGAGATAATTATACCAATAATTCCAAAAACAATAATACCTATTCTATAAACGTCGGTAAAAGTCATTATACCGTATAATTCGAGGAAATAGAATAATAAAAGAGGAACGACGAGATAGAATATTGCTGAAAGAATTCCATGTAAGATCATTTTGCCATATTGAATTTCCATAACTCTTTAACCCATTTTAAATTTGTTTATTATAATTTAGATGAAATATTATCCTAAATATCTCTTAAGTCGTATATAAATTTTCACAATATAATATTAATTTTTGTCATTTTTTTCAGTTTTATTAAAAATTCAACAAAATAGCTTCAATATTCTCCCATCCATAAGCTTTTTCAATATATTTTTTTCGCCCAATTTCAATAGATTGTTTACCTAAATATTTTCCTCCCAATTTTTCATAGAATCTATCTGAAGGATTTTCTTTTAATACCCAAACAATCATACTTTTCACGTCATTTGTTATAAAATATTCAATTACTAATTTAACTAGTTCCGTTCCGACTTTTTTACCTTGAAAATCTTTTAAAACATAAATTGCACATAATTCTCCAACAAACTTTTCTGGTTGCTGTAAAGCTAGAATAGGGTTATACTTTTCTAGAGTTGCTAAGGCGAATCCTACTATTTCTTGGTACTCATTCTCAGCGACAAATATTTTTGCTCCATGGGTAGGATTTTCTAATCTTTGTCTCCAATTTTCTTCTTTTTCTCCATAAGATAATCTTTGAAGATATTCTTCTGATATTATTCCCGTATATGTTGTTTTCCAAGTATCCACTTTAACTTTAACAATTCCCTCCAAATCTGAAATGGTAGCTTCTCTATAGTTCATTTATCTACAATAAACTGCTTATTTTAATGGGTTAATATAAACTCGAAAAATGAATTTGAGATGCTCGAAATCAGATCTCTGCTCCATTATCATTGTAATTAAGGGGTATTAATTACTCAAACCACATTAATCATCATTTTCGAACATCTATTTAATATAATTATTTTGAATACAGATAAAACTTTCATTTTAAATTAGAATTAAAAATTATAAATTAAAAATTCTATTTGAATTAATAAATTATTATTTATATTCAAATACATCATTAGTTTAGTTTAGGTGAAATATAATGTTCGTTAAAATAGTAAAGTTATTTGATATGAAGGTTGTATCTTTCCATTCTTGGGGGGATTCCGTCGGAGATCCAGAGATTAAAACATTACAAAAATTAGCAGAATGGGTAGAAAAAAGTGATCTCTCTATTAATCCTTTAAAACATCAAGTTTTTGGATTTGATAATCCAGTTCCACAAGTTAATGAAAAAGGAGAACAATATGCCTCTAAAGAAAAGCCTTATGGTTATGAAATATGGATAACTGTCCCAGATGATTATGAAATAAAAGGAAAACTAAAAATAAAGAAGGTTGAAGCAGGAGTATATGCAGTAATTTCTATAAAAAATGTTATGAATATTGGTCTTGCGTGGAAAAATTTATTCGATTGGATAACTAACAATGAAAATTATAATTTTCATCCAAAATGGAAAGGATTAACAAAATATTTTGATAAAGAACTTATTAAGCACGATATAATAGGACTAGAGCATTTTGTTAATTATCCAGAAAATAATGTAGAGAATATGTTAATGGATATATATGCTCCAATAATTGAAAAAAGGTAAGGTGAACAAGTAGGCTTTAAAATAAAATAAATTTAATTTTAAGGGAGAGTAATCATAAACAATTTTCATTTAAAAAAAAATATAGCCATTATAATTTTGAGACTATGTTAAAACAAATTGAAAGTCTAAAAGTTAAAGTAAAGCAATTAGAAAAACTTATTTGTGAATTTGAAAAGAGATTATACCAACAAGAGAAACAGAGCAATGGAGAATGGCTTTCAATATTGAAGAAAAGTCAATTAGAGATTGCTGAAATAAAATCTACAATAAATTATTTACCTAATATGCATAAAGAACTAATTGAACAAGAAAATCTCATCCACCAAAAAGGATCACTGAAAAAAATCCAAAAGTTTGAAAAAAAGAAGAAGAAATTATTAGATTCAGTTATAGGCTTTGCTCAAATGTGCGAAATTCTTGAAGATAATCTTAGAATTACTTTATCAAAATTATAATTATTTGTTCGTGAAACCCCTCTTTCACGAAGATTCATATTATTATAATATTGTCCTAGAAATATCTCAATATGAAATCAACCCATCCATTTTTTTTAAAAAATGGTTAAATTACATTATGATCAAGTGATATTTAATTTTTAAAATGTCGTTACCTAAAAAAAAGTTATTAAAAATCTCAAATAAAGATATTGTGAATATTAATGTAAATCTTTCATTTGACATTCAACATAAATTAGATTTAGATGAAATAAATAGAAAAATTGAAAATTTAGAGTATTATTCAGAAAAATTAAACGCTTTAACAATAAGATATGAGAATCCTTGCTCATCTGTGTTGATTTTTTCTACTGGAAAAATGATCATAACAAGTCTAAAAAAGGTATCTGATATAAAAAAAGTGATTAAGAAAATTAGAAAAAGCCTTAATGCAAATTGGAATTGAGCTCTCCAAACCAAAGGTAAAAATCCCTAAAATTTTAGTTAAAAGAGATTGGGGGATTGAATCACTTAGAATCTAGAATATATGACCTTTTTTTTTTAATTTTTAAGAGAATTCATAAATTATAATCTAAAAAATTAATAATTGAAGAAACAACAATAAAAGTATGCCACCACAAAAAAAAAAAGCTATCTATGTAATTATACCTATACTATGTTTATATATCCTAATCTTAATATTATTCCTCTTAACCCCATTTACAGACGCTTTTTCCTTCATTATTAGGTTTGGCGCTTTATTTGGATTTACATCGATGTTCATTGCAACTATGATGACTCCTTTTGTTGTTCAATTATATAAAATTTTTGGAAGACCTTTTGTTAAGATACATCATATCTTTTCGATTACTGGGCTTGTATTAATTACATTACATCCTGTTATGTTCGCAATTTCTGAAATGAATTTGCTGGTGTTTATACCAGTTTTTTCTTCTTGGATTAGGTTTTGGGAATTAGGAGGGCGTCTAGCTCTTATTTTGATTTATATTGCAGTGATAGGTGCTTTATTAAGAAAAAAAGTAAGAAAAAATTGGAGAATTATACATGCATTAAATTATGTAGCATTATTTCTCGCATATGTTCATGGAGTTCTTATTGGTCAAGATTTTCGAAATGTCGGTATATTAGTTATATTTACAATTATGATAATCTTGAGCTTTGGAGTTTTAATTTTTAAGAGATATCTTATCTATAAAAGGAAAAAGTAAAAATTGAGACTATAAATTAATGTTTCCAGAGATTCAGCGATAAAGGTTCATATATTAAAAATTTGATTTTTACCTTCTTTTTACCTTCAAATTTAATTAAGATTAATCTATTAATTATTAAGGATCTATTTATTAACTAGAAAAAAAAAAAGTAAAAGAAACATTGGAATTCGCTGAATACACCTTCAAAATCATTATTATTGGACCAGCAGCAGTTGGAAAATCATCCTTAATTCGTAGATTTGTTGATAATGCTTTTTCAACCGATTACCAATTCACTTTAGGAGTAAATTTCATGTCTAAAATTGTTGAATATGACACAACGAAATATGCTAGACTTAGTATATGGGATATAGGAGGACAAGACCGATTTCAGTTAATGCGTAGAAATTTTTATGAGGGCGCGGAAGGAGCTTTACTGGTTTTTGATCTTACGAGAGAACAAACATTTTATAGAATGCAAGATTGGATTTCAGATTTGTACCAAACTATCAAAAAAGACATACCCAAAATCATTATTGGAAATAAAAAAGATATAATTTCTGAAATAGGATATATAATAGATAGGGAGATGGTTAAGAAATTTATTAATAATACTAATACAAATTTGATAGAAACTTCTGCTAAAACTGGGGAAAATGTCAAAAAAGCGTTTGTACAACTTATTCGATTAATAATACAAAACATTCATAATTCTGAAATTGAAATATAAAAAGTATCTATTAGTTTTTTATTAACTGTAAATAATTATTGATATACTTTTTCGAAAAATCTTACTTTTTTAGGTTATTAATAAATAGAAAAAAGTAATGATATTTATTGCCCTTTTTTTACATTTCCTTGAAAGGAAGTAAATTGATTAAAAATTGCCTTAGCATCTCCTTCAATTTTTGCGAAGATATTTACAGGACTAGCTGCTACTGGCTTGTTTCCAGAACTAGCAGGGGTGGGACCCCAGAAAATACAAAATCCTTTCCCACTAATCCAATAACCAACATCTCCACTCTCACACTCAGTTTGAGAATTTTCTACCGGGATTAATATAGGACAATCACCATAAAGTTCTTCACCCCATCTCGATAACTCAACTTCGAAAGGAAGAATATCCCAAATTGCTTGACATGTCTTGGGATTTTTGTCTAACAACAATTTCGCTTTTACTCTTCCTATTTTCTCATTTTCAATTATAATATATTCCATTTTAAATAGATCCAAAATACTCGTTTTGAACTAGTCTAAGATTTCATGCTTTATAAAAAAATCTTAAGATTGAAGTATGTAGTCTTTAATTATATAATTAAATAAAAATAGTATTCTCTGCTTATTAAGAAAAGAAAAAAAAAATTAAAGCAGTCGGTCAGCTTCAATAGACTGATGTTTTCTGTTATTATAAATCAAAAAGATGATCCATAGAATTAATATTAAGAAATAAGCATATCTAAAACAGAAGAATATTCCCCAAGTTATAACTAGCGGGATTAAATATCTTAAATTTGATTGGTTATCCCTGTGATTATCTAGTGAAAGATTCTTGTGATCATAGAATATTGATATAAATGGAGCTAATAATATCAGATAAAATTTATAGGCTCCACGTGGATAAAGAATTTGTATCGCTATTATAAGAAATATTGATAAATACAGTGCTTTTATGAATAGTTTGTTTAAACTGTTCCCTACATCTTTTTTATTATTAAATCGTAGAAGAGAGATATATATTAAGATTAAACTAGCACTAAGTAAGATGTAATATGCTATTAAGTAATTTATTATTAATGTGACTACATTCGCACCACCTAATAATATTATTGGATCAGTAAGCCTAACAGCAGCCCCTAAATGATAATTCGCCCAATTTAAATTTTCTGGAGTAAAAAGTGCATTATTCAAAAATACCCGGTTAATATAGGCTTGATAATCATAGATTAGAAATGGGAGTGATATTAATAGAATGGTTAAACAATATGGTAGAGCATATTTTATTATTGTTTTGAACTTATTAACAACATCTTCTAAACTTTGTTGTTTTATGATATATATTATAATGAGTGGAAAAAAGATTAGTGCAAATTGCTTATACATCGTTGCAATTCCAAGAGAGACTAATGAATATGTGTTCTTCTTTTCAAGTAAAAAATAGAATGATAAAGCAACAAAGAAAGTAGATATTGAAGGATTCAACCATGTAAAACTTGAGTAAAGGAGTGTAAAAGGATTAAGAAAGTAAATTAATGTTGCAATAGTAGATTTTTTTTCATCTTTAATTAGTTTATACATGATTTTATATACTGCCCAACCTGTACCAATTCCAAATAAAAATAATGGAATACCCATACCCCACGCATGTGGCAAATAAGAAAAGGGCTCAATTGTCAACATATATAATGGTCCATATTCATAAGCAACTAACTCGCCGGAATAAAGCCAAGCTCCCTCCTTAAACGGGATAGACCAGCCCATATACCAAGTTTGATAATCACTATACATTTCCACGGTAAGATAATACATAATTGGATTTCCAAAAAATGCTGGTAAGGTTGCAACTCTTATAAAGAAAGCAATAATATTTATGGAAATTCCAAGTAAAAAATACCTCACCCACTTGGTTGAATAAATGACACCTAAAGAAAATGCGAACATTGTTCCAAATGCTGCAATTATTATTCCAATATAATATGTTGGATGAATTATTGAGTAATAATACCCAACTCCAACATTAATCGGAGTAATTCCATTATTAACCAATAAAATGTAAACAGATTCAGGGTTATTGAGTAAAATTGTCTTTCTATGGGTCGGTTGGCCCATATAA
>Ga0209427_10008951_pt1 | contig 11207 bp, 10 predicted proteins | sample DeeMarSWOR136_30_FD_187465 | JGI IMG/M metagenome (GOLD analysis project Ga0209427, IMG submission 187465) | Marine sediment microbial communities from White Oak River estuary, North Carolina - WOR-1-36_30 (SPAdes) (version 2) | ecosystem: Environmental > Aquatic > Marine > Intertidal zone >... | reverse complement strand
AATTCTAGTACAACTAAATTTTTTTTAAAAAACTTACATTTTGAAAGATAATCTTAAAATTCTAAAAGCATTAGTTAATAAAACAGGATTTATGCTGATGGGTGACTCTTATGAGTAATAAAGAAGAAGAACAGGTAGAATCCGCTTTTGAGAAGGTCAAAGCTGAAATTGAAAACAGATTAAAATTTGTTGACCACAAAATCGCTATACTCAGTAACAAGGGAGGAGTTGGTAAGACTACGGTGGCAGTTAACCTTGCTGCGGCTTTTGTGGCATTTTATGGTATGGATGTCGCTCTACTTGATGTTGATATTCATGGACCAAACGTTCCTAAGGCATTGGGACTTTCTAAGGTAATCCCTCGTGTTGATGAAGAGAAGAATGTGATTTATCCAGCGATTGTTTTTCCCCGACTTGCCGTGATGTCGATGTATTATATGACTAAAGATGAGGATCCTATAGTTCTTCGTGGTCCACTTAAGACCAGTTATATTTCCAGCATACTTCAGGCAACTGACTGGGGAAGAAGAGATATTCTAATCGCTGATTGCCCTCCAGGCACCGGTGATGAAATACTTACATTCTTACAAGACGTACCTTCATTAGATGGAATTGTCATTGTGACCGCCCCAGACCCTCTTAGCGAATTAGATGTTAAAAAAGCGATCAATTTTGGAAAGATACTTGAAATAGAGATTCTAGGTATTATAGAGAACATGAGTTATATGAAATGCCCACACTGTGAAGAGCTTATTGAGCCATTTGGAGAGAGTATCGGGGAAAAATTGGCAAACGAATTTGATGTGCCTTTCTTAGGACGCCTGCCATTTGATCCAAATATTAGCCGATCTATAAAAGAGGACCAGAAACCGTTTATATTGAATTATCTTGATAGCCCAACAGCTAAAGAATTCGAAAAAGTGACTAAAAAAATACTTTCGATTCTCACTTCTAAAGAAAAACAAGCAAAAACCTAAAATTTGTTTCAGGTGTAACAGATTACAACTTTTTCCATATAGTTTTAAATACGTGAAAATTGCAAAATGCTTTATTTGACTGACTTTAACTATCTTTCTTTTAAATTGTGGAAAAAGAAGGAGGAGTTATTCCAGGCCAGGAGGAATATGGAGTGGCATTAGCCTTTGTTTTAATTAATACTGAGATAGGTGCTGAAGAGAGCGTTGTTGCAACATTAAAAAATATCGAGGAAGTAAAAGAGGCTTACTTGGCGTATGGAGTATATGATATTGTCGCCAAAATTGAAGCCCGTGATATGGAAACCATTAAAAGGGTCATTTCTGAAAAAATAAGGGCTTTAAAGGCAATTAAAACTACAACCACAATGATTGCTCAAATATCATAGACTATTCTTTTTTTATTGCATTTAAAGTATTTCAAAATTTGTAGAGAGTGAGCCAATTATCACTCAAGTTGAAAGTAGAATGGTTTCCAGACTGGTTAAAATCTACACGACTTGCAATTATTGGAGAGAATAACAAGAAACAATTGAAAGAACGCAATTTGCTTCTTGTAAAAAACCCTAATAAAAATAAATCCGTTATTGTAAGAGCAGTTTCAATAAGTAATGCTATTTTTTCAGAAATTAAAGAGCTAGCGGATTTAGTAAGATTTTTTGAAAGTAATAAGTGCATACTTCTAAGCAAGAAATTGAAAAACATGCTGGAAATAACTGAAAATGATTGGGTGACATTAGAATCACCACAAACAAATCTTTTCACCTATGGAACATTCCTAAGTGCATTCTGGGACTTTACAAACTCTAAATATCCGTTCTTAGTACTACCAGGTTCTAGGCATTATGTATTAGAAGAATATCATTTCTTACGAGCAAAATTAGATGATTTTGTACGTATCTGGCCACCTGGTTTATCATTTCCGTTCATTATACCTCGGGAAGGTTTTGTTCTAGGGGAAATATATTTTGATGTGCCACCAAATAAATTTGTTGAATTGGACAGAATCGAAGGAGAAGGATATCTCTACAACAGAGTAAGTATTTCTGTAGAATTACTGGACGCACCTTTTAAGGGACTTAAAGTTGATGCAGTTACATATGTTGGTGCTGATAATCTTGTATCAGAATATCCAAAACAGCCCATTTTTGACCGTCTAATTTTTAGTGATGTATATTACATTGAAAGAGAAGAAACATGGCAAAAACATACCGTAAAAGAAGAATTATTCATAAAACACGTCAAAGGAACGATTCCGATTCTGATTACAATATATTCTCCAGCCTTAGAAGCGCAATACAGAGGAAATGCCAGAAAAATATTTGAAATCTCTGTCGATGAACTTTATAAACTTGCTGATGAGATAACGAAGGAAATCTTCTTGCATGATGAAAAACAACTTCCCTATGTTCTTATTGAAACGCTTCAGAATATATGGTCTCCTGAAATCCTTGATAGCTACAATGAGAAAAAAGATCTCAAAGGATATATTGAAACGACCTGTAATTCTTTCATTGAGAAAATGCAGAAGTTCATAAAAGAATGTGTAGAACGCTTTGGAGAATGCATACTTCTTATTCTTAAAAGTCACTCTCAGGAAGGCGCTGATTTAATCGTAGAATATATTAACGAAATTCTAGACGCTGATTCATTAACAAAAAATCTTAAATCGACCTTTCAGCTTACCTATTCAACTGACAAAGACAAAATAATAGAGGATTTACGAATCCACTCTAATATCGAAGAAATTGCCATTATACAACTAAAAATTCATGAGGAAATTCTCTTAAACATCTTTAAACGAGAGAATTTAGCAGTAGAGTTAGCAAATATCCTTCATATGGCCTAATTAACTTAAAAGATCAATTAGTGTCTTGCTACTTCTTTTTTCGTAATAAAAATCTTCTATGATTCGTTTAGGCACTCTAATTATAGTGCTTTCTTTAAAATCGCAAGAATAGCATTCTTTTTTAATCCGTAGAGAATATTGACCATGTTTTGATCTTGCAATAAATAAATCAATGTCCATTAATGAATTACAAAATGAGTGTGGACAAGACAATGAATCGCTAAATATTGGAAGTGGATTTTTACTTTCCAATGCTTCAAGTAAGTCTCCTTTGGCGATTTTCTCTTGAGCTAGATAAAGAGAACTCTTTACTTTCGGCATTAATTGAAAAATTTGTTTCGTAAGTTTTGAAACAAATAATTGCCCGATCTCTAGTTCATTGTTCTCAAATGACTGCTTAATTTTTGGAATCTTTAAATCTTCACTCATTAAAAACTCATTGAACTCTTCGTCATCTACAAAATTCGTTGATAATTTAAATCCATTAAATAATAGTTCTAAGACATCTGCACGCATAAGAAGTTCTTCTTTTTCATCACCAAGTAGCTTTGCTTTTTTAAGGCAGTTCTCAAGTGTATTAAATAGATTAGTAAGATATAAGGCTCCTTCTGCGTGATTTCCTGATTCAAGTTTTGCAGTTGCTGCGTTGAGTTCCTCTTTAGCGGTACTAATACATCTAGTCAACCCCATAAGGACAGTACTCCTTGTTTACGGACAAATTAGATTTTTTCTAGACACCTATTTAATTCATGGAAAGGTGCCTTAAATTTTCTTCCATTTAAAAAGTAGAAACGTATTTGCAAAAATCTTCCTGAATTTGTCTTGGATTTATAGAAAAGGTTTAATAAGTGCTTTTTTCTCTGATGCTCATTAATTATTTTTGAAGTTTACAAAAGATGCACACTAAAAACCTGCAGTTACGATCGGATCAGTGGTGGACTATGTCGAAGTTTACAAAGCGGATAGTTATTTTTTCAGTGTTTGCAGTTATAGTTTTAGCATTACTTATTTATTATGTGAACCCAAGAGAATATTATCTAGCTCTGAAAGACTTTCCCGTAACAATTGCGATAGCGTACCTAGGGATCATGTTTATCAGTTTTTTCCTTCGATCATTCCGATGGAGAGAATTGCTCTCCGCAACTGGATTTGACACTTCAATAAAATTTGCATGGCGAACAATGCATGCCGCATGGTTCGTTAACTGGATTACGCCATTAAGAATTGGCGAGATGGTACGACTTTACTCAGCAAAGAAAAACGAGGGAATCTCTTATGGTGCTAACAGCGCGGCAATCGCAATTGAGCACATTTTTGATCTCATTGCCTTATTGATAATTACATGTATTAGCCTCATTGTAACATTGCAGCGAAGACAAGTTCCAGATAATACATATCTTATTCTTGTCTTAGGATTAGTAGCCATCATCGGGCTTATTGTATTAGTTTTTGTACTACTCTTTTTTGGCAAAAAAGTTGCGCGTATTATAAAGCCGATTCACAATGAACTTTATGAAAACTTGTTATTTCTGCATAGCTCTTTTAAAAATGGTTTTAAAATAGCCTCAAAACGACCTGTTAAGTTGATTATGATGGCATTTCTTTCATTTGTGATCTGGGTCATCGAAAGCTCGATGCTCTATCTCCTTATAATAGGTTTAAAACTGAATGTGTCTTTTCCAACTACGATACTTGCAGGTTCGATTGGATTTTTAACTTTCACAGTTCCACTCCTTCCTGGAAATCTAGGGACATATGAGGCAGTCTTTGTAGCTATTTTAACTATTGCGGGACTTTCTCCACGTATAGCACTTCATGTCCCCCTCACTGATCGCGTCATAAAGTCCATATATATGCTGGCGTTAGGTTTGCCGCTTTTGTTATCAGAAGGAATAAATATCGCAAAACTTGAAGAAGTCGATGAGTTCATAGAAGAAGAAGAAGATAAACTTGTAGAAGAGAATAGTATGGGCAAATAATAATTTTTGATCATAGTAATCATCTTTTCTCTGGATTTCTCTATCAATATTAGATAAGTAAACCACCTCACGTATTCAAGTTATGGGGGCTTTCTTGCTTAGTTACAGTAAATAGTTTATTAACTTTGAAAGAAACATTTTACACAATCAATTAGGAAGGAGAAGCTGTTTTGCAAAGCGGATTTGATATAACTCCATTATTACTTTACGCTCTTGTGTCTTTGGTAGCTTTAATACTGATTTGGTTGCTAAGATCCAGAAAAAGGCGATATTAAAAGAAAGAATTTTAATCAAACCACAATAGATTTTTTATTTGAAATCTGAACTCTTTTTAAAATGAAAGTTATATCTTGACAAGTAGAGATACAAGTATTGAGGTCCTTGTTTACCGTGCTGTGATAAGGTTGTTGCCATGAGCAAACATCAAAAGAATACACTAGAGCATCCATATCTTAAATCTAACTTAATAGAACGCAGGCTTTATCAGGAGACTATTTTTGGTTGTTGTGCCAAAGGAAACACACTAGTAATACTTCCAACGGGTCTTGGTAAGACAATTATTGCTGTCATGCTTGCTGTACATCGTTTAGAAAAGTTTCCTGGTTCAAAAATAGTTTTCCTTGCCCCTACTCGTCCTTTAGTTAACCAACACTTCGAGAGTTTTCAAAAGTTCTTGATTGATGACTTGATTGATGCTCTTTCGATCTTGACGGGCATGACAAAGCCAGAACTACGACAAGAGTTATGGAAGAGAAGTTCTATTATTTTTATAACGCCCCAATGCTTAGAAAACGATTTAGTTCAGGGGAAATATACCCTAAAAGACGTATCTCTGCTTATTTTTGATGAGTGTCACAGGACAACAGGACAATACGCTTACACTTTCATTGCAGAAAAATACAGAGAACAGGCAAAAAACCCACTTATTTTAGGGATTACAGCTAGTCCGGGATCAGAAAAAGAAAAAATCGAAGAAATGTGTAATGTATTGGACATAGAGAATGTTGAAATAAGGACTGATATAAGTCCGGATGTCTCACCATATATTCATCCATTACGCGTTGAGTGGAAAAAAATACCACTGCCAAAAGGTTTTGGAGAAATTAAAACCACTCTAGAAAGCGTGCTTAAAGAACATTTGAAAATGCTTAAAGAAATGGAGTTTATAGACACCTATGACCTACGAAGAGTTTCTCGAACAGATTTGATCCGTCTACAAGGCGAAATACAGAGTCAAATTCATGATGAAGAAGATATTGTAGATCCTCAGTTTTTAGGCGCTATTGCCTTAGTAGCAAACGCAATTAGAATATCCTACACCATCGAATTGTTAGAAACTCAAGGTCTAAAAGCTTTAAACAAATACATTGAACAACTTGAGAAGCAAATACGGAGAAAGGGTGGATCAAGGGTACTGAAGGAGTTTATGGCTGATAAAAGAACAAGAAAAGCCATCTTTCTTATCAAAGAATTACTGTCAAAGGGAAAAGATCACCCAAAAACTGAAGAAATACAAAAGATAGTTAAGGAGCAACTTGAAGCGTCAAAAAACTCCCGAATCCTTGTTTTTGCTCAATTTCGCATAACTGCAAAACTAGTAGCTTCAGTGCTGGATGAAATTGAAGGAGTAAATGCAGTAAGATTTGTTGGACAGAGTAAAAGAAAAGGAGAGAAAGGTTTATCACAAAAAGAGCAAGCAGAAATTTTACAAAAATTCAAACAAGGAGAATATAATGTGCTTGTCGCCACAAGCGTTGCAGAAGAGGGGCTTGACATTGCAGAATGTGATTTAGTTATTTTTTATGATACAGTGCCAAGTGAAATTAGAAATATACAGAGAAGAGGTAGGACGGCAAGAAAAAGCGCTGGAAAACTAATTGTCTTAATGGCAAAGAATACGCGTGATGAAGCATACTATTGGGTTGCTCAGAGTAAGGAACGAGAAATGAAGCGACTTCTTAATGAGATAAAGGGCGTTTCAAAATCACTGAAAGAAGAAAAAGAAAAACAGAAAATTAAAACCTTAGATTCTTTCTTTCCTGAAGACAAGAAGAAAAGAGAAGAAGAAATGAAAGAATCAATTGAAATCATTGTTGATAATCGTGAAAGAGCCTCTCAAGTTCTTCGCAATCTTTCCAAGATGGGATTTAAGATTCATTTCAAGCAACTGCAAATTGCAGACTATGTTCTCTCATCACGAGTTGGCGTTGAAAGAAAAATTGTCACAGACTTTCTTCAATCACTGATTGATGGTCGACTTCTAGATCAGATAATTGATTTAAAGACAAAATATCAGAAGCCTTTACTTCTTATAGAGGGTGAAGATCTATACGGTAGGCGTGCACTACATCCTGAGGCTATTCGTGGAGCATTGATGGCAATCTCTATTTCGTTGGGCGTGCCGATACAATGGACAAAAAACGAAGAGGAAACTGCTCAACTTCTTTCACTGATTTCAAAAGAAGAAAAGAAGAAAGGTATAAGTGAGATTAAGGCATATACCAAAAGAGAAACTCCGCATGTAACAACTATTCAGGAAAATGTGATTGCAGGTATTCCTGGTGTTGATACAGTGTTAGCAAAACGGCTTTTACTGGAACTGGGAACGATTGAAAGAATATTTACGTCTGATGAAAAGTATTTGAAAGAAATTAAAGGAATTGGCCCAAAATTAGCCGAAATAATTAGAGAGATCGCGATTTCTGAATATTCAGAATGAATAGTTAAGAGAAAAAATTTAGTTGAATTGACTCACAACAAATACTTAAATATATGATTTTGTTACAATTAATGAAACTTTTTGCAACGGTAGAGGCGAAAAACATGGAAAATGAGACTTCAGAAGAAAAACGTGTGAAGCAGTGCCCAAACTGCAAGACTTTTGTGCAATATGATTATTCAGTGTGTCCTTTGTGTGGGCAATATTTTGATGTACCCAAGAGTGAAAGAAAATTTGTAAGCACGCCTACAAGTCCGCAAATAGGGAGACCCCGTAATATCAATGTCATCCTGCTAATGTATTTCTTCTTTGCGGCGTATATGCTCATAAATGGATTGACAGCGATATTTTTCGTTACGATACCGGGAGCAATTATAGCGGGCTTATTTATCATAATTATTGGAATTATAGATCTCGTTTTGTCGATATTTACTCGTAGAAAACTTAGAATTGCCTATCTTGCGGGTTTAATTGTGGCGTTTATTGAAATTGGTTTTTTTTCCCTAGCTCTTTTAGCTATACTCTTGTTTCCTGTAACAGATGGAGGTGTAATTGTGACATCTGTAGGACTTTTAGGCATGAAAATTGTAATTGTGTTTCTGCTATTTCGCGAGAAGGATTATTTCACGGACAGTTTCAGAAAACAGGAATTACCTGTCAAAGAAAGTATCCCAGACATACCTGCGACCACATTACCGTATCAAACGGAATCTACGGAACCTGTAGTACTTGAATATCAAGCTGAATCTTTAGATCAGGAAATCAAGACTTATTTAAATTCGGCAAAAAATTCATGGAAGATTGCTGAAAATTCTTACAAGAATGCTGTCTGGGTGGAATTCGTTCTTCGTGCTGATGATGCGATCAATTCTTTAATCAAAGGACGCTACATACAACTATTTGGTCCAATAAAACCTGGCATGTCCATAATTCCAATGGTCGAAGCAATTCGGTTGCGGGGATATCAACTGCCCGAGCGTGAGGATTTTGAGAAATGGATTAACTTTCGTGAAAATATAGCAAAAGGCATAGACAAACCAGAAGAAGCAGAGATTGTAGACGCTTACCCATTTTATCAACAAATCTTCGATAAACTCGGATTTAAGTAATCATTCGAATTTATAATATTTGATTTTTTCTTATTTTTTATAAAGCCATTTCCTTTTAACAATAAATTAAGTATGGTGAGAAGTGTGTCACAGAATACAATAAAACTGGGAGATTACATTTTGCTAATGCATGGAAGGAAAAAACGTTGGCTTGTAAAGGTTGAGGAAAACAAAGAGTTTCATACACATATTGGCATTATCAACATCGGAAATGTGGTTGGAAAGCCCTACGGTTCTCCAATTATGACCTCAAAAGATAAACAATGCTGGATCTTCCAACCCGTTCCTTTTGATTATATTCATAAGTTTCGGCGTCCAACTCAGGTAATGTATCCAAAAGACATTGGACTCATTTTGATGATGACAGGAATAGGTCCTGGCAGTCGTGTGGTAGAAGCAGGAACTGGCAGCGGTGCCCTCACGTCTGTTTTGGCATATTATGTGCGTCCAAATGGAAAAATATTCACTTACGAAAAAAGAGAAGATTTTTTTAAGATTTCAAGTGAAAATATTGCAAAAGCAAAAGTGTGTGATTGTGTTGTTCAATATAATCAAGATGTAATGGAAGGAATCGAGGAAAAAAACGTTGATGCTGTTGTAATTGATCTTGATACTCCTTGGTTAGTTGTTCAAACTGCAAAGCATGCTCTTAAAGATGGGGGTTATTTTGTCTCTTTTAGCCCAACATTCAATCAGATAGAAAAAACCGTTAGCAAACTTGATGAAGAAAATTTCTATGATATACAGACAATTGAATGTTTTTCTAGAGAAATTAAAACAAAAGAAGGTGCTACACGTCCTAATAAATTTATATCTCACCATACGGGATATTTGACTTTTGCACGAAAAACTGCGGCTCAGTTAATAACTTGAATGAAATTAAAATCATGTATTTCTACTTATTCCTTATTGAATAAGGACAACTTTTTTACTCTACCATCTAACGATAACAAGAATTCGTCATTCTCAATAATTGACCATGCGCCAACTTTCTCCAAATTAACCTCGTGGCGACTTGCAATGTCTTTGAGACCAAAAACTACATCCTTGCCTTCGACCGTTATTCGATCTACTCCTTCAATACCGCTAATTTCCCTAGGAGTAACAAAAACAACTTTTTTCCAACTTTTTGAGCTTTTATCCGCAATTTCTTTTAATTCAAAAGGCCTGACTTTAGCACGTTCAAATGATGTTTTAAGAGTTTTTTTCAGGGCATTTTCAAGAATTTCGAAGTTTTTGGGATCAACTAGATTTTTTCCATCACTGGTTTCAATATAAACCATATCTTCACTACGATCTAAAATGCTAGAAATGCGTGTAATAGGTTTAATTAGTTGGTATGAGAATGCGCTTTCATTTTCTACTAGGAAGGGCTTATCAATAAATTCAAAAACGATATGAAACAGATTGGGATTTAGTTTGAAGACCTTTGGAATATATTTTTTATCTAAGTCTTCTGAATTAAGCGCAGTTTTTAATCCTTTTTTTAGGGTTGTTAAGCCTAATCTGGAAGGAAGAGGATCAACCACCTTGTATTTTTTCCAAATTTTGCTTTTAAGTGCTTTTAAAGCCCAAAGATCAGCGAACTGACTTCTTGAAAAAGCGTTTATATTTAATGCTTTTAAAAGATCGATATTATGCTTTAATCCTTCATTTTCTTTTATATTATAGCCCCATGATTTAATCAATTGCTGCAAATCGCCTAGTTGTACGCCATCAATTAATTTCTCTAGTATTTGGGCATTTACGGAGATTTTATCTTCAGTCACCTTTTTTTGGGTTGTCTTTTTTTTCTTTTTCTTCGCCCTAGGCAATTGAGTCCCTCCTTTTTTATGGCGCATCCCTGTTTTATGTTTTTTTTGGTTCTAGGATTTTAGCAAACAGTTAGAAAACGCCCCAATAATACCAATTTCATCTATTATATGTCAATCTCAGCAATGAATGCAGCTAACTGTACCAAAAAAAATAAGGTAGATTCTCAATAAATTTACCATTCTGAGTAAAGAAATTCAAAACTATTCTATGGGGAGAATATGGCCAACTTCCAAATTCTCAATGTTCATTGTTCCAGATCGATGCTAATAACTGGATGTTTTTATACTCCTATTTTAAGCTTCTTTACGATCTCATAAAAGCAGTCAAGAATAAATAAGAGAGTAAGTTATTACAGGATTAAACAGCAATTACTGGCTTAAAGACCGTAATTCTTGGTGTATGGGCTACTTCTTCTATCAGTTTTTCCGAACGAAGTTCTTCTAACATGACCTTCGCGGTACTTACTCTCATACCATATTTTTCGGCAATTAAAGTTGGTGAAATATATTTTAGTTTTGGTAATTCGGCTTTTATAGATTTAATTAAATCAGCATCAAGGTGTATTGAACGTTTTGTTTTTTCTATAGCCTTCGGTGCTTTCTCGCCCCATTTTTTCTTATCAGCTTTAGCTATTGGTTTTTTCTTTTGTCCTTTACCCATTAGATAACCTCCTCTAAATAGCAAACAATTTGACTTCATAAACTTTTCTAATTAACTATTTAACTCCTAGAAGATAGAAACATGAAACATAAAAGAGATAAG
>Ga0209427_10008950_pt1 | contig 11207 bp, 9 predicted proteins | sample DeeMarSWOR136_30_FD_187465 | JGI IMG/M metagenome (GOLD analysis project Ga0209427, IMG submission 187465) | Marine sediment microbial communities from White Oak River estuary, North Carolina - WOR-1-36_30 (SPAdes) (version 2) | ecosystem: Environmental > Aquatic > Marine > Intertidal zone >... | reverse complement strand
GCATGTTTTATAATTGACATTGGTGAATCGAGGAGAGACGCCGGATCGTCGTTCGCATCCGGCGGACAGCGGTTAACCGGTAAACACGGAAAGGGCTTCAGGGCGTAACACCCCTGAAGCCCTTGCCACGCGCCAGCATACCGGCGGACTGGTGTTACTTGCCGATCTCTTCCGGCAGGAAGTTCTCCATCACCCACATTTCGGACACATAACCACCACTGTGAAAGGCAATGCGTTGTCCATCCGGATGAATACTTGGACATAAGAGCATCTCATTCCATTCCAAAAGTTTCTCCGGCTCACCTTGTTCGATGGAGACAGTCCAAAGTTCCTTGAGATTCCTGGTGAACACTAAATGGCGTCCATCTTCGGTCCAGGCGATCTGCCATGCGCCGTCTATTCCAGTATCTTTGATGCTTCCAGTTTTAACAGAGATGATCTTGAGAACAAAGGGACTATCCATGCCTTCCCTTATGGCGAATGCGATATTTTTTCCATCTGGTGAAAGTGCCCAGCCGGCAGCAAAGGCTAATACCGTACTTCCCTCGGTTTGGAGAAGCTCTTTTTCACGGCCTGTTTGCATGTCTTTGACCATGAGACTGTTTGCGGTACCTCGACCTCTGATCCTATAGGCCAGTGTCTTTCCATCCGCAGATAATTCGGCTTGTTTTATCTTCTGGCCTTCGCTCTGTATCAAACGGATCAACTCCGTGTACTCACCGGTTTGAACATCAAGCCTGTAAACAACCGACCGATCTTTAAAATCTGTAATTAAAAGATGTTGACTGTCCGGACACCAATGTAGAAATCTAAAGTATGGGAGGTCTGTTTTAAGCTCGCGCTCCTGGTTGGTTGCCAGCGTACGGATACGAATGACCTGCGGTTTATTGTGATCCAGTTCCGATAAATAGGCAAGATGCCGCCCATCCGGTGACCAATCCGGCAAGCCGTCATTGCCCATATGACGCACGGGCCCCGGTTTCGATAGGACCTCGCCCGTATCCAAATTGAGCTTGGCCGTATACACATTCCAGGCCTGGTGTCCAAAGACATAATAGAACGATCCACTTCGTGTAAAACCCATCGGCGAGACATCACCCATTCCAGCCTTGATCACTTCAGGCAGGCCATCTGGCTTACCATCCACAATACGCAAAAGCCATCCATCCCAGGTTCCGTTGCGATCGCTGGTAAAGAAAATATGCTGTCCATCCGGCGTCCAGCCGAGCAGCTTGTCATTGGCTGCGTGCAGGATTACCGGTCTTTCCGTATTTTCTTCGAGCTCGTAAATGAAGATATCCCGGCTTGAAGATTTGCTCTCCGCACAGTCATATGCGATGTGACGACCGTCGGGCGAGCTGCTCACCGTGAAAAAACGCTTTTCATCGAACGTTTTGATAACCTGTCTGGAACCGTCCGCGAGGGCGACCCGCACGAGGCGTGCCGGTTCATCTTTTCCCAAGAGTTCGCCATAGACATACTTGCCGTCAGGTGACCAAGCATCCATATTAAAAGACCTGGCACCCTCTCTGGCGCCCCAGAGGAGCCGGTCACCCGAACCGTCCAGCCCCACAACGCGAAGGTCAAAGTCCTCTTTCTCAGCGTTGAACCAGTAGTAGATGATGTTGGTGCTGTCGGGCGATATCGCCGACCAATAAGCGAAATCGCCGGAATTCGGGTCTTTCTTCGTCAGATTCCACTGCTCACCCGTAGCGATATCCCGAATGACGAGATTACCAGTGTCACGGTCCACATCCGACATATACTTACCATCGAATGATGGACTACTGTGACGGGTTCCACGTCCTCTGACCTCGATTTGCCGTAGCGTCGGCGCAGGCTCAGGTTCAGATTCTGCAAGCGGCACTGCCGGCAGGAAATTCTCCATAACCCACACTTCGCACTTGTCCTTCCCGACCTTGCCCGTAAAGGCGACCTGCCGGCCGTCGGGGCGAAAGCGGACATGGCTCAGATAGGGCATCTCCAGGTCGAGTTTCTGGGATTCTCCACCGCCTGCGGAAATGCGCCACAGATGTCCAGGCTTTTCACCAAGGCCGCGAGATCCGTAAATTAGCTGGCGTCCGTCCGGTGTCCAGGCAATAGTAATTCTACCCTCCACCTTTACGCGTTCCCGAAGTTCTCCCCCGGTGGTGGAAAGCACTTTCAAGGCACCGCCTTGAATATCATGAAAGGCAAGCTGTCGTCCGTCTGGGGAGAGCGCCAATGCGCTAATGAATCCCGGTGCGTTGTACAACTCTTTCTTTTCACCGGTTGCAAGATCGTGTCGGATGATTCCCCCGTTCGTTTTGAGATTGCACACATAGAAAACCGCTTTACCGTCGGCAGCCCAGTTGGGACCGAAGATACCCGGCCCCTCAACAATAGCCGTAACCTCACCCGTCTCGACATCTATCTTCAGCACGCCCCAAAAGACATCTTTGGTCTTGCCGGAACCCAGCAGAAAACGCCCATCAGCCGACCAGCGGAGCGAGTGTAAGTTGAAATCTTTGAGGTCGGGCGAAAGTTCCCGGACCTGGCCCGTTTCCACCGAACGGACAAGGAAAATCGGACTAGCACCAGGGCGCACAGATATACAAGCCAGGTACCGCCCGTCGGGGGACCAATCGGGCGCCCAGTTCGAGCCCTCATAGCGGTGAACGGCAATGATCGGTTTAGCGGTGATGTCTGCCTTCTGTGGGTCGTACGTGGCAGTGTAAACATTGCAGCTTCCAGAATAAATCCCATAATAGAAGGAACCGTTTTGCGTTAATCCTAACGGATAGAATTGGCCGACTTCTGATTTGAGCAGTTGGGGCGTACCTTGCATTTTGCCCTCGGTGACTTCGATCGCCCAGATACCCATGCTCCCCGTACGATCACTGGCAAACACGACTCGCTTGCCGTCGGGTGCCCAACCGAGAACGAAGTCATCCGCCGGGTGCTTCTCCAAGGGAATCTCGTGACTGCCGTCGGTCGCAACCACCGAAATGTCACGATTCACAGATTCCTCGCTGGGTAGAAAAGTGTAAGCCACGTATCGCCCGTCCGGGGACAAGCACAATCCGGGAATGCGGGGGCCACCCGGCAGCTTCTTGCCCAGTGTTTTGAGAATGCGGACAGGCTCATCTGCAACTGGCACTAGGAGAATCTCCAAGGATCTGTCCCTTTTTCTACCAAGGGCCAAAATGTGCTTACCATCGGGGGTCCAGCCTGTAGGGTAGATTCCTCTCGAATAGATGGAGATTTCCTCATCCTGATTGACAACGCGAGGCTCGGACCCATCCAGACCGACAATATGCAATTCCGAACCCTTCTCCTGACTCCACCAGTAGTACGCGACTTGCCTGCCGTCTGGTGAAAACACCGAATTGCCAACAAACCCTTGAGACCGTCTTTTATTTGTCAACCGGCGGTTCTTTCCGGTATCCAGCTCGTGGACGGACAAGTAACCGGTCTCCCAATCAACGTAGGAGAGGTATTTGCCGTCGGGGGAAGGTGCCCCCATGAACTGCGGATCCGCCGTGTCAGTCCAGACCTGACGAGCTACTAACGCGGAAGGCTCTGCAGCAGGTATTCCCGAAGCCTTCGAGCGTCTGGCGTCGGGTAGGGATATACAGGCCAGGATGATAACCAAAATGACACCCAGAGGTGACCAGCGATATGAGTTCTTTTTGAATTGTGCAATCATGGTAATCCTCCTTTTCAATTGAGATTTGGTTTCGAGAATTCCCGCCATGGCCGGTAATGGCCGTGAGCGTGAGAAACGACGTACGAGACCGACGATCGCTTGTCCGTATTCTTGTGATTCCCCTTTTTGAGTACGAGCGAGTACCAAAGCATCGCAGGCCAGCTCTCGATCACTCCGCATCCGGTAGAAAGCGAACCAGACCAGCGGATTGAACCAGTGGAGCACCTGGAGCAGACTCGACAGCCATCCCAGATAAATGTCGCAGCGTTTCAGGTGAGCCAGCTCGTGCAGAAAGACATATCGCATTTCCTCATGGCTGGCTTTCTCCAGCATCTCTGACGGTAGGAGCAGCCGCGGCCGGACAAAACCGAAAAGAGCCGGACTCTTGATCCGGTCACTCGGCACAACCACCACGAGGCTCTGGATGCCCATCTGGGCCTTGCACTCTTCGAACAATTCGAGCATCTCCTGATTCACCAGCGGGCGATCACGCTTTACAATTCGCCAGAGGGCAAAGTTACTCATCAGAAGATAGGCACCAATCACCACGGCGCCGGCTAACCAGAGAATCGGCAAGACGCGACGGATGGAAGCCAGCCGCAGCTTAGATTCACCTTCCACATGGACAATCGGCGGCGGCTTGGGAGCAACCGACGTCTGAATAGCAACCTCGGATTCTGATTCCTGGCCTGGTATCGCTTCGGAAGTCTCGGTAATTTGTGCGGGCGGGGACGTCTTTTGTTCAGCAGGCTCGATTCGTTGCTGGTGTTGAATCTGCCGTTCCAGTGAGGGAATAAGATTGGATAGACTCAATCGACTTGAGGGTGCCCAGGGCAACACCATGCGTATCAACAGCACGAGCCACAGGGCGTGACACCAGCGAGGCCCCAGCTTGCCGCCCAGTATCTTCTGGATCAGCAAAATCAGACCGATAATCAGACTTGCAATCAGAGTCGTCTGCAAGAGCCAGCCAAAAAACGACTGAGTATAGGTCATTGCACCTTCCATTTTTTATCCCTTTCTTTTCTGGTTGAGGATATTCTGTATGTCGTCGATCTCTTTGTCCGACAGGTCCGCATCCTCAATAAAGGCAGCCAGGGCAGGCTTCATCGCGCCCTGATAAACACGCCGAACAAAAGACTTCGTCTCAGAATGGACACATGCAGATTCATCCACCGCGGCGGAATACCGGTAACGGTAGCCCTCCTCGGTGACCTTAACGGCGCCTTTCTTCACCAGGCGGCTTATCAAGGTCTTAATCGTTCGGGGTTTCCACTTCACCTTGCCCGACAGGGCACTCACTACCTCATTGGCCGTCTGGGGACCGTACTCCCAAAGGACCTGCATGATGCGCCATTCTGATTCCGCTATTTTGGGGATGCTCTTTCTCATAACGTTTCTCCTTGATTACAATAGTAGTCATAATAACTATATTACAAATGTAGTCATCTCGTCAAGGCAAAAAAATGAAAAAACTTCACTTTCTTCCGAAAAGCCGCTTTCCGGGCTAACATCGAGTATTTTTTTGTTCATTCGGTCTGTTTTTTTGTTGTTAACCAGCGCCGTTCATAAGAACGTGCAATAGCAGGCTGTGCAGAGGTCTCGCTACTAATCCCCGTATCAATCCGCGTCCAAAACTCGTATTCAGTATACTGCGTGAAATCGACGCCAATGCCGATGTGACAACGTCTCCTCAACCTATGCTGGTGGTGGAATAGACTCGAAAAGCTCATGTTCTTGTAGAATGTGGACTGCAAAGGAGCCGCTTCTCGGAAGCTCTGTGAAAGTACCCAATCCTTCGACTCCTCTCAAGATGAACGCCGTCGAAGGAGAACGCGAGGAAATAACCAATAATCAATCCGTCGCGTTTTGCGGCCGTCAGTAGTCCTTGAATCGCTGCATCCACTCGGGCCAATCGGGCAACCCCGTCGCACCGATGTCTTTGGTCCACTCGCGGTGCCATTTGAGCAGCCACAACTCCTTGAGCCCGACTTTGCGGAGGCAAAAATCAAGGAAGAGGCAATTGAGGAACCCGGTGTGGTGGTTCATGCAGAACCGACGCATGTTGTTGCCCTGACCGGTGTTGAACTCGCCATCCCAGGTCGGCGGTTCGTCCCAGACCTCCGGCCTGCCGTCCAGGCGGTTGGCACCCAGAAACAGCGGAATGGTCGCGGCCTGCGCGGCGTTCTTGTTCTTCCAGTGCTTATGCTCGCCCTGGCGGGTGTTGGTCTCGATCCACCACTGATGCCATGGCTGCCGTGATCGGTGCCCATGCCGCTGTCGAAATACCAGGCCGTATCGTTACCCCACTCGCCGAGGCCCGCCCTATTTCTCCCTTTCCCTGAGGTTCTTTCGCATCGTGCACAGGGAAACGTCGGTATACAACCTCTCGTTGCCGGTGGGGCTGCCCATTGTTTGGAAGAGCCAAATTCTCTGTTCTTGCTGGGATGGGCTACCGGTCGGACGGTGCGTTGGGTTCCGGAACGCCGGGCTCGGGAGTATTAGGCCCGACGGTGTTGGGTTCCCATGGACCGCGGTCCCTATCCCTGAAACCTCTGCCGGGACCTCCTTCGCCGAAACGTCCGCCGGGCCCCCTGGGGCCGGGCCTTCGTCTTTCACCGGGTCTGCCCGGACCTCGTTCCCACGGCGGCCCGGGGTGCCTTCTCCGTTTGAAATCCTGCTCCCAACGTGCGTATTGCTCGGGCGTGAGGATTTTTTTGATTTCCGCGCTGAGCGTTTGAAACTCCGCTTCACTTTTGCGTCTGAATTCCTCGAACAGGGTCTGGAGGGACTCGCGCCTTTTCTTAAACGCAGCTTCCACCCGTTCGGTTTGTTCGGCGGTTAAATCATACCGGTGGGCCATGTCCTCGACGATGGCCCGTGTCGGGGGAAAAGGGCCTCGCCGCATGACCATCTCGTCTTTGAGGCGCAGCACGGCCGCCCCGGAACCGATGATGATCCCACAGATCAGGATGATCATCCCAACGACGATTTGCAGACAGATTTGTCTGCCCCGATGTCGGTGGATGGAGGACGGAGGACGGACTTCCGACGTCTGACTTCCGACCTCCGTCTTCTGTCTTCTGCCTTCTGTTCCGGCCTCTTCTACCATAACCTGACCTCCTGCAAGGGAGTGAAGAACTGCATTAGAGGGCTGGCCAGAGACCTTAAGACACCCACGGAAAAGTAACCCACCACGGAAGCGACAACGGCCGATACGCTGGCGAATAGCTCGAGAACGACAAAACTGAACCTATCCTCCTCGGGCCTGATCCGGTACATGATCCGGTCGGCGACATGAAAAGCAGGCGTCTTTTCCCGCCGCGCCTGTTGTGCCAGTTTTTCAATAGCGTCTAACGTATCCATCCCAGCTTCTCCAAAAGGTTTTCACTTTCGGCGATTGTCTTCAATTTTTTTCGCGCTCGATGAGCACGCATCTTCACCATCGCACGGGTCCATCCCATCCGTGCTGCAATCTCCTTCGTGCCGCATTGCTCAAAATACATGAGCGTCAGCACCAAACGGTCGGCCGCCGGGAGCCGGGCCAGCAACGCGTGCAATATTTCCGCCGCGGCCGACGGCTCAACGGCGTCTGGCTCTTCGGCCTCAATCGCATCGAAATCCTGAAGCGGCACGACGGCTTTTGTCTTGGCCTGTTCCTTCCAGTATCTGTATCCCACGCGGACGCCGATTTTTCGCAGCCAGTGAATCAGCGGCGCCCTGCCACGGTAACTCTTTAAGCTGAAATATGCTTCCACAAATACGTCCTGAACAAGTTCCTCACACACGGCGGGATCTCTGCTGAAACGCCACATAAGCTTCGTTATCTGTGTTTCGTGTCGCCGTACTAACCTGACGTAGGAGTCTTCGTCGCCATTCAAGCAAGCCAGGATATCCTGCCAATCCGTATTTTGCACGCTGATATTCTACCATATCTCGACGCACATTTCCACTGAAGATGGCTTCACTTTGTTGGTGGGCCAAAAGGCCGCTCCGGTAACAACAAAATGTTTTTTTTTACGCTAAAAGCATCGGACGGCTCCTGTTCACGACTTTAGGCCGGCTTCGTCACACCTTTGACTATTTTCCAGAACCCCCCAAAAAATCCGTCGGCGCTGTTACCGCTCCGGAATGAGAGCCACTATCTGGGTAGACAGGCGTTTTTGAACGGAATCAACGTCGCGCTCAGAATGTTGTTCAAGCGCGTTCGGACTGGTGTGAAATAAAGATAAGGCCGTTCGATGGGAAGCAACAGAGGTATGGAGAACCCTCGAAATGTGAGATTGCTGCAATAAACTTGCTCATTGCTGTCGTCTCTATAGTGCGATTCCTTGAGAATGAGAAGAGCTGTTCTTCTTAAACGTTCATCGTTCAAAAGTGAAAGGAAATCAAGATGTGGACAAGAAAGAGTATTTTGGGCGTTGTCGCCGTGTTCGTTATCGTGGGGCTGTTGCTGGTCGGGCAATCGCTATCCCAGCCGGGACAGCGCGGTGGACAAAGAGGAGGCATGCAAGGCCCTCCGGGCCAAGGCCCCGGAGGACGGCAGTTTGATCCGGAGCGGATGCGCCAGATGATGTCGCAACGCATGCAGGAAGCGCTTGGCGCCACGGACCAGGAATGGAAGGTCCTCGGACCGCGCGTGATGAAAGTTCAGGAGCTTAGCCGACAGACCGGTGGCGGCGGCCGCGGGATGATGATGTTTGGTAGAGGTATGCGCGGCGGCCCGGGCGGTCCCGGCGGCAGAGGCCCGCGAGGCACGGACCGGGAACTGACGGAAGTGGAAAAAATCCAGCAGGAATTGCAAACCACGCTCGAAAATACAGCGGCAACGCCGGAACAAATCAAGGAACAACTTACCAAACTGCGCGCAGCCAGAGAAAGAGCCAAACAGGAACTCGCAAAGGCACAAAAGAGTCTGCGAGAGGTGTTGACACTGCGTCAGGAAGCCACATTGGTTCTGATGGGCATGTTAGACTAAGGTACGGTAGAATTTATGAACGTCCTTGTTGACAAAATGGTTCAAGAGGGGCTGATCGAGGAATCCGTAGCCCGGGGGATTCATGGATTGCTTGCAAAGGGCGAGCCTCCCGGCCGCGCCTTTGCGTCGGCCGGATTGGCCGAGGAGGAATTGCTGCGCTTTTTGGCGCGCGAGTTCCGATGCCCGTATGTCGAGCTTGAGAAGTGCTCCTTCTCAAAGAAGTTTCTCAGTCAATTTCCGGCACGCGTTTTACTGGATAAGCACGTGATCCCGCTCGATTCCGGCAATGGCGATCTGCTCACAGTCACGAGCAATCCGTTTGACACCTCGGCTATCGACGAGTTGCGTCTGGCCACCGGAAAAGACTTCCAAATCGCCCTGGCGCCGCTGGCGGACATCGACCGATGCATCAAACAGTATTTGGGCGTCGGAGCCGATACCGTCCAGTCGATGATCTCGGAGGCCGGCGAGAACGGCTTTCAGGTCATTGATACGGATGCCGACGACGACATGGACCTGACCGAGGCGGCCGAAGGCGCCTCCATCATTCGCTTCGTCAATCAGATCCTCACCGAGGCCATCGAATTACGGGCCACCGACGTGCACATCGAGCCTTTTGAGGAGTCGCTGCGCGTTCGCTATCGCATCGACGGCGTCCTCCAGGAGGCATCGGTGGCCTCCGAAGTCAAGCAGTTCCAGGCCGCCATTGTCTCGCGACTCAAAATCCTGAGCAAGCTGGATATCGCCGAAAAGCGTATCCCCCAGGACGGACGTATCAAGATTCGCATCGCCGACCATGAGATCGACGTCCGTGTCTCAGTGATTCCGATGCTTTACGGGGAAGCGGTCGTGCTGCGTTTGCTCGACCGCTCCGCCGTTCTTCTGGGTTTGGACAAGCTTGGTATGTCCGCGCGGGACCTCGACACTACGAGGATGATTCTGGAACGGCCGCACGGCATCATCCTGGTCACCGGGCCGACGGGCAGCGGCAAGACAACGTCGCTCTACGCGGCCCTGGCGCAGATCAATGACGTGCAGCGAAAGATCATCACGATTGAAGATCCTATCGAGTATCAGCTTCACGGGATCAATCAAATCCAGGTCTCGCGCAAAGCGGGCCTGACATTCGCCAGCGGCCTGCGCTCGATCCTGCGTCACGACCCCGATGTCGTTCTCGTCGGTGAGATTCGTGACGATGAGACCGCTGAAATCGCCATCCAAGCCTCACTGACGGGGCACCTGGTTTTCTCGACGCTCCACACCAACGATGCCCCAACGGCCCTGACACGTCTTGTGGATATGGGCATCGAGCCTTATCTGGTGGCCTCCTCGCTGGAGGCGGTCTTTGCTCAGCGATTGGTTCGCGTGATTTGTTCGCACTGCAAAGAACAGCTTTCAACGAGCGAAGTGATGCCGCTCAGACAGCGCTTCGGCGATATATTGCCCGGCTCGCTCTACAAAGGACAGGGTTGCACCCACTGCCAGGGCACCGGCTACCGGGGGCGGATCGGCATCTTCGAGATGATGGTAGTGACCGATGACCTGCGCTCATTGATTATCGAAAACGCCTCGGCGCGCGACCTTCGCCGGGTCGCGTCGAGGCAGGGCACGACGAGTCTTCGCGAGGACGGATTCCGGCATGTGCGCGAAGGCCGGACCACCGTGGAAGAAGTCCTTAGAGTCACGAAAGATGACGCATTTGAAGGACAGACTCTTCCGGATGGGAGCCGAGAAGGGTAAGGGCGCGAAATGGCCACATTTACATACAAAGCAATCGATGTAAACGGACAGCAGATCGCCGACAAGATTATCGCCCGCGACCGGGCGGCGGCCATCGACGAGCTATTCGGCAAAGATCTCAATCCGGTCTCCATAGAGAGATTGGAAGAAGCGCGGTCCGAAGGGCTGTTCGCCCGGTTTGGAGGCGTGTCCAAACGCGAGGTCGATGCCTTCACGCGCCAGTTGGCCAATCTTCTGGCCGCGGGCGTGCCGATGAGCCGGGCGCTGGGCATTCTCAGTCGTGAGGCGACGCGCATAGCGCCCAAAAAGCTCTGGGCGATCATCCACGACCAGGTGTCCGGCGGCATGTCCCTGGCCGACGCCCTGGGCCACCATCCTCAGGCCTTTTCACCGATCTACGTAGCGATGGTCCGGGCCGGTGAGACCGGGGGATTTCTCGATCTCGTGCTCGAACAAATTGCCACGTTCCGGGCGCGCGAAGCGGACCTCAAGAGCCGCGTGAGAGCGGCGCTGACCTATCCGATTATTTTAGCGGTGCTCGCCGCCGGTATTTTAGTATTTTTGCTGACTTTTTTCATCCCGCGTTTTTCTCAAATGTTCGCCGAATTCGGCGGTTCGCTGCCGGCACTGACGCGCTACATTGTCGCCACAAGCGAGCTTCTGGTGAAGTATTGGCTCGTTTTTGTACTTGGCATTATTCTGATTATTTTCGCCATACAACGGATGCTCAGCAGCGAAGAAGGCCGTCGGGGCATGGCGACGTTTGTGCTCCGGCTGCCCTTGTTCGGCACGGGCATGGCG